>Ga0163144_10009107_pt1 | contig 21363 bp, 20 predicted proteins | sample OliLak19BULKMAT1_FD_123175 | JGI IMG/M metagenome (GOLD analysis project Ga0163144, IMG submission 123175) | Freshwater microbial mat bacterial communities from Lake Vanda, McMurdo Dry Valleys, Antarctica - Oligotrophic Lake LV.19.BULKMAT1 | ecosystem: Environmental > Aquatic > Freshwater >... | reverse complement strand
GCGCAAGGTGCGGCGCGAGGGCCTCTCGCCCGAGCAGCTGGCGGCGTTGGGCGGCTCGTCTCGGCTGGACGATTCCGAATCGAAGATCAATGACGGCCCGCAGCGCGGCGCCGACAGCGGCGTCAAGGCCAAGATCGACGAGATCGAGCAACAGATGGTCGGCGACAATTTCGCCAGCTCGAGCTCGCGCAAGCCGGTGGGCATGTTCGACGGGCCGACGCAGCAGGTGCCGTTCCGCCACACCACCACCCGGCCGGCGATCCTGGCCCGCGGCGCCAGCGACGTGTCACAGCCCCCGTCGTCGCCCAGCCTGTCCGCGCCCATCGCTGTACGGCCCGCGGCGTCGACGACGGCCTCGGCGCCAGCGCCCGGTCGTTCGACCCAGTCGCCGGGCGCACCCGCCTCGACAGCGCCGCGCGGTCCGGGCCAGGCCATCTCGCTCGGTGGCCTGCAAGGCGCGCCGAGCAGCGACTTCGCCAGCCCGTTTTCCGTCGAAGTCAGCGAGGTGGTGCACGACCCCGAGCTCGACGAAGCGGTGATTGCGTTCGCCAATGCCGATTTCGACCAGTGCGAGCAGTCACTCACCCAGCTCACGAAGACAGGCGGCGTGCGCGCCCAGCATGCAGAAACCTGGCTGGTGCTGTTTGACCTGCACCGGGCAACCGGGCAGCAGCACAAGTTCGAAGGGTTGGCGCTCGACTACGCGCAGCAGTTCGGCTGGTCGTCGCCTCAGTGGTTCTCACTGCCCAAGCTGGTCGCCGAGTCGGCCCAGCAGGACAAGCCACGCGAGCAGCGCAGCGTCGGCGAGATCGGCTGGATCTGTCCCGAGTGGCTCGACATCGAAGCCGTGGCCCGTTTGCGCTCGCTCACGCTGCAGTTGCCGCTGCCGTGGGTCTTCGACTGGAGTGGACTGAAGACCGTCGAGCCCGAAGCCTCGAGCGACCTGTCCGAGCTGTTCCGGCAGTGGGCCGGCGAGCCGCTGGACATGCGCTGGCTTTCCGGAGAGCGCTTCCTCGCGGTGTTGCAGGATGCTGCACCGAATGGGGTGCGCGACGCCGACCCCGCCTACTGGGTGTTGCGCCTGGAAGCGCTGCGCCTGGCCAACCGCCCCGATCAATTCGACGAGACCGCCATCGACTACTGCGTCACCTACGAGGTGTCGCCGCCTTCGTGGGAACGGGCGCAGTGCCACGTCCGCATCGGCGGTGCCGGGCTGTCGACGCAGTCGCCGCCCTTGTCGCAGGTCGGCGACGTGGCCACGAGTTTCGTCGAGTCGTCGGTCGATGAGCACACGGGCGCGGTCACGATGGCTTCGGTGGAACTGTCGGGCCAGCTGGTCGGCGACATCGGCGCCACGCTGAAGCAGCTCGACATGCAGTTGGCCGATGCGCCGCTGGTGACCGTCTCCTGCAGCAAGCTGATCCGCGTCGACTTCGTCGCTGCCGGCGACCTGCTGAACTGGGTGCTGTCCAAGCGCGGCGAAAACCGCGGGGTGACGTTCGCCGACGCGCACCGCTTGGTGGCGCTGTTCTTCGGCGCGATGGGCATCAACGAGCACGCGAGCGTGCGCGTACGGAATAATTAGACCCACCCCCATGGCGGCTTCGCCGCTCCCCCTCGAGGGGGCACCGCTGGCGGATCCGCGTCGGTTGCTTGGAGTTCGCCGGGCTGTCTTGAAGATGGGCCGGGCGCCCACACTTCGATAGACGCATGGAACAAGCACCCACCTACCACGGCACCACCATCGTCAGCGTTCGGCGCGACGGCGTGGTGGCCATCGGCAGCGACGGTCAGGTCACGCTCGGCACCATCGTCGTCAAGGGCAGTGCGCGCAAGGTGCGCAAGCTCCACCACGAGAGGGTGCTGGCGGGCTTTGCCGGCGCCACGGCAGACGCCTTCACGCTCTTCGAGCGTTTCGAGGCCAAGCTCGAGAAGCACCAGGGCCACCTGGTGCGCGCGGCGGTCGAGCTGACGCGCGACTGGCGCACCGACCGCGTGCTGCGCCGGCTCGAGGCGATGCTGGCGGTGGCCGACAAGTCCGCCTCGCTGATCATCACCGGCAATGGCGACGTGCTCGAGCCCGAGCACGGCATCGTCGCCATCGGCTCGGGCGGTGCCTATGCCCAAGCGGCCGCGCGAGCCTTGCTCGAGCACAGCGGGCTGACGGCCCCCGAGATCGTCAAGCGCTCGCTCGAGATCGCTGGCGACATCTGCATCTACACCAACCAGCAGCACACGATAGAAATCCTGGAATGAGCCATTCGATGACGCCGCAGGAGATCGTCTCCGAACTCGACCGCCACATCGTGGGCCAGAACGATGCCAAGCGCGCGGTCGCGATCGCGCTGCGCAACCGCTGGCGGCGCCAGCAGGTGGAAGAGAAGATGCGTGGCGAGATCACGCCGAAGAACATCCTGATGATCGGCCCGACCGGCGTCGGCAAGACCGAGATCGCGCGGCGCCTGGCCAAGTTGGCCGACGCGCCCTTCATCAAGGTCGAGGCGACCAAGTTCACCGAAGTGGGCTATGTCGGCAAGGACGTCGACTCGATCATCCGCGACCTGGTCGAAGTGGCGATCAAGCAGGAGCGCGAGCGCCAGGTGCGCGGCAAGCGGGCGCGCGCCGAAGAAGCCGCCGAGGAGCGTGTGCTCGACATCCTGATCCCGCCAGCCCGCAGCGCCGTCGGGTTCAGCGGCGAGGGCGCCGCGGCACCGGCCGCCGACAGTACCGCGCGCCAGGTGATGCGCAAACGCTTGCGCGAACGCACACTCGACGACAAGGAGATCGAACTGGAGCTCGAGCAGCCGCGCCAGGCGCTCGAGGTGCTGGGCCCGCAAGGCATGGAAGAGATGGCCGAGCAGTTGAAGGGCCTGTTCGCGCAGATGGGCGGCGGGCGCATGAAGACGCGCAAGCTCAAGATCGGCGAAGCGCTCAAGCTGCTGGTCGATGAAGAGGCCGGCAAGCTGGTGAACGAAGACGAAATCCGCGCCGCCGCGCTGGCCCAAGCCGAGGGCAACGGCATCGTCTTCATCGACGAAATCGACAAGGTTACCTCGCGCAACAGCGAGGGCAGCGGCGGCGAGGTCTCACGCCAGGGTGTGCAGCGGGACTTGCTGCCGCTGGTCGAAGGCACCGCGGTCAGTACCAAGTACGGGGTTGTCAAGACCGACCACATCCTGTTCATCGCCAGCGGCGCCTTCCACCTGGCCAAGCCCAGCGATCTGATTCCCGAGCTGCAAGGCCGCTTCCCGATCCGGGTCGAGCTGGGTTCTCTGTCGGTCGACGACTTCGAAGCCATCCTGACCAGCACGCATGCCTGCCTGATCAAGCAGTACCAAGCGCTGTTGGCAACCGAGGGCGTCGCCCTGACGATCGCCCCGGACGGCGTGCGCAGGCTCGCCCAGATCGCGTTCGACGTCAACGAGCGCACCGAGAACATCGGCGCGCGCCGTCTGGCCACGGTGATGGAGCGCCTGCTCGACGAGATCAGCTTCGATGCGCCGAACTGCGGCGGCCAAAGCATCGCGATCGATGCCGCCGCGGTGGATGCCAAGCTGGCGGCCCTTGCCGCCAACGAGGACTTGTCGCGCTACATCCTGTAGCTAACGCAAGGGCCTGTGCGACTGCAGGGTCAGCAGCCCATCGAAGATCAGCGAGTCCAGCATCTCGAACGGCAGGTCGGTGATCGGCGCCATCTTGACCGCGGCACCCCCTGTCATCAGCAGCAGCGGCCCGGCCCCGCAGCGCGCCACCAGCTTGCGGTGAATGCGCTCGATCGCGCCCGCCAGTGCGTGGGCGCCGCCGCTCATCAGCGCGTCACTGGTGTTGGTGGGGAAGTCGACCACCTCGCCGGTGGGCACGCGCAGCCCCGCGGTGCCCTGTTCGAGCGCGCGCAGCATCAGGCCGAAGCCCGGCATGATCAGGCCGCCGAGGAAGCGGCCGTCGGCGTCGAGCGAGTCGACCGTGACCGCGGTCCCCACCATCACCACCAGCGCCGGCCGGTCGGGCTCGCCTTGTTTGCGCGCACGCTGCTGCACATGCCAGCGTGCGCCAACGAGGGCAGCCCAACGGTCGGAGCCGAGCCGCGTGGGGTATTCGTAGCCGTTCACCACCCCGTCGTCCTGTGCTGCGGGAACGACCCAGCGGGGCGGGATGTCCCACAGCTCGAGCTGCTCTTCGACGCGCCGACGCACCGCATCGCCGGCCACGTTGCAGCCGAGCATGCTCGAAGGCGCGCCCAGGCCACCCCACTGCTCTTCCGCGAGCGTGTCGATGGTCTCGAGGAACACCGCGCCGCTGTCCAGCAGCGTGGCGCCGGGCTCAGCCGCCGCATAGCGGGCCCACTTCAGGCGTGTGTTGCCGATGTCGATGGCCAGGAAGCTCATCTGCTCCGCCGATGCGTCAAGCCGGCCGTGACGACATCGGCAGGCTCAGCAGGTGGCGCACATGGCGCATGGTCTGGGCCGCGGTGATCTGCCGCCGCGGCTTGCGCAGGCGCAACTCCACCTCGTCGAGCAGGGACTCGAGCGCTTCGCGGCTGGTGGCGCGGCGCAGCTTGAGCAAGGTCAGCGCGCCGCTGACGGGCGCCTCCTGGCGCACCGCGCGCAACAACAACTCGCGCGCTTCGTGAAAAGGGCGGTCGGTGGGCGGCCCGCTGTCTTCCCCGAAAGCCGACCAGACCGACTCGCCATGCAGCGAGTGGGACGACGGCAGCAACGACGATTCGCCGCCTGCCGCCAGCGTCACCATCGCGTCGGCCGGTGCGCCGCCGTCCAGCGCCACCAGGCCCAGGTGCAGCAGGTCGTCCAGGCACCCGGCGCCGGCGCCGGCCTGCGCAGCGAGCTTGCGCACGTCGTGTTCGCTGCGCCGCCCGTCGACCAGCAGCAGCACGGTGCGATGGCGTTGCGACAGTCGCTTGCTGCGCGTGGCCAGTTCGGCATGCCCTGACGCCGTGCGCTGAGGCAGGGCAGGTCGAAGCTCGGGTCGGGCCATGGTGGCGCGATTGTGCCCGCAGCCCAGCGCATGTCGTCGGGTTGGGACGAACGATGGCATCATCGCGATTGACGTTTACGTCAACGTCACTCGACCCTGCCGGATCTGCCATGACCGACCTCTCCGCCGAACACCGCGCCTTGGCCACCTACCGACCGAAGCACAAGGTGCGCTTCGTCACCGCAGCCAGCCTGTTCGATGGCCACGATGCGGCCATCAACATCATGCGGCGCATCCTGCAGGGCATGGGTGCCGAGGTGATCCACCTGGGCCACAACCGCTCGGTCGACGAGGTCGTCACCGCGGCGCTGCAGGAAGACGCGCAGGCGATTGCGGTCAGCTCCTACCAGGGCGGCCATGTCGAGTACTTCAAGTACATGGTCGACCTGCTGCGCGAGCGCGGCGGCGAGCGAATCCAGGTCTTCGGCGGCGGCGGCGGTGTGATCGTGCCGGCAGAGATCCGCCAACTCGCCGATCACGGCGTGCGCATCTTCAGCCCGGAAGACGGTCAGAAGATGGGCCTGCAGGGGATGATCGGCGAGATGCTGATGCGCGCCGACGTCGACTTGTCGGTCTTCGCACCGGCCTCGATCGACGCGCTGGGCGGCCACGGCGAAGCCGCCTGGCGCGCGCTGGCGCAGCTGATTACCGCGCTGGAGAGCGGCCGCGTCGATGCCGCACTGCTGAAGTCGCTGCACGAGCGCGCGGCGCTCGCGACGACTCCCGTGATCGGTATCACTGGCACCGGCGGGGCGGGCAAGTCCAGCCTGACCGACGAGCTGATCCGCCGCTTGCGGCTGGACCAGGACGACGCATTGCGCATCGCGGTGATCTCGATCGACCCGTCGCGGCGCAAGAGCGGCGGCGCGCTGCTCGGCGACCGCATCCGTATGAACGCCATAGGACCGTGGCAGCACGGCCCGCGTGTCTACATGCGCAGCCTGGCCACCCGCGACTTCGGCAGCGAGATCAGCCAGGCCCTGCCCGACGTGCTGGCCGCCTGCAAGGCGGCCAGCTTCGACCTCATCATCGTCGAGACCTCGGGCATTGGCCAGGGCGATGCGGCAATCGTGCCCCTGGTCGATATCCCGATCTACGTGATGACGCCCGAGTTCGGCGCGGCCAGCCAGTTGGAGAAGATCGACATGCTCGACTTCGCCGAGTTCGTCGCCATCAACAAGTTCGACCGCAAGGGCGCCGCTGATGCGCTGCGCGACGTCGCCAAGCAGGTGCAGCGCAACCGCGAGGCCTGGAAGCAGCCGCCTGACGAGATGCCGGTGTTCGGCACCATGGCCAGCCGCTTCAACGACGACGGCGTGACCGCGCTGTACCAGGCCCTGAAGCCGCGGCTGGCGCAAGCGGGCCTGGAGTTGGCCGGTGACCGGCTGCCGGCCGTGGCCACGCGCCACAGCACGCACCAGGTGCCGATCGTGCCTGGCGCGCGCGTGCGCTACCTGGCCGAGATCGCCGACGCTGTGCGCGGCTACAAACGCCGCTCTCGCGAACAGGCGGCGCTGGCCCGCGAGATCCAGCAATTGCGTGCGGCGGCCGCGATGCTCACCGTGGACAAGCCCGACAAGGCGCGCGCCGCCGAAGCCGCGATCAACCTGGCCGAACAGCGCGAGGCCCAGCTCGACCCCGCGGCAAAAAAGCTGCTGGCGATGTGGCCCGACATGCAGCGCGCCTACGCCGGCGACGAGTACGTCGTGAAGATCCGCGACAAGGAGATTCGCACCGCGCTGACCCACACCACGCTTTCCGGCAGCAAGATCCGCAAGGTCTCGCTGCCCGGCTACGAATGCCACGGTGAGCTGCTGAAGTGGCTGCTGCTGGACAACGTGCCCGGCAGCTTCCCGTACACCGCAGGCACTTTCGCGTTCAAGCGCGAGGGCGAGGACCCGACGCGCATGTTCGCCGGCGAGGGCGACGCCTTCCGCACCAACCGGCGCTTCAAGATGGTCAGCCAGGGCATGCCGGCCAAGCGCCTTTCCACAGCTTTCGACTCGGTCACCCTCTACGGCCACGACCCCGACCTGCGGCCCGACATCTACGGCAAGGTCGGCAACTCGGGGGTGAGCATCGCCACCCTCGACGACATCAAGGTGCTGTACTCCGGCTTCGACCTGACCCACCCCGCGACCTCGGTCAGCATGACGATCAACGGCCCCGCGCCGACGATCCTGGCGATGTTCATGAACACCGCGATCGACCAGAACCTGGACAAGTTCAAGGACGACAACCAGCGCGAGCCCACCGACACCGAAGCCGCCAAGATCCGTGAATGGACCCTGGCCAATGTGCGCGGCACCGTGCAGGCCGACATCCTGAAGGAAGACCAGGGCCAGAACACCTGCATCTTCTCCACCGAGTTCAGCTTGAAGGTGATGGGCGACATCGCCGAGTACTTCGTGCACCACGATGTGCGCAACTTCTACTCGGTGAGCATCAGCGGCTACCACATCGCCGAGGCCGGCGCCAACCCGATCAGCCAGCTGGCCTTCACGCTGTCCAACGGCTTCACATTTGTCGAAGCGTATCTCGCGCGCGGCATGCACATCGACGACTTCGCGCCCAACCTCTCGTTCTTCTTCAGCAACGGCATGGACCCCGAGTACAACGTGATGGGCCGCGTCGCGCGCCGCATCTGGGCCACCGCGATGCGTGACCGCTACGGGGCCAACGAGCGCAGCCAGAAACTGAAGTACCACGTGCAGACCTCGGGCCGTTCACTGCACGCGCAGGAAATCCAGTTCAACGACATCCGCACGACGCTGCAGGCGCTGATCGCGATCTACGACAACTGCAACAGCCTGCACACCAATGCCTACGACGAGGCGATCACCACGCCCACCGAGGAGAGCGTGCGCCGCGCGATGGCGATCCAGCTGATCATCAACCGCGAGTGGGGCCTGGCCAAGAACGAGAACCCGAACCAGGGCAGCTTCATCATCGACGAGCTGACCGAGCTGGTCGAGGAAGCCGTGCTCGCCGAGTTCGAGAAGATCGCCGAGCGCGGCGGCGTGCTCGGCGCGATGGAGACGGGCTACCAGCGCGGCAAGATCCAGGAAGAGTCGATGCACTACGAGATGCAGAAGCACACCGGCGAGTACCCGATCGTCGGCGTCAACACCTTCCGCAATCCGCAGGTCGAAGCCGCGCCCCGGCAGATCGAACTCGCGCGCTCGACCGACGAGGAGAAACAGTCGCAATTGAAGCGCCTGCACGACTTCCACACCCACCACGCCCGCGAGGCGCCAGCAATGCTGCAGCGCCTTCAGCAGGCGGTGATCGACAACCGCAATGTGTTCGAGGTGCTGATCGACGCTGTGCGGGTCTGCTCACTGGGGCAGATCACGAATGCAATGTTCGAGGTCGGCGGGCAGTACCGGCGGAGCATGTAGCCGCCATGGCGGCTACTCTTCGGAGAAGAAGTCACCATCGATGCGTTTGACCTCGTAGGTTGCGACGGTTGAGACGCCGAGACCATTTTCGACCATTAACTGCGCAAGCCTTTCGCCGTCAATGAGAACGACGCGGTATCGACTCTGCGCGGCGTCAAGCCTCTCATTTCCCGCAGTCACGCTGAAAGTTACGTCGTCGACGCCACACCTCGAGTCACATCGCCCGCGCCCGCAAGCAACCCCGCCACTGCGATGTCCTCGTCGAGCGCTTCCCAGTGCAGACCGCGATGGCTCAGTTCAACCTGCGCTCGCTGAGCGGCGCTCGCACGAAGCAGCCGGGGAAACCACGCCAGTGGCACTGCAATGACGCGACCGTCCGAAAGCTCGACCCACATGCTGTCGTCGTCGAAACGTACCGACTTAGGCGAAGTGCTCATGCCATGCCCCTTCGATCAGCGCGCGTCGAATCCGTCGCTGTCCGCCACCCGTACGTCCGGGTGCAGCCAAAATTTGGCTTCCCCTCCTTCGCCTCGAACGTGAACATGCACCGGTTCGCGCGGGCTGCCTTCGTTCGAGTAGAAGATGAATCGGAACGCCTTGTAGCGCAGGACGACCGGCATGCCTCAATGAGACGAGCCGCGGTCAGTGGCTTCATGGGTTCTGTGATCCACTGCGCGTTGGCGATCCGGCGCAGCATGTAAGGTCCGCGCAGTCGGCCCAGGCGCGTCGATAATCGCGCATGCCAGCCGCTGCCTCCCGACCGCGCGCCAGCGAAGCGACCCGGCTGGCCAAACGCGCCTGGAAGCTGTTGCACCTCGATTCGGCGCGCGCGATCGAGTGGGCCGACCAGGCGTTGGCCCTGGCGCAGGCGCGCCAAGACGCTGACGCAGAAAGCTGGGCGCGGCTGGCGCGCGGCTTTCACCTGCTTTACTACGCGCGGCCTCGCGACGCAGCGCCGGAGCTGTCCGCCGCCGTGCGACTCTTCGAAGCACGGGGCGACCGGGCGGGGCAGGTGCTCGCGCGCACCGGCCTGGCACGCGGTCTGTGGCGCGAAGGACGGTTCGACGAGTCGCTGGCCGCCGCACTGGCGCTGCGCGACGAAGGCTTGAGGGTGCTGCGGGGCGAACAGCGCGGTGTGCTGTTGAACACCATTGCGGGCTGTTACTCTGCGCGCAACGAGTCCGACCACGCCTTCGCCTACATGTACCAGGCGCTGCGCGATGCCAGCCTGGGGCGCGGCAACGGTTTCGACGCCGTTCTGCACTGCAATCTCGCCCACGAACTGCTGCAGCTCGGCGACTACAGCCTGGCGCTCGAGCATGTCGATGCCGGCATTGCGCGCTCGGCGGATGTGGGCAATGCACGCCTCGTTTGCGTGCTGCGCATCAACCGCGTGATCTGCCTGACGGAGCTGGGCCGTGCGCGCGAGACGCTGCCGGACATTGCGGCGGTGCTTGCTGTTCCGGCCGACCCGAGTGGCCGCGGCAGTCTCGCGCCCGCCTTTGAGACGCTGGCGATCGCGGCCCTGCACGCTGGCGCGCTGGCGCTTGGGCGCGAACTGGTGGAAAAGGCGCTGGCGGTCGAACGCGAAAACATCCCCGACGAACACCTCGAGCTGGCGCTCGCGATGGCCCTGGTGGCCGAACACGACGGCCATCCCGAGAGCGCGCTGGCCCAACTGGAGGCGGCCTGCACCGCTGCCGAAGCCGCACCCGCCGGGGCGAGCCTGCGACTGCTCTGCGCCGTGAACGGGCGGTTGTCGCGCTTGCAGGAGGCGGCTGGCGACGCCACTTCAGCGCTGCGCACGCTGCGACGCTGCCAGGCGCTGACCGACGAGCGCGCATCGACGGCGTCGCGGGCGCGTTACCCGGCGGCCGCGTTGCAGACCGAGTTGCTCAAGCTTCGGCTCGAGCTCGACGAGAAGGACGCCGAGCGGCGCGCTAGCGAGCGCGCACAAGCCGAGCTCGAAGCGATCAACCGCGAGCTCTCGCACAAGATCGAGGAGGTGCAGACTCTGCAGGCGGCGCTGTTGCAGCATGCCACCCGTGACGCGCTGACCGGCCTGTACAACCGCCGGTACATGAACGAGATGTTGCCGGCCCTGTGGGCAGCGGCCCGACGCGATGCGCGGCCGCTGTCGGTCGCGATCCTCGATCTGGACCACTTCAAGCGGGTCAACGACGAGCTCGGCCACGATGCGGGCGACCGCCTGCTCGAGGCGTTCGGCCGCCTGCTGGCCGCCTCGCTACGCCGCAGCGACGTAGCCTGCCGCTACGGCGGCGAAGAGTTCTGCGTGTTGATGCCGGGAACCGAAGCCGCCGCTGCCCGCCGCAAACTCGCGCGCCTGCTCGAGCGCTGGCACAGCCAGGCCCAGCTGCAACTCGGCACGGGCGGCGGCCCCGGCACCAGCTTCTCGGCCGGGGTGGCCGACACGCGCGGGGCCGACGCTTCGGCGCAAGCGCTGCTGCTGCGCGCCGACCGCGAACTCTTGTGCGCCAAGCGCGAGGGGCGCAACCAGGTCAGGGTTGCCGCAGCGCAGGACAGCTGAAGCGGGGCCGCCGCCGTCAGCCCAGCGCCAGGCTGAAGTGCTCGACTGCCGGCGGTTGCGCGAAATACGGCCCGACCAGGGCGCGCCACTGTGCAAAGAGGGGGCCTTGTCGGAAGCCGACCGTGTGGTCCTCCAGCGTCTCCCATTCGATCATCAGGAGGTAGCGCTCGGCACTCTCGATACCCTTTTGCACGCGTGCAGCGCGAAAGCCGTGCGCCTGCGAGATGACCTCGTCGATCCCGCGCTGCACCGCGGCTTCGAAGGCCGCCTGCTGACCGGGGCCGATGCGGATGTCTGCGACTTCGAGAATCATGGTGGCAGCCCCCGCGTTACATCCGGCAGCCGCGGCCGGGATCGGCCAGCGCCTTTACCGCGATGCCCTTGCTCTCGTTGTTCTTGCCGACGGCTTCGCGCAGGTAGATGTCTTGCACCGGGTTGTGCGAGGCCGAGAGCGTGAAGCGTCCGCGCGGGCTGTCGATGCTGGTCTTGCGCATCGCAGCGATCATGCCGTCGCGCTTGGCGAAGTCGCCCTTCACGGCCACCAAGCCGGCGCCCAGCAGTTGCGCGGCGTCGTAGCCCTGCACGGCGTAGACATCGGCATTGGCCTTGAAGGTCAAGGCGAAATTCTTGCGGAAGGCGTTGTTGCGCGGGGTGTCCAGGTTGTCGGCGTAGTGCAGCGCCGTCTGCAGGCCCTGGGCGGATGCACCCTGCGCTTCGAGCGTGCCGTCGGTCAGGAAGCCCGAGCCGAGCAGCGGCACGTTGCGGCGCAGCCCCGCCGCATCGTAGTCCTTGACGAACTTGACCGCTCCGCCGCCGGCGAAGAAGGCGAACACCACATCGGGCTTCTGTGCCGCGATCTCGGTCAAGAGGGCCTGGAACTCGACGTTGGGGAACGGCAGGTTCAGGTCCTTGACGACCTTGCCGCCGCCTTTCTCGAAGGCCTCGGTGAAGCCCTTGACGGTCTCCTGGCCCGCGGCGTAGTTCCAGGTGATCGTCATGGCGCGCTTGTAACCCTTGCCGGCGGCGACGATGCCCGTTGCGTACCCCGGCTGCCAGTTCGAAAACGAGCTGCGGAAGATGTGCGGCGCGCACATCGCGCCGGTGATCGCGTCGGCGCCCGCGTTGGGCACGATCAGCATCGTGTTGCTGTCCTTGGCCGCACGCGCCATCGCCAGTGCCACGCCGGAATGCACCGTGCCGACGATCACATCGACGTTGTCGCGTTTGATCAGCTTGTTGACGTTGTCGGTGGCCTTGGACGGGTCGCTCTCGTCGTCGACGCGGAAGTACTGGATCTCGCGCCCGCCGAGCTTGCCGCCCTGCTCCTGCACGTAGAGCCGGAAGCCGCGCTCGATCATGTCGCCCAGCGCCGCGAAGGTGCCGGTGGCGGGCAGCATCAGGCCCACCTTCAGCGGCGCGGCCGTCTGCGCCTGGGCGGTGCCGAAGGCGGCTGCAGCCCCGAGCGCGAGCAGGGCGATGCGAAAGCGGGGGCCGAGGGGGAAGCTGGTGAGCGTGGGCATTTCGAAGACTCCGTCGAAGGCAGATGAGATAAACGCGAATGACGCGAGGATGCCTGCACCATGCCCTTCGGGCAACGGGGTAATCGAGAAGGAACCTGTTCATGCGCGCTCCAGCACGAGCGCAATGCCCTGGCCGACGCCGATGCACATCGTGCACAGGGCGTAACGGCCGCCCGACGCGTGCAGCTGGTTGACGGCGGTGGTGGCCAGGCGAGCCCCGCTGGCGCCCAGCGGATGGCCCAGTGCGATGGCCCCCCCGTTGGGGTTGACGCGCGGGTCGTCGTCGGCCAGCCCCAGGTCGCGCAACACCGCCAGACCTTGCGCGGCAAAGGCCTCGTTCAGCTCGATCACGTCCATCTGCGCCAGCGCCAGGCCGGTGAGGGCCAGCACTTTGCGGGTGGCCGGTGCCGGCCCCATGCCCATCACGCGGGGCGGCACCCCCGCCGTGGCCATGCCCACCACCCGTGCGCGCGGCGTGAGGCCGCGGCGCGCGGCTTCGGCTTCGCTGGCCAGCAGCAACGCACACGCCCCGTCGTTGACGCCCGACGCGTTGCCGGCGGTCACCGTACCGTCGGGCCGCACCACGCCCTTCAATTTCGCCAGCGCCTCGAGGGACGTCTCGCGCGGGTGTTCGTCCTTGGCGACCACGACCGGGTCGCCCTTCTTCTGCGCGACCGTCACCGGCACGATTTCGGCATCGAAGAAACCACGCTGCTGCGCCGCCACCGCCTTGGTCTGCGAGGCCAGTGCCATGCGGTCCTGCGCTGCGCGCTCGATCTTGTGGTCGCTGGCGACGTTCTCGGCCGTCTCCGGCATCGAGTCGACACCGTACAACTCCTTCATCGCCTGGTTCACGAAGCGCCAGCCGATCGTGGTGTCGTAGACCGCATTGCTGCGCGAGAACGCGCTCTCGGCCTTGGGCATCACGAACGGCGCACGGCTCATGCTCTCCACGCCGCCGGCGATCATCAAGCCGGCTTCGCCGCTGCGGATGGCGCGGGCGGCGGTGCCGACGGCATCGAGTCCAGAACCGCAGAGGCGGTTCACCGTGGAGCCGGGCACATCGAGCGGCAGGCCGGCCAGCAACGCGCTCATGCGCGCGACGTTGCGGTTGTCTTCGCCGGCCTGGTTGGCGCAGCCGAAAATCACGTCGCCCACGGCCTGCCAATCGAGCTGGGGATGGCGCTGCATCAGCGCGCGCAGCGGCACCGCGCCAAGGTCGTCGGTGCGCACCGACGCCAGTGCACCGCCATAGCGGCCGAACGGCGTGCGAACGGCGTCGCAGATGAAGGCATGATGCATAGGGGCAGGCTCAGGTGAGGAGGGGCACGCCGGTGACACGCTGCAGCGCCGCGAAGTCCAGGCCCTCGACATGGTCGACCAGGCGCAGGCCGTCAGGCGTGATCTCGATCACCGCCAGGTCGGTGTAGATGCGGCTCACACAGGCGATGCCGGTGAGCGGGTAGGTGCAGGCGGGCACGATCTTGCGCTCGCCGCCCTTGGTGCAGTGTTCCATCATCACGAAGGTCTTCTTCGCACCGATGGCCAGGTCCATCGCGCCGCCGACCGCGGGGATGGCACCCGCGGCGCCCGTGTGCCAGTTCGCCAAGTCGCCGTTGGCGGCCACCTGGAACGCACCGAGCACGCAGATGTCGAGGTGCCCGCCGCGCATCATCGCAAAGCTGTCGGCATGGTGAAAGTAGGCGCCGCCGGGCAAGAGCGTCACCGGCTGTTTGCCGGCATTGATCAGGTCGTAGTCTTCCTGCCCCGGCGCGGGTGCCGGGCCCATGCCGATGACGCCGTTTTCGCTGTGCAGGATCACTTCGCGGTCGGCCGGGATGTGGTTGGCCACCAACGTCGGCAGGCCGATGCCGAGGTTGACGATGGCCCCTTCGTGGATGTCCTGGGCCACCCGGCGGGCCATCTGGTCGCGCGTCCAGCGGTTCGTCATGCTGCCACCGCCTGCTTGAAGCCACTGGCCGACGTGGCCTGGCGCTCGACCCACACGATTCGTTGCACGAACAGGCCCGGGGTGACGATGGCTTCCGGGTCGAGGCGGCCGAGCTCGACCACCTCGTGCACGGTGGCCACCGTGACCTTGGCCGCCATTGCCATCACCGGCCCGAAGTTGCGCGCCGTCATGCGGTAGACCAGGTTGCCCCAGCGGTCGCCACGTTCGGCCTTGATCAGCGCGAAGTCGGCATGGATCGGCGACTCGAGCACATAGCCCTTGCCGTCGATCACCCTCGACTCCTTGCCTTCGGCGAGCTGCGTGCCGTAGCCGGTGGGGGTGAAGAAGCCGCCGATGCCCGCGCCCGCCGCGCGGATGCGTTCGGCCAGGTTGCCCTGCGGCACGAGTTCGAGCTCGATCTGTCCGCTGCGGTACAGCGCGTCGAAGTGGTGGCTGTCGGCCTGTCGCGGGAACGAGCAGATGATCTTGCGCACGCGGCGCGCCGCCAGCAGCGCCGCCAGCCCGGTGTCGCCGTTGCCGGCGTTGTTGTTGACGATGGTCAGCTCGCGGCTGCCTTGGGCGAGCAGCGCATCGACCAGTTCGTTGGGCAGGCCGGCGGTGCCGAAGCCGCCGATCATCACTGTGTGGCCGTCACGCACGTCGGCCAGGGCCTCGAGCGCCGAGCCGCAAATCTTGTCGATCATCGCCGATGCCGGCCCGCCACTTCTTTATAGCGAACTAAATTTCCGATGGAATACACGATACCGGCAGAGCGGCGCCACCGCAAGGGTCGAGCCGCCAGACTCTCACGCCGTCGGGTCAGTGCGAAGTTGCAGCCGGCGGTGCGTAGACGGCACCGAACCGGTTGCCCAGGAAGGCCGCGAGATCGACCTCTTCCTGGCGCACGAAACCGCGCTGCGGCAGCTGGCCCTGCGCGAGCAGGTCCAGCATCGCGGCCAGGCTCGACGCGGTCGTGATCTGGATCGCACTGCGGATGCGGCCGCCCACCATCGCGCTGTAGATCTTGCGCGCGTACGTTTCCTGCACCAGGCGGCTCTCGCGCCATCCCGCCACCGTGACGAAGACGATGACCACGTCCTGCGTCGTCGTCGGCACCGCGTTCTCGAGGATGTCTTTCAGCACGTCGCGGCGGTCGCGCAGGCGCAGGTCGTTCAGCAGCGCCTTCATGATCGCCGCATGACCGGGGTAGCGGATCGTGCGGTAGTTGAGCGTGCGCACCCGGCCTTCGAGCGTCTCGCACAGCGTGCCCAGGCCGCCCGAGGTGTTGAAGGCTTCGTACAGCACCCCGTCGAGCGCGAATTCCTCGCGTTCCTCGAGCGCCGGTACTTCGGTGCGGCGGCCGTCGACGATGGCTTCGCAGGGTTCGCAGTACTCATTGATGACGCCGTCGGTGCTCCAGGTCAGGTTGTAGTTCAGCGCATTGCTGGGATAGGCCGGCAGCGCGCCGACGCGCAAGCGCACGCTGTCCAGACGGTCGAAGCGTGACGCCAGGTCGGCGGCGACGATCGAGATGAAGCCGGGCGCCAGGCCGCACTGCGGGATCAGCGCGCTGTCGGCCCCTTGCGCCAGCTCGCGGATCGCCCGGGTGCTCGCCACATCCTCGGTGAGATCGAGGTAATGCACGCCCTGCCGGCGCGCCAGCGCAGCGATGCGCTGCGTCAGGTGGAAGGGCGCCGCACTCAGCACCGCGTAGCGGCCGCCGAGGGCCCGGCCGAGCGCCGCTTCATCGGCGACGTCGAGCGTGAGCACTTCGTACAAGCGCTCGCCGACGGGGGCCGCGCCGTTCTCCAGCGCCGCCGCGTCGCGGTCGGCCAGCGTCACCGCGTAGTCGCCACAACCGGCCAGCAGATCGGCCACGACGGCGCCGATCTTGCCTGCGCCGACGACCAGGATGTCTTTCTTCTCTTGCATGGCACCTCCGAGGATGCTGCCATGCTCGTGCAAAGTGCAGCACTTTGCAGCCCATGTTTTGACGATATGGCGGCTATTTGTTAGCAGATCGGCATCAAATTTTGGCAAAATGACGACATGGGAATCGACGACATCGATCTGGCCCTGTTGAGCCTGCTGCGCGACAACGCCCGCGCCAGCACCACCGAGCTGGCGCGCAAGCTCGATCTGGCGCGCACCACGGTGCAAAGCCGCCTGCACCGCCTGGAGCGATCGCGCGCGGTGCTCGGCTACACGGTCGTGGTGCCTGATGAAGCCGAGGCGGCGCTGGTGCGGGCACATGTGTTCATCACCGCACGGCCCAAGCAAAGTGCGGCCATCGAGTCGGCGTTGCGGCGCATGCCCGGCGTGCGCACGCTGCACTCGGTGAGCGGGCCGTTCGACATGATTGCGGTCCTGGCGGCCGAGTCGATTGGCGCGCTGGATGGCTGGATCGATCGCATCGGTCTGCTCGAAGGTGTCGAGCGCACCACCTCCGCCATCGTGCTTTCCACACGCATCGCACGCTGACGCGGGCGCTGCACGCGGCGACCGGATCAAGTCGGGCCCCGCAACGCCGAAACAGCCTTCCCGATCTTCGCGGAAGTCGTGCCTTGGTTGCCGCTTTGCCCACCATCGAGACCTCGGACCTGTGCGTCGGGATGTTCGTGCATCTCGACCTGGGCTGGATGTCGCACCCGTTTGCCCTGTCGAGCTTCCGGATCGCCGACGCTGGCCAGATCGCGACCATCCGCTCGCTCGGCCTGTCGCGCGTGCGCTGGAGCCCCGAGAAGAGCGATCTCGGGCCCGCGGAGGGCGCCGCGGCTGCCGAGCCTGCGTCGGTGTCGACCGAAGTGGCGACACTCGCGCCGCCGACCGCTGTGAATGCCCCGCAGCCCAGCGGCCAGCGCGAGAGGGCTATCGCGTACCACCGCAGGGTCGACCAGTGCCAGCGCCAGTACGGCGAAGCGACGGCGGGCTGGCGCCAGGTGGTCGAGCAGACCGCATCCGACCCGGTTGGCGCCGGGCGACGGCTCGACGCGCTGAGCCGGGCCCTGGTCGACAAAATGCTCGGTCAACGCGACCTGTGCATCCGCGTCGTCACCGAGGCGGGCGCTGAGCGTGCCAGCCATGCACTGAACGTCGCTGTGATCGCCCTGTTGATGGGCAAGCTGGCCGGGCTGGCCGAAACCGACATGCACGACCTGGGCGTGGGCGCGCTCGGCCACGATCTGGGCAAGCTCGACATCCCGGCGCGGCTGCACCGGCTCGCCCCCGACTTCAGCAGCAGCGAGTCGGCGCTGTACCGCGAACACGTGGTGCGTGGCGTGCAGCTCGGCCAGCGCATGGGGCTGACGCCAGGGGCGTTGCTGGTGATTGCGCAGCACCACGAGCACTGCGACGGTAGCGGGTTTCCGCGCGCACTGGATGCAGATCGCATCAGCACCGCGGCCCGCCTGGTGGCGCTGGTCAACCGCTACGACAACCTGTGCCATGCCTCGCGGGCTTCGCTGTCGCTGACGCCACACGAAGCGCTGTCGCAGCTTTTCACGCACAGCAAGCGCCAGTTCGACAGCAACCTGCTGACCGGCTTCGTGCGCATGATGGGCGTGTACCCGCCCGGCTCCGTCGTGCAGTTGACCGACGACCGCTACGGCCTGGTGGACAGCGTCAACTCGTCGCGCCCGCTGAAGCCGCGTGTGCTGGTGTACGACCCTCGCGCCGCGCGCGAGGACACGCTGGCGCTCGACCTGGAAGACGTGCCGGCGCTGGGAATACGGCGCAGCTTGCCGGCCAGCCAGCTGCCGGCCGCCGTGGCGGAATTTCTGCTGCCGTCCCCGCGCCTGGGCTGGTACTTCGAGGGTAGCGAGAGCAGCGAGGGCCCGACCGGAGGCGCCTGAGGCAGCGTCTGCACACCCCGGCGCGATCGGGGGCAGAATCGAGCCGCAACCATTTCCTGCCCTCGACGGGCTACTCGAATGCTTTACAAATTCAAGTCCAAGGCTGCCGGCGACGTCATCATGCTCGGGCCGCAGGGTGACCAGTTGCTGCGATTGCTCGGCCGCTCGCCGGCCGGCAAGGGGATCTTCGAGGTGGAGGCGATGCCGGCGCTGATGTCCACCTTGCAAAGTGCGATCGAGGCCGACGATGCCGCCTGCGAAGAGGCCTCACCGTCGACCGCATCGCAGGCGAGTCCGGCTCCCCCGGAGCCGGAAGCCCGGGGCGATGGGGTGTCGCTGCGGCGCCGCGCCTGGCCGCTGCTGGAGCTGCTGCGGCGCAGTCACGCTGCCAGTGAGGCGATCGTCTGGGGAGCCTGAGCGATGAAACTCTGGAGCGACAGCTGGCCCAACGGCGACCGGATTGCCGAACGCTTTGCCGCCGGGCGATTGACGGGCGACGAAGGTGTGGGCTTCGCCGACAACCTGAACCCTCACCTGGCGTGGAACGAAGTGCCCGAGGGCACGCGCTCGCTGGTTGTGATCTGCCATGACTTCGACGTGCCGAGCCGGCCGGACGACGTCAACCAGCCCGATCGGGAGATCCCTAGCAACCTGCCGCGCGTGGACTTCTTTCACTGGGTGCTGGTCGATCTGCCGCCCAGCTTGGCCCGGATCGGCGAGGGCGAGTTCAGCCGCGGCTTCACGCCACGCGGCAAGCCCGGCCCGGCCGCCGCCCATGGCGCACGCCAGGGCCTGAACGACTACACCGGTTGGTTTGCCGCCGACCCGAACCTGGCCGGCTCCTACTTCGGCTACGACGGCCCGTTCCCGCCGTTCAACGATTCGCTGGTGCACCACTACGTGTTCACGCTGTACGCCACGTCACTGGCGCGCCTGCCGCTGGAGGGCGCGTTCACCGGGCCGCAGGTGCGTGAGGCCATCGCCGGGCATGTGCTCGAAGCGGCCACCCATTCCGGCACCTACACGTTGAACCGCCGGTTGCTGCGGTGAGCGGCGACGCCACGCGCGTCATTGCGCTGCGCCACGGCGAGACGGCGTGGAACGTCGCAACGCGGATCCAGGGCCAGCTCGACATCGGCTTGAACGACACCGGCCGCGAACAGGCGCGGCGTCTGGCCGCGGCGCTGGCCCGTGAGGGCCTGGATGCCGTCTACGCCAGCGACCTCGCTCGCGCTCACGACACCGGCGCCGTGGTTGCGCGCGGGGCCGGACTCACGCTGCAGACCGACACGGGACTGCGTGAACGCGCCTTCGGGCAGTTCGAGGGCCTGACCTTCGCCGAGATCCAGACGCGTTATCCGGACGCCGCGCGACGCTGGCGCCAGCGCGATCCGGGCTTCGGGCCGCCCGGCGGCGAGACGCTGGCGGCCTTCTACCGGCGCGCGGTCAGCGCGGTCGGTGCCCTCGCGGCGCGGCACCGTGGCGAGCACATTGCCGTCGTTGCGCATGGCGGTGTGCTCGACGCGCTATACCGCGCAGCGACGCGGGTGTCGCTGGACGCGCCGCGCACCTGGCAGGTTGGCAATGCCTGCATCAACCGACTGCTGGCCAGCGATGCCGGCTTCGTGCTCGTCGGCTGGGCCGACGATGCACACCTCGAAGGCGACGCGCTCGACGAGTTTGGCGCCCGCGCATGAAGACCGCACCACCCATCGGCGCGCCGGTCGCCGCCATCGACACGCCGGCCCTGGTGGTCGACCTCGACGCCTTCGAGCGCAATCTCTGCACGATGGCCGCGTACGCAGCCGCACGCGGCCTGCGGCTGCGGCCGCATGCCAAGACGCACAAGAGCGCCTGGATTGCCGCGCAGCAAATGGCGGCCGGTGCGGTCGGCGTGTGCGTGCAGAAGACCAGCGAGGCCGAGGCTCTGGCCCAGCAGGGGGTGGCCGACATCTACATCAGCAACGAGGTCGTCGACGAGAGCAAGCTGGCGCGGGTTGCGGCGCTGGCGCGGCGCTGCCGGCTGGCGATTGCCGTCGATAGCGCGCTCGGCATCGAGCGGCTGGCGCTCGCGCTGCGCGCGGCCGGCGGCCAGGTCGACGTCTTTGTCGAAGTCGACGTGGGGCACGGCCGTTGTGGCGCGCTCCCCGATGCGGTGGGGCGCCTGGCGCGCCAGGTCGTCGACGCCGGCCTGCACTTCGCTGGCCTGCAGGCCTACCACGGTGGTGCGCAGCACCTGCGCACGCCGGCCGCGCGCGAGGCAGCGATCGCGCATGCGGCCTCGGCGGTTCGCAGCGCGCAGGCCGCACTGGCGGGGGCGGGGGTCGACTGCCCGCTGGTCACCGGCGCCGGCACCGGCACCTTCGTACACGAGGCGGCGAGTGGCCTGTGGGGCGAGCTGCAAGCAGGATCCTACGTGTTCATGGACCGCGACTATGCCGACAACACTTCGGACGACGGCGCGCCGCGCTTCGAACACGCGCTCTTCGTCAAGAGCCAGGTGACGAGCCGCGGCGAGGACCGCGCGGTCGTCGACGCTGGCCACAAGAGCCATGCGATCGACAGCGGCCTGCCACGCGTGTGGCAGCGCTCGGACCTCGAATTTGCCAACGGGGGCGACGAGCACGGCATCTTGCGCCCGCGCGGCGGCCGCGCACTGCTGCCCACGCTCGGCGACACGGTGTGGCTGCTGCCCGGCCACTGCGACCCGACGGTCAACCTGCATGACCACCTGGTCGGCGTGCGAGGCGGGCTCGACCGCGGTATCGTCGAGCGCGTCATCGAGGTGGATGCGCGGGGGTGCGTCGGCTGAACGGTCGTCGCGCGCGGTAGCCGCGCCGAGCGATCAAAACAAATCGGCGCTGCCGGCCTTGGGTGCGACGCCGAGGTGGCGGTAGGCGGCCAGCGTGGCGATGCGCCCGCGGGGCGTGCGCTGCAGGAAACCCTGCTGGATCAGGTAGGGTTCGATCACGTCTTCGATCGTGCCGGCCTCTTCGCCGATAGCCGCAGCGACGTTCTCGAGGCCGACCGGCCCGCCGTCGAAACGGTGCACCACGGCTTCGAGCAGCTTGCGGTCCATCACGTCGAAGCCGAGCGGATC
>Ga0163144_10009105_pt1 | contig 21365 bp, 23 predicted proteins | sample OliLak19BULKMAT1_FD_123175 | JGI IMG/M metagenome (GOLD analysis project Ga0163144, IMG submission 123175) | Freshwater microbial mat bacterial communities from Lake Vanda, McMurdo Dry Valleys, Antarctica - Oligotrophic Lake LV.19.BULKMAT1 | ecosystem: Environmental > Aquatic > Freshwater >... | reverse complement strand
CTAGCGACCGAGAATGCACTACGCAAAGGGCGCTTCTCGCGACGATCGCCTTCGTGGGTCAGACTCCTAACTCGCCGGCGACGGCAAGCGCCCCTGCAGCAGGAAGTCCTGGCGCACGAACACGTGCGCGGCTCGCTCGAAGTAATCGCGCTTGCTGAGCTCCACGCGGTCGCGACTCGCGACGCAATGCCAGCGCTCGATCCGCCGCGGCCGACGTCCCGCGAATGCCCGCGGGACGAAGACGGCGACGTTCAGTCCGCGGTGCGTATCGCGTGCCGACTCGTAGCGGACGGCCTCGACACCGGCGCCACGCATGGCCGTGCCGAGCGCCTGGGTCGCGGCGTAGCTGGTGCGCGATGCGAGCGCCCGGCGCCAGCGCGCGAACGGATCGCGGGTGAGGTCGACACCCTTGGCGGTGCGCACGCGAATCGTGAACGCCGAGAGATCGGTCGCGAGTGGCCCGAGATCGGCGGTGGTCCCTGCGAGGAACAACAGGCGATAATACGCGACTTCCGCGAACGTGGTCCGCAGGCTCTCCGCACCGTACCAGATGCCCGGCGCGTGGCGCCCACCGAACCGCGAGCCGTGCGGCAGCGGCGGATACCGAAACGGCGTAAACAGCAGATAGTGCAGCCGGCTGCCGTCCGTGAGTGGCGGCTTGTAGCGTTCGAGGACGTCTTCCAAGATCGCCTGCTCGGCATCGCTGTCCACGAGCTTCCGGGTGGACACCTGATGCTGCGCCTCCACCGCGCGCCACGGTGTCGTGGCGAGCGGCCGGATCTCAGAGCTTCCCGCGCATTGCGTCCAGATAGTGGACGACATCGACCAGCCCTTCGACCGACCGCACCCGCGCGGCCGGCACGCCTCCGAGATGCACGTTGTCGGCATGGAACCAGCTCCGCGCTTTCGCCTCGTCGCCGCCGACGAGCGCATCGAGGCTGCGAAACAGACGGACGAACAGCGCGGCCAGCTCCCCTTCCCGGCTACCGGGACGGACCGTGCGCTCGCCGCTCAAGCGCGAGATCGAGGCCGCGCTCGCGCCGAGAATGGCCGCGAGCTCGCGATTGCGAACGCCGAGGCGTTTGGCGGCCGCGCGCACCGCCTTGGTGAGAACCGCGGCTTGATCGCGAATCGGGGCGGCAAGCGCTGACATCAAATGAAACATAACCGATCAACTATTTCATCTGCAATATGTGTGATCGTGGCGCCCCTCCCGACACTTCTCTTTCCAACCCTGCTGGGATAGCAGAGCCCCTCCAAAGGAGGACGAATCGATGCGATCCGTGACCATGACCGCCGTGTTGCTGCTGGCCCTGACCGCCACCGCTGCCCATGCGGCCGACGCCGCCGCGCCCAAGGCCAAAACGAAGCCGGCGGAGATGAGCGCCGAGAAACGCCGTGACTTGGAGCGCCGAATCGAGGCGCTGGAGCGCAAGCACGAAATGCAGTACCGCGAAACCGACTCTCCGAACGGCGCCCCTGGCGCCGCGCCTGCGGACGCGCCGGCCGCCAAGCCCGCCACGCACTGACGAAGCCCGGCGCGCCCCTCGGTGGGCGCGCCGTCTCTCTCGTGTCGACGATGACGGCGAGTCCAGATGCGCCGTTCGGCTGTGCCCACTCTCCCGCCTGTCCGGGATGTCCGTGGGTCGGCCGTCCGTACCCCGAGCAGCTGAACGAGAAGCGCGCGCGCGTCGTCGCGGCATTGGGCGCCGCCCTCCCCCCCGACGCGTGTCCCGTCGTCGACCCCGTGACGGCGGCACCGGCGGAGACGGGGTATCGCGTGCAGACGAAGCTCATGGTCGGGGTGTCGCGGACCGGTCCGGTCCTCGGATTGTATGCCCCGGGAAGCCATCGCGTCCTCGACGTCAGTCGATGCCCGCTCCACGATCCGCTGTTGCAACGCGCGATCCCCGCCGTGCGCGACGCATTGTCCGACGAGCACGTGCCGATCCACGTCCGCGGCCGGACGGGAGTCCGCTACGTGCTACTCCGCGCGAGTGTCGCCGAAGAACAGGTCCTGGTGACGCTCGTGAGCTCGCGCGTGCCGCTCCCCACGGCAGCGGCGCTCGCCCACCGCCTGCGAACGAACGTTCCCCTGGCCGGTCTGCTGCTGAACGAGAACACAACCACCGGCAACGTCATCGTCGGTGCGCGCACCGAGCGCATCTGGGGAGAGCCCGAGCTGCGTGAACGCTACGGGGCCGTGACGCTGGCCGCGGGGCCGACCGCCTTCGTGCAAGCCAACACCCGCATGGCTGCCGAGATCTACGCGACGATCGCCGCCGAGGCCGACCGCGGAGCGCACGCGCGAGTCGTCGATCTCTACTGCGGCGTCGGCGGCATCGCGCTGACGCTCGCGTCGCCCACGACGGCGGTGGTGGGCATCGAAGAGGTTCCTGCCGCCGTCGCCGCGGCCGAGGCCAATGCCACCCGCGCCGGGCTGACGCAGGCGCGTTTCGTCGCGGGGCGGGTCGAAGACCGCCTCGCGGAAATTCAGGGCGACGTCGACCTGGTCACGATGAATCCCCCCCGGAAAGGCTGTGGGGAGGCGGTCGTGCAAGGCCTGACTCGGCTCGCCCCGCCGCGCCTCCTCTATCTGTCCTGCAATCCGACGTCGTTCGCCCGCGACGCCGCCGGGCTCGTCGCGGGCGGCTTCGTCCTCGAGCGCGTCCAGCCGTTCGACCTCCTGCCGCAAACCGATCACGTCGAGCTGCTGGGAGTCTTTCGGCACCGCAACCTATAGCTCAGCTATAGCCGAAGAAGGCTGACCTTCGGCGTGCCACAGACCCTATTGCCTCACGAATGTAACGCCGCTATAGCCCGAGCGTGCCCGCGAAAGTCACCGCGCTCCGCTCACGCGAGGTCGAATCGGAAGCGACCCGGCGCGCCATCCTCGACGCCGCCGAGGGCCTGCTCGCGACCGTCGGCGAAGCCGGGCTGTCCATCCGCGAGGTGTGCGCTCGAGCGGGCGTGACCGCGCCGACCATCTACCATCACTTCGGCGACAAGGCGGCGCTGATCGCCCGCGTCGTCGACGATTGCTTCGCCGCCTTCGAGCGCGCGTTCGCGCATCGCACGGCGCCCCATGATCCGGTCGAAGCGCTGCGCTGGGCCTTCGACCGCTACGTCGAGTACGGCCTCCGCCATCGCATTCATTACCGACTGATGTTCGGCACGCGCCACGCGCGTCCCTCGACCCCGGGGCTCGCGTCGTACGACAACCTGCGACGCCGCATCATGGCGATTGCCGATGCTGGACGCCTGCGGGCCCCGCTCGAAGACGCGACGGCCGCCTTCTGGGCGTCGGTCCACGGCGTCACGTCGCTCCTCATCAGCGAGTTCTGGTCCCCCGAAAATCCCGCGATCGCGCTCGTGCGCGACGCCATGATCGATCAACTCACCATCCCGAGGCTCGCGAGGCCCCGGCGCACGAAAGGAACGTCCCATGAGTGAGCGTGAATCCGAGGTGAACCCGTTTCTGCGCGGCAATTTCGCCCCGTGGCGCGAGGAGGGCGTCGTCGACGGCCTAGAGATCATCGGTGAGATCCCGCGCGATTTGAACGGCAGCTTCTTTCGGGTCGGCCCCAACCCCGCGTTCGAGCCAGCGGGGCGCTATCACTGGTTCGACGGCGACGGCATGGTCCACGCGATCACGCTCGAGGACGGCACGGCGACGTATCGGAACCGCTGGGTCGAAAGCGACGGCCTCAAGGAGGAGCGCAAGGCCGGCAAGGCGCTCTACCGCGGCATCATCAGCATGTCGGGCACCGAAGCGCCGTCGATCAAGGTGACCGGCAACACCAACATCGTCTCGCACGCCGGGAAGCTCATGGCGCTCGTCGAGTCGGCGCTGCCGACAGAGATGGACCCCGGCACACTCGCCACCGTCGGGCTCTACGATTTCGGTGGCAAGCTCGGCAGCGCGATGACCGCGCACCCGAAGATGGACCCCGAGACCGGCGAAATGCTCTTCTTCGGTTACGCGCCGTTCCCGCCGTTCCTGACCTACCACGTGGTCGACAAGCAGGGCGTGCTCACGCGCTCCGAGGTCATCGACGTCGCGTGGCCGTCGATGATGCACGATTTCGCGGTCACCAAAGACTACGTGATCTTCATGCTCTGCCCGGTGGTGTTCTCGTTCGAAGCCCTCACCAAAGACGGCAGCTTGTTCTCCTGGGAGCCGGAGCGCGGCGCCAAGCTCGGCGTCATGCCGCGGAACGGCGGCAACGCCGACGTCCGGTGGTTCGACATCGACCCCTGCTTCGTCTTCCACCCCATGAACGCGTACGCCGAGAACGGCGTCATCACGCTCGACGTCGCGCGCTACGAGCAGCTGCTGTTCATGGATCAGACGGCGGCGCGGAATCCCGGCTGGCGTGACAAGAACGTCGCGCGCCTGCACCGCTGGACGATCGATCTCGCCAAGGGCACCGTCGGCTCGACGCCGCTCGACGACGGGGACGGCGAGTTCCCGCGCGTCGACGAGCGCTTGCTCGGCCGGAAGCACCGCTACGGCTACATGGCGCTCACCGGACCCGAGGGGAACGAATCCGGCATCCCGATCTGGACGTCGCTCCGCAAGTTCGACCTCGAACGCGGCACCACGGAAACGCGCCACTTCGGAGCCGGCAACGGGGTCGGCGAACCGCTCTTCGTGCACCGGAACGCCACTGCCGCCGAGGATGACGGCTACGTCCTCGTCCTCAACTACGATCAGGCGCGGGACGCGAGTGCGTTCTTCGTCCTCGACGCTCGCAACCTGACCGGCGAGCCGCTCGCCGAAATTCGGGTCCCGCACCGGGTGCCGTACGGCTTCCACGGCAACTGGGTGCCGGCAGCGAGCTGAGCAGTCCGTCGTCTCACGGGGCGCGACGCGTGCGAACGCGTCGCGCCTCGGGGCGTGCTCGCTCGCGCCGCCCCCACTGCTCGGCCCAGCGCTGGAGTGGCAACAACACGGCCCCGAGCGCCTGTCCGTCCATCGTCAGCACGTAGCCACCCGCGGCTTGCAGCTCGACGACACCGACCTCACGGAGCTCGCGCAACCGCTCGTTCAGCACCGTCGGTGAGACCGCATCACAGCGCTCCTGGAGCGCGCGAAACGCCAAGGCCCCGTCGCGGAGCTCCCACAAGACGCGGAGCGCCCACCGGCGACCGAGCCAATCGAGCACGGCCATGATCGGACGACTCGGGCGACTCGGACGCGAGGCCCGGACCGTGCGCGGGGTGCGGGTCGCGCTCATGGCGTTCCTTGTGCTACCCACGGGAGAATCATATCGCTACGGAATCCGTAGCACGGGTCGTGGCCCCGATGCCACGATCCCGTCACGCACAGGAGGCGTCGATGACCACCCCGCGCATCGTTCCGGTCGAACCCCCTTTCGACCCCGAGGTCGCCGAGGAGCTCGCCCGTTGGATGCCGAAGGGGTCACCGCTCCCGCCCCTCGCGCTCTTCCGGACCCTGGCGCAGAACCTGCCGCTCGCGCAGGCGATGTTGCCACTCGGCAAGCACCTCCTCGGCACGAACGCCACGCTCGGCATGCGCGAGCGTGAGATCATCATCCAACGCGTCTGCGCGCGTCTCGGCTGCGAGTACGAGTGGGGCGTCCACGCGATCGCGTTCGGCGCGGCCGCCGGGATCGACGAAAAGACGATGAAGGCGACCGTGCTCGCGCGCCCCGACGACAAGGTTTGGCGCGGCACCGACGGGTTGCTGGTCCGGCTCGTCGACGAGCTGCACTACGGCGCGTGCGTATCCGACGCACTCTGGACCGAGCTCGCAGCGCACTTCACGGCGCCGCAGCTGCTCGAGATCCTCGTGCTCGCGGGCTGGTACCACGTGATTGCCTTCGTCGCGAACGGCGCCGGCGTCGCGCGCGAGAGCTGGGCGCAGCGCTTCCCGCCGTTGTAACCGCGCTGCCTGGACATAGCGTGTGGCGCGGTTTACGACCTCGAGCGCTCGTGGCCGCGTCGCGAGTGAACCCACCGCAGAAGGAGACTGCCCATGCGCCTCGGCCTCACGATCGGATACTCCGGGTCCAAGATGGCTCTCGACATGCCGCTCATCGAGGAAGCCGATCGACTCGGTTTCTACTCGGTGTGGTCGGCGGAGGCCTACGGCTCCGATGCGGTGACGCCGCTCGCCTGGATCGCTGCGCGCACGAAGCAGATCCACGTCGCGACCGGCATCATGCAGATACCGGCGCGCACACCGGCGATGACCGCCATGACGGCGACGACCCTCGATCAGCTCTCGGGAGGGCGCTTTCTCCTCGGGCTCGGCGTCTCGGGCCCGCAAGTCGTCGAAGGCTGGCACGGGGAGCCCTACGGCAAGCCGCTCATGAAGACGCGCGAGTACATCGAGATCGTCCGCAAAATCTGGGCGCGCGAGGCCCCCCTCGAGCACCAGGGCGAGCACTACCATATCCCGTACAACGGTCCCGGCGCGAGCGGCCTCGGCAAGCCGCTGAAGAGCATCCTCCACGGCCGACAGATCCCGGTCTACATCGCCGCAATCGGACCAAAGAGCGTCGAGCAGGCCGCAGAGATCGCCGACGGCTGGCTGCCGATCTGGTACTCGCCCCATCGGACGCACGTCTTCAAAGGCGCGCTCGAAGCGGGATTCGCCCGGGCGGGTGGTGGCAAATCGCTCGCGACCTTCGACATCGCCGCGTCGGTGAACGTCGTGATCGGAAACGACGTGCAGAAGTGCCTCGGCCACATCAAGCCGGGACTCGCGCTCTACATCGGCGGCATGGGCGCGCGCGGCAAGAATTTCTACAACGACCTGGCGTGCCGCTACGGCTTCGAGGAAGCGGCGAAGACGATCCAGGATCTCTATCTGAGCGGCAAGAAGGAGGAGGCCGCCGCCGCCGTGCCCGATCAACTCGCTGACGAGGTCGCACTGGTCGGACCGCCGGAGCGCATCCGCGAACGCCTCGCGGCCTGGCGCGAAGCGGGCGTGACGACGGTCGTCTGCGGCACCCGCCAGATCGACGCGCTGCGGATCGTCGCCGAAGCGGCCGCATGACCGCGCGCTGGCCGGACGACGCGCGTCCGGAGATTTCGCCGATCTACTCGCGCGCGGAGATCGCGGTCGCCGCGCCCACCGCGGCGGTGTTCGCCTGGTTGGCGGACGCCGAGCGGTGGCCCGAGTGGTACGAGCAGTGCAGCCGCGTGCGTATTCTCTCGGGGCCGGCGCCCGCGCTCGGCATCGGGACGCACTTTCGCTGGACGGTGCTGAACGTCCCCGTCACGACGACGGTCGAAGAATGCGATCCCCCCTTCCGGCTGGCGTGGAGCGGCACGGGTCTCGGCGCCGCGGCCTATCATTCCTGGGATCTCGAGCCGACGCCGCAAGGCTGCCGGGTGATCACCGAGGAAACCCAGCGCGGCGTGATCCCGTCGCTGGCACGCGTCGCGCTGCGGCCGCTCTTGCGGTTCACGCAGGAGCGCTGGCTCGCGGCACTGGCCCGCGTCGCCACCGCACAGCCCGCGCGCTGAGAAGTCGGCGGCGCGCGCACCTGCCGCGCGACGTTCGGCTCCGCACACGCGGCGACGGCCGCGACTTTTTCATTGACACCTTCGACCCTCCGCACGTAGAAGCCGCCAGCGCGCTCTCCTCGTAACCCCCACCCTGCGACGGGCCGGCGCGCGCACCGTCGCCCAACGTTGTGCTGGAGGAGCTGATGCGGAGCATCCGACATCCCCGGACCATCGCCATGGCCGTCTGCGCGCTCGTGCTGGCGTGGAGCGCGATCGCGAGCGCCCAGCCGTGCATGATCTTCGTTCACGGCAAGCAAACGGACACCAACACGTACACGAACTGGAACTCGGCGCGGAACTACTGGACGAACGGCTCGAACGACTTCGTGAAGACCGCGACGAAGAACTTCGCGACCTCGTATTACGTGGTCGGCTACAACGGCACCCGCCCCTACTACGAATCGCAATCGGCCGGTGAGGTCGCCACCGAGATCGTCAACGCGACGAACGGCGGGGCCGACGGCGGCGGCAATCGCTGCGCGCGGACCTACGCGCAGGGTGGCACCTTCTGGGTGATTGCCCACAGCATGGGCGGCACCGTCATGGACTTCGTTCTCGGCAACAACGACGCGACCGACCCCAACTTCAACTTCACCGGCCCGTTCGATCAGGTCGCGCAGCGGATCAGCCTCGCGGTCACGACGGGGGGCGCGCATCGCGGCTCGCAGGGCGCCGATGCCGTCTGCGGCAACGGCAACATCTTCTGCAACTTCATCGCCGGCTTCATTCAGAGCTGCGACGACGCGACGTATTGGCTCCGGAGCGCCGACGCCGTCCAGGTCCGGACCGTCTCGAACGCCCCCGCCCGCAACATCAATCTGACGGGTGGCTACGAGGCGATCTTCGGTGCCAGCGCGTGCCTCAGCGGCGAGGACGACGGCATCGTGCAGTACGCATCGATCTACGCGTGCAACGGTAGCGCCACGGCGAGCTACGACAACTCGAACGCCTGCGCGAACTCGGCGAAGCAGGAGTCCTCGGGCTTCGTCAATCTCGACGCGGCTCACGAGAACCACTCCGACGAGCGCGACAACAGCGACTCCGACGTCCGGCGCGCGATCCCGACCGGCATCTGGACCTGCAGCGGCTCGCCGTGCGCCCCCAACACGCAGGTCCAGTCGTCGATGACGACGGGCCGCTTCATCAGCATCCTCTACTGAGCTAGTCCCTGCGACGGGGTGGTCGGCACACGCCGGCCACCCCGCGTCCCTGCTCATGCGCTCGTCCCGGGTCCTGCCGATCGTCGTGCTCGTCGTCGCCTTCGTCCTCGGCTTCTGGACGATGCGCCGGCCGGTCCGTCCTGCGCCCGTCGTCGCCGTCACCCAACCATCGCCATCGCCCGCGGCGCAGATCGCCGTGGTCGTCCCCTCGGCGTCCCCGTCTCCGCTGCGACGCACCGTTCGCACCGAAACCGAGATCGCCCCGATGGGCATCATTCCGGAGATGGCCTCCGTCGGCACGAAAACAGCCGACGACTACGTGCGGCGGGCGCGCTTCCCGCGCTCGTCGCAACCGATCGAGGACGGCGTCGATCCGATTGCGCGCGATCGCGAGGTCACGCGCGGCAAGAGCGCCGGGCCGGAAGGTACGAACCCGACGCTCGTCGTGTGGCCGGAGCGCACCGGATTCGAGGCCCCGAGCCCCATCGTCCTCTACGCCTACCTCATCCACGACGAGCGCAAGGTCGACCCGACGGACATCACCGGCGAGATCCGCACCCAGCAGGGCGGCGTCCTCGCCGCGCTCGACTTCCACGACGACGGCACGAACGGCGACGACCGTGCCAACGATCTCACGTTCACCAGCGTCGTCGCGCCCGGACGCGAGCGCGCCCTCGACTTCAAAGGCGCGCAGCTCGTCGAGGTGCACGCCCGCATCAAGAACGGCGAGCAGCGCGTCGCGACGACGGGCTTCCTCTACAGCCTTCCGCTCGCGCATCTGACCGGCCACTATCGGGACGAGATCGTCGACGGAAATTTGGTCGTCAGCGCCGAGGTGCGGGTCGATGCCGCGGCGCGCTTCCACCTCGAAGCGACGCTGACGGACCCGGACGGCACCGTGATCGGATGGTCGCAGAACGCGCTCGTGCTCGAAGCCGGCACGGGGTGGATCCCGCTGACCTACTGGGGCCTGATGTTCCGCGAGCGCGGCTCGGACGGTCCCTACCTGGTGGCGTCGGTCGCCCTCTCGACCACGGGCGAGATGCCCAACCAGAAGAACGACGTCGCGACGAACCCGCACGTGACGAAACCCTACCCCGTCACGGCGTTCAGTGAGCGCCTCTTCAACGACCCGGACCTTCTCGACGCGGCAGCCCGCTTACGAGCGGACGCACCGGCCGGCCTCGGCGGCGTCGAGGCGGGAAGCGGACGCTGAACGGTCCGATCGCATGGCCGACACGGCTCGGCTTCGGTCTGCTCGCGATCTTTCCGGTGCTCGCGGTAGCGCTCGCGGGTTGCGTGGCGGCGCGGATGTTGCCCGCACGCCCCGAGCCTGTGTGGCTTCTCGCAGTGCTCCCGCTCCTTGCCGTGCTGCTCGGGCCGCGCACGCGCGTCCGCGTCGCGATCGCGGTCGCCGAGCTCGCGGCGATCGTGCCGCTCCACGCCTTCGTCACACTGCTGCGCGCGGCGCGATTGGATGGGGGCTGAAGGGGGCGTCGATGGCGGTCGCGGCTTGACTAACCGGACGGACGCAAGTACGCGCAGCACCGAGCGTCGACGCCACGATCATCGATCGCAGCCGCGAGCGGCGCCAGGAGGTTGGGTATGACCGGGAGCAGCTTGCGGAGGATTGGAGGGGTCGCGGCACTTGCCCTGGTGCTCGCCATCAATGGCTGCGCGGGCACTCGCCCTCATCGCGGTGGTTTCAACTGCGATCGTCGTTTCGGCGGCGGCACGATCGGCGGCGCGCTCACGGGCGCCATGATCGGTGGCGGCGTCGGCGGCGGCATCGTCGCGACGTCGGGTGAAACCGAACGCCAGGCCGAGGACTACGCGACCGCGATCGGGATCGGTGCGATCTCGGGCGCGTTGATCGGCGGTCTCTTCGGCCACTGCGCCTTCGATCCGCCCTACGAAGAAGAGCCGCCTCCGCCGCCGCCGGCACCTGCCCCGCCGCCAGCGCCGGTCGTCCAGAAGAAGATCGTCCTCCGCGGTGTGAACTTCGACTTCGACAAGTCGACCATCCGGTCCGACGCGGGCGAGATTCTCGACGAGGCGGCCCGCATCCTCCGCGAGGAAGCCGACGTTCGGATCACCGTCGACGGCCATACCGACGCACGTGGCACCGACGAGTACAACGAGAAGCTCTCGCAGCGGCGGGCCCAGGCGGTCGTCGACCGGCTCACCCGTCTCGGCGTCGGCAGCAGCCGTCTCGAGCCCCAGGGCTACGGCGAGTCCCGACCGGTTGCCAGCAACGACAGCGAAGAAGGTCGCGCCCAGAATCGGCGCGTCGAGCTGAACGTCGTCCGTTGACGCCGAGGGAGCGGCGCACGTGGATGCGCGCGCCGCTCTCCCTCGATTCGAACGCTGCGCCTGCTAGGCGCCCCGCTTCTGACCGAAGCGGTTCCAGTGCGTGACTTGCTCGGCCGGACGCCGTCTCCCGCGTCCGAACTTGCCTTGCGGACGCCCCATCGGAATCAGCGCCACGATCTCGTAGCGCGGCGGGACCGCGCAGATCGTGCGCACCTCGTCCTGATGAATGCGGTAGACGGTCGTGAGCGTGGTCCCGATGCCGAGCCCGCGCGCGGCCAGCATGAAGTTCTGCACCGCCGGATACACCGAGGCGAACGGCGTCCCGACGTCGAGGGGCCCTTCGGCATCCTCGAGCGTCATCGAAATGTTGGGCATCAACACCATCACCAGCGCCGGCGCTTCGCCCATGTGCTCGGCGAGATGGCGCGAGGCCGCGAGCGTGCGCTGAAACGCCGCCTCGTCCTCAGCGACCTTGAGCGGCTGCCGCAGCTTGATCACGACCGGCTCGTAGCGTGAATAGGCGCGCCGGTAGACGTCGCCGACGGCACGCTTCGTTTCGGGGTCCGTCACGACCAGAAACTGCCAGGGTTGCATGTTGCCGCCGCTCGGCCCGTGCACGGCGGCGTGGATGCATCGCAGGATCTCGTCGTCGGTAACGGGCTCGTTGGTGTAGCGCCGGACCGCCCGCGTCGTTTCGATCGTCTCGAAGACGTCCATCTATCGTCCTTTGAATTGCGGCTTGCGCTTCTCGCTGATCGCGGCGAGCGCTTCGCGATGGTCGTCGCTCTGGAACGTCACGAGCTCGAGTGCCGTCGACGTATCGAATGCGATGTTGAGCGCATCCTTCACGAGCTTGTTGACGGCGAGCTTGGTGTAGCGGACCGCGAGCGGCGCGCCGGCCGCCAGCCGAGTGGCGAACGCCATCGCTTCGTCCGCGAGCGTCGCCGCCGGGACCACCTTGTTGATGAGTCCGATGCGCTCGGCTTCGACTGCGGTCACCGGATCGCCCGTCAGCAGATACTGCTTGGCGCGCGCTGGACCAAGCGCGAGCGGCCAGATCGCGACGCCGCCGTCACCGGCGACGATGCCGACTTTCACGTGCGGATCGCCGATCGTCGCCGTGTCGGCCATGAAGATCACGTCGGACAGCAGCGCGATCGACGCCCCGAGCCCCATCGCGTGGCCGTTCACGGCCGCCACGATCGGCAACTCGACGTCGAGCAGATCCCAGATGAGCTGCTTCGCGTCGCGCCGGAGGGCTTCCAGGCGCGCTATGTCGCGGAGCTGCGGGAACCAGTTGAAGTCGCCGCCCGCCGAAAACGCGCGGCCTCGGCCCGTCAGCACGATGGCGCGTGCGCGGTCCTCGCGCCGCAACAGCGCGAACAGCGCGGTGAGATCCCGGTGCAGCGCTTCGTCGACGGCGTTCAGCTCGCTCGTCGGGTGCGCGATCGTGACGCGCAACACGTCGCCGACGTACTCCTGAATCAGGGTTTCGAACTCGGCCATGCTCAGAGCATCGCGCTGTCGGTGTCGAGACCGAGCAGCAAGCGTCCGGTGAGCTCGTAGGTCGACGGTGCGACCATCGCATGCTGCGTGACGACGTGGATGTCGCGAAAGCACCGCTGCAGCGGGCTCGTCGCGTAGATCGACGAGCCGCCACCGGCCTCGTACATCAGATCGACGGCGCGGGTGGCACGCGTCGTCGCCTCCGTTGCGGCGAGGCGCAGCGCGGTGCGCTGCGCGACCGGAATGGCGCCGCTCGTGGACGCGAAGTCCCACGCCTCCGCGACGGTCGATCGCAGCCACGCGCGCGACGACTGCAGCGCCGCCTCCGCTTGCGCGACCTGCATCTGAATGACGCCGCGCTCGCCGAGCAGTCGCTTGCTGCCGGTCGGCGTCTTGCCGCCGGCGATTCGGACGAGCTCGTCGATCGCCGTCCGCGCAATGCCCGTCGCGACCGCGGCAATCCCGAGCGCCAACAGGCCGAACACGGGAAAGCGAAAGAGCGGTCCGTCGACGACCGGACGATCGGTCATCAGAGAGATCGCCCGATCCGCCGGAACGAACACCTCGGCGACCTCGAGATCATGGCTGCCGGTGCCGCGTAGCCCGGAGACCGTCCACGTGTCGACGATTTTCACGTCGCGCGCGGGGAAGAGCATCATGCGCGAGTCGGGAATGCTCCGGCCGATCATGCGCGGCTTCCCGTCCTCGAGCACGAGACAGCCGCCGAGCAGCCAGCTGCAATGCTCGCTGCCGCTCCCGAAGGGCCATCGACCCTGCGCGCGATAGCCGCCCTCGACCGCGACCGCCTGGCCGCGCGGCGCGAAGACGCCGCCGGTGACAAGGTCAGGCTGGCCGTAGATCTCGCGGGCGGCCGTCGGCGCCATGTAGCCACTCACGAGGCCGCTCGTGGCCCCGATCATCACGACCCATCCTGCCGAGCCGTCGGCGCGGGCGACCTCTTCGATCACGTCGAGAAGCGTGGCGACGTCAACCTCGCCCCCATCGAGTGACCGGGGGATACACATGCGGAATGCGCCGGCCTCTGCGAGGCCGCGCACCAGATCGAGGGGGACACGGCGCCCTTGTTCGATCTCGTCGGCGCGCTCCCGGATCGCGGGAGCCAATACACGGACCGCTTCCAGGGTGGAGCTCGGCGGATCACTCACGACTCGACGAATGCTCATGGCGTCGGGCGGACCATACAACGTTGCATCGTCTGGAAACAGTCATTAGAGAGGACCAACACCGACGAGAGGAGCCATTCCATGGCGGACGTTCTGCAAGTCAGCGACGACAGCTTTCAAACCGAGGTCCTGCAAGCGTCCACACCGGTCCTGATCGACTTCTGGGCTCCATGGTGCGGGCCCTGTCGCGCGATCGCGCCCATCGTCGAAGAGCTCGCCGGCACCTATAGCGGCAAGCTCAAGGTCGTGAAGATGAACGTCGACGACAATCCGAACACGCCGGCGAAATACGGCGTGCGGGGCATCCCGAACCTGATCATCTTCAAGGGTGGCGCGGTGCAGGAGCAAATCGTCGGGGCGGTGCCGAAGACGCAGCTCGTGAAGGCGATCGACAAAGTCGTCGCGTAGCGCGCGCAAGCTTCACAGATTCAAGAGCGCGCGAGCGGCGCGGAGCTGGGGAGGGGTGGGTGACTGCCTCGCTGGCTCCGCAGATGGGACGCCCGCACCGCTCAAGGGCACCTTTCGCAGGGACCCGTGTCCCATCTAGTCGCCTGCGAGGCAGCCACCCACCCCTCCCCCCGATCCGCCGCTGCGCGATGCTTCGTCACCAACCCCAAGCGTGCCGCACGCGATGCGCTTCTGTGGTGAACGGCGACATCTTGCTGCGGCGGTCGTCCCCGTGGGGTGGGGAGGCGCGGTTGCCGGCTCGTGAGCGGGGCACGCGGGCCCTGCGAATTCTACCCTTGAGCGGGACGGGCGCCCCGCGTTCGAGCCGGCAATCGCGCCTCCCCACCCCACGGGGGCACGACGACGATGCCGATCGAATGCCCCTGCCTGCATCCGGGCGCGGACGTCGGGCGTACGCCCCGTGATTCATGACGGCCGGGCACGGCCGGGCTCGGCTTGCGCCGAGTACGGCACGAATTCTCCCGGACCGTCGAAAAGGGGGCAGATATGCGTTCGAAATGGCAACGAATCCTCGTCACGACGGCGATCGGCGTCGGACTCAGTGCGCAGCTCGCGGCAGCTCGTGAGCCCGGGTGTGGTGGTCGGTCGCACGACGTCAAGAGCAATGCGCGGCTTCACATGGTCGGGCTGACCGACGATCAGCGCTTGGTCCATTTTCGCGAGTGCAGTCCCGAGCGCACCAAGAGCGCAGGAGCGGTCTCCGGCCTGATCGGTGACACCGCGCTGATCGGCATCGATTTCCGGGTGCAGAACGGCAAGCTCTACGGCGTCGGCAACGCGGGCGGCGTGTATATCGTCGATCCCGTGACGGCGGTGGCCACGCTCGATTCTCAACTCACCGTCGCGCTCAGCGGGACGACGTTCGGCGTCGACTTCAACCCGGCCGCCGATCGCCTGCGTGTCATCAGCGACACCGGCCAGAACCTGCGGCACGACCTGAACTCCGATACGACGACGCCGGACACCGGGCTCGCGTATGTCCCGGCTGCCGTCGCGACGGTCGCGGCCGGCGCGTACACCAACAACGACCTCGACCCGACGACCGCGACCACGCTCTTCGACGTCGATACCAACCTCGATCAGATCGCGGTGCAATCGCCGGCGAACAGCGGCACCCTCGCCCCGTCCGGCAAGCTCACGCTCGACGTCGACGCCGGCGCCGGCTTCGACATCTACACGTCACTCCGAGGCGGTGTCGCCGTCGGCAACCGCGGCTTCGCCACCCTCGCCGCGGCCGGAATCCCCGGCCTCTACCGTGTCAACCTTCTCACCGGCAAAGCCACCCTCATCGGCAAGTTCGACACCACGGTCGTCGACCTCGCCATCCCGCTCGACCAGTAAGCGGAACGGGGCCCGAAGCACCCCCTCTTCGGGCCTTTTCTGCGTCATTGTTCGAACCCCGCGCGATCCGTCGGTGCCATGCCGGGTGTGGCGGGGCGGCGCGCCGGTTCGAACGCGGGCCGCCCGTCCCGCTCAAGGGTAGAATTCGCAGGGTCCGCGTGCCCCGCTCACGCCCCGTCGCACCGCCCCGCCACACCCGTCAGCAGCGTCGCTGCGCGATGACTCAAAACCCAAGAGAGCCGCAGGCGACGCGCCTCATCAGGGGGCAATATTACTTCTTCCCGGTTCACCTTGCGCTGCGGCGGCGCGTGCGTGGGGTGGGGAGGCGCGTTTGCCGGCTCGTGAGCGGGGCACGCCGACCCTACGAATTCTACCCTTGAGCGGGACGGGCGCCCCGCGTTCGAGCCGGCAAACGCGCCTCCCCACCCCACGCCCACCGAGACGGCTCTGCAGCATTTTCGTTGTTAGAGAATCAGAAAAGAAAGCGGCGCATGTTCACGTTGATCATGAGGCCGACCGCAATCATCATCGTGGTCAGCGACGACCCGCCGTAGCTGAAGAACGGCAGCGTGATGCCGACGACGGGAAGAAGGCCCGACGTCATGCCCACGTTGATCACGACCTGCCAGAACACGATCGACACCACGCCGAACGCCAGGAGTGCTCCGAAGCGATCTTTCGCGCGGTACGCCACCATCAGCCCGCGCACCACGAGCGCCGCGTAGAGCCCGATCAGCACGAGCGCCCCGACGTAGCCCCACTCTTCCGCGAAGACCGAGAAGATGAAGTCGGTGTGTTGCTCGGGGATGAAGTTCAGCTTGTTCTGGGTCCCGTGCAGGAACCCCTTCCCCCAGAACATGCCAGACCCGATCGCGATCTTGGACTGAATGACGTGGTAGCCCGCACCGAGCGGATCCATTTCGGGCGACAGGAACGTGAGCACGCGCTGCTGTTGATAGGTCTTGAGGTGCCCCCAGAGGAGCGGTACGGCCGCGGTGGCAAGGCCGCCGAGCATCAGGAAGATACGAATGCGAAGGCCAGCGCAGAAGAGCACGCTGAACGCCACGATCGCGAGGATACCGACGGTGCCGAGATCGGGCTGGGCGAGAATGAGCGCGGCGGGAACGGCGAGCAGGAGAAAGCCGGGGATCGCGTCGACGAGACGGAGGTCGCCGGTCGCCTGCGCGCGATGGAAGTAGCGCGCGAGCGCGATCACCAACGCCACCTTGATCATCTCCGACGGCTGGATCGAGACGGGACCGAGGTCGATCCAACGGCGCGCGCCGCCACCGACGCTCCCGACCAACGGCACGGCGAGCAGCAGGACGAGGGTACCAGCGTAGACCACGTAGGCGTACCGCTCGAGACGCCGGTAGTCGATCAGCACGACCGTGATCATGCCGAGGAATCCGACGCCGGCGTAGAACGCTTGTCGCATCACCAGCGGGTTGTTGGTGAAGCCGGTGTGGACGCGCGCCTCCGTGGCGCTGAAGATCGTCGCGAGTCCGCCGGCGATGATCAGCAACGTGAGGCCGAGGAGCAGCCAATCGAAGTGGTACGCGAGGCGGCGATCGAATTGGCGCATGATCACTCGTCGTGAACGTCGGCGTCGGGACCGACCGGATACGGCTCGTTCAGCGCCGACAACCGGATGACCGCGCCATGCTGGTCGGCCTCCGGGACGAAGCCGGCGACCCGCTTCAACGCCGCCGGGTCTTCTTCGGGAACGTGAAAGTAGCGGGCCAGAACCTTGCGGGCGATCGGCGCGGCAGCCGTACCGCCGTGTTGGCCCGAGTGCTCGGCCAGCACCACGATCGCGATCTCGGGATTGTCGACGGGCGCGAACGCGATGAACCAGGCGTGATCGCGCTTCTCGCGCGACCAGCCCTTTTGGCTCGACTTGTCGCCGCCGGCGCGGCTGGCTTGTGCCGTGCCGGTCTTGCCGCCGACCTCGATGCCGGGAAGCTTGGCGTTCGAACCGGTGCCGCGCTTGCTGTTCACGACGTCGGAGAGCGCGTCGCGGATCTGCAGCATCGTACTCTTCTTGAAGCCGACGTCGCGCACGACCTCGGGCTGCTCCTCGAGCATGGTCGTACCGTCGGTGCCCTCGACCCGTTTCACGAACTTCGGCCGGTAGACGATGCCGCCGTTCGCGATCGTGGCCATGACGCTCGCCATCTGCAGCGGCGTCGTCGTAACGTAGCCTTGGCCGATCGAGATCGAGAGCGTCTCGCCGGGGTACCACGGCTCGCCGAAGCGTTGCCGCTTCCACGCGCTCGACGGAATGATGCCGCTGCTCTCGTGCTCGAGGGTGATCCCGGTGGGCGCACCGAGCCCGAAGCGATGCGAGTACTCGGCGATCGTGTCCACGCCGAGCCGTTGCCCCACTTGATAGAAGAAGACGTCGCACGAGCGCACCAACGCTTCGTGCACGTTCACGGAGCCGTGGCCCTGCGGTCGCCAGCAGCGGAACGTCCGATTCCCGAAGAAGAGGCCGCCGCCGCAGAAGATCGAGGTGAACGGCGTGATGACGCCTTCTTCGAGCGCCGCCGCGGCCATGACGACCTTGTAGGTCGAGCCCGGGGGATACGTGCCCTGCACGCTCTTGCTGTTGAGCGGACGCTTCTTGTCGTCGACCAGCGCCTTCCACTCGGCGAGCCGGATGCCGCGCGCGAATACGTTCGGGTCGAAGGCGGGGCGGCTGACCATCGCGAGAATGTCGCCGGTGCGGGCGTCGAGCGCGACGACCGATCCGTCGTAGCCGTCCATCGCCGCTTCGGCGGTCTGCTGCAGATCGCGATCGATGGTGAGGACGAGACTGTTGCCCGGCGTCTCGTCGACCTCGTTCAACACGCGCAGCCGGCGGCCGACCGAATCGACCTCCACCTGCTGACCACCGTCGACGCCGCGGAGGTAGTCCTCCCAGTATCGTTCGGCTCCCGCTTTGCCGATGAGGTCGCCGAGATGGTACCCGCGCCGCGTTTCGCGCTCCTGCTGGCTGACCTCGCCGACGTAGCCGAACAGGTGGGCGGCCATCTGCCCGAACGGATACGTCCGCCGCGGTCCGACCTGGACCGAGACGCCCGGGAGCTCGAACTGATGCGTCTCGATCTTGACGATTCGCTCCCAGTCGAGGTCGCGGACGAGCACGACGTCCTCGAACGCGGGACGGTTGCGCGCGGCGGCGACGATCGCGGAGAGATCGCCGACCTCGGGACCGAGCAAGCGGCCGAGTGACGCGATGGTAGCGGGCACGTCGTGCGCGTCCTCCGGGACGAGCACGAGATCGAACGACGGCCGGTTGTCGACGACGATGTTGCGGTTGCGGTCGAGAATGGTGCCGCGGGTCGCCCGGACGCGCTTCAGGCGGATGCGGTTGTGCTCCGAGAGCGACCGGTACTCGTCCCCTTCACTGACCTGCAGGTGCCACAGCCGGGCGAAGGTCAGCGAGAAGAGCGCGACCACGAGCGCGAGCGCGAACGCCAGCCGACGACGGAACTCGTTGGGGATCTCGCGCCGGTTGGTGAGGAGCGTCGACACGTCAGACCACACCAACCGCGCGCTTGGCCCAGCCGATCGCGCCGAACACGATCGGAGTCAGCGCACCCGCCAGAAGCGCTTCGGCGAACAGCGTCTGGGCGACCCCGAAGGACATGCGATCGATCGAGAGATAGGCGGCCAACGCCCCGACGATTGCGACCCCCTTCAAGAGGCTCCCCAGAAATACCATCGCCACCCCCGACAACGTGTTGTCCATCCACAAGCGCCGAGACACAAGGTACACCACGAGATACACGGTCGTCATCGCGAAAGCATGCAATCCGACGAGGCTGCCGGAGAAACTGTCGAGGAGATATCCCAACAGGAACGCCCCCGTGGCCCCGCCGATGTTGTGCTCGTGCAGCCCCAGGTACACGCAGAGAATCAGCACGAGGTCGGGGATGATCCGGCCGCCGCTCAGACCGTGCAGCAGGGTCGTCTGGAGCAACAAGACCAGCATCCCGGTCACGATGTAGATGCCGGTGGCGCGGAGCTCGGCGCCGACGCTCGGTGCCGGCGCATGGGTCGTCTGGAGAAGGCTCATCGTCGCCGCTCCCGCCCTTCACCCTTCGCGTGCGGTGCCGGCGGACCCAAGAGACCGTCGGCACTGGGATCGGGGGGGCCCGCGTCGGCCGCCGTCGCGAGGCCGGCGGGCTTCCGCAGCTCCTCGCCGTTCGGGAGCGCCACGAGCACTTCTTCGAGTCGGCTGGCGTCCGCGTCGGGCGTGACCTCGGCATAGAGAAAGAGTCCGCGATCCTTGCGCGAGACCTTCGTGACCCGACCAACCGGCAGGCCCTTCGGGAAGACACCGTCGAGACCCGACGCGATCACACGGTCGCCCACGCGCACGTCGTCACTGCGCTTCACGTACTTGAGCGTCGTACCCTGCTCGAGAAGGCCGCTCAAGATGCCGCGTACCCGCGTCCGTTGGACCAGCACATCGATGCCGCTGTTGGGATCGCTGAGCAAGAGCACGCGCGACGCATGCATGCTGGTACTGGAGATCAGACCGACGACGCCTTCGGGCGCCATCACCGGCATGCCGGTCGTGATGCCGTCGATCTCGCCCTTGTTGAGCGTCAAGCTCTGGAACCACACGCTCGCGTCGCGCGCCGTGACGGATGCCGCGACCGCCTTCGTCGGCAGCTCGCGCTGCAGCGCCAGCAGGCGCTTCAGCCGGCGGTTCATGAGCTCGGCCTCCCTTTGGTGCGTCCCCCGACTCTCGAGCTCGCGAATGCGCGTGTGCAGCTCTTCGTTCTCCTGCTGCGTGCCGACGAGCAGCACGTAGCGCTCGAAGAACCCGCGCGTGAATCCGGCGATGCCGGCCGTCACGCGCTGAAACGGCGCCATCACCTCGAGGAAGATGTGGCCGAGGGGATCGATCCGGCCGGGTTGCCGCGCGTTCGCCGACAGCAGTCCGAGCGAGCACAGCAAAAAGAATCCGGAGCTCAGGAGGACGCGGTTTCTCCGTACGAACTCGAGCATGGCCGCTACGGCCTACGGTCGCCGGTCGCGTTAATTGATCGAGATGTCCCGAAGAAGGTTGATCTCGTCAAGCGCACGACCCGCTCCCATCACCACCGCCGTCAGGGGATCGTCCGCCAACATGATTGGAAGACCCGTTTCTTCTCGCAGGAGCACATCGAGATTCCGCAACAACGCACCGCCGCCCGCGAGCACGATGCCTTTGTCGACGATGTCGGACGCCAGCTCCGGCGGCGTCCGCTCGAGCGCGATCCGCACCGCCTCGACGATCTGATTGATCGGCTCCAACAGCGAGTCGCGAATCTCCTCGTCGGAGATCTCGACCGTCTTTGGAACGCCGGCGACGAGATCGCGACCCTTGATCTCCATCGTCTGGATTTCCGCGGCCGGGTACGCCGACCCGATGGTGATCTTGATGAGCTCGGCCGTCCGCTCGCCGACCAGCAGATTGTACTTGCGCTTGATGTACTGGCTGATCGCCTCGTCCATCTTGTCGCCGCCGACGCGCACCGACTTCGAGAACACGACGCCCGCCAGCGAGATCACGGCGACCTCGGTGGTGCCGCCGCCGATGTCGACGATCATGTTGCCGGTCGGCTCCGTGATGGGCAGGCCGGCACCGATCGCCGCCGCCATCGGCTCTTCGATCAGGTAGACCTCGCGCGCCCCGGCCGACTCAGCCGACTCTTTGACGGCGCGTTTTTCGACCTCGGTGATGCCGAACGGCACGCAGATGATGATGCGCGGCCGGACCAGCGTCTTCCGGTTGTGAATCTTCTGGATGAAGTAGCGCAGCATCGCCTCGGTGATCTCGAAGTCGGCGATG
>Ga0163144_10009104_pt1 | contig 21370 bp, 15 predicted proteins | sample OliLak19BULKMAT1_FD_123175 | JGI IMG/M metagenome (GOLD analysis project Ga0163144, IMG submission 123175) | Freshwater microbial mat bacterial communities from Lake Vanda, McMurdo Dry Valleys, Antarctica - Oligotrophic Lake LV.19.BULKMAT1 | ecosystem: Environmental > Aquatic > Freshwater >... | reverse complement strand
TCCTGTGGAACACCGTTTATCTCCAGAAAGCTGTCCAGATGCTAGCTGACGAAGGCACGCCGGTCCCGCCGGAGTGTATGCCGCACTTGTCACCGCTCGGATGGGAGCACATCAATATGACTGCGATTACGTCTGGAGCCTGCAGCGGGTCACAACGCTCGAGAAACTGCGCCCGCTTCGCCGGCATAGGTTACCGTCCAAGGGAGCCTTACCGTACAGCCAGAAGGCCGCTGGAGACTCAAGCCGTCCTTAGCGTACACTTTTCTCCTTTTGGTGCCGCATGGCCTTTACCGCCACAGTGTCGCCAACCTGTGGGAACTTGTCTTGAAGGCCCGCAAACCGGGGGCGCTGGTGGCCGACCCCATCCCCTGGTGGGACCGCTACGTCATCAAGGCCCGGATCCCGGCGCTTTCGATACGGGCGACGCCGCACATCCGGGCGCTGGCCGCTCTGCCAGACTGGCATAAGGACCCCTTCGACCGGATTCTAGCCGCTCAGGCGCTGGCGGAAGGCATGACCCTCGCCAGCAAAGACGGAGCGTTTGCCCTCTACGGAGTCCCGCTGGTATGGGATTGATCGCGCCAGAAAAGGGTAGCGCTGTGCGCGCTGTGCGAAACGAAGCCATTTTGAATTTGCCTCGGCAACCCGTTTTCACCCTCCCCGACCTCCGCTCTCTCGTCCTCAACTCGGTCTCCAGCCCCATCACCAAAGCCCTCTACCGCAAGGCTCTGGACGACTTCTTCCTGTGGTGGGAAGAGCAGGGAAGACCCCCGTTCCAGCGAGCCGCCGTGCAGGCGCATCGCACACACCTGGAGTCCAAAGGCTACAGCCCCTCCACCATCAACCAGCGCTTGGCCGCGCTCAAACGCCTCGCCGGCGAAGCTGCCGCGAATGGCTGGCTTGCGGCCGAAGCTGCCGCCGCCATTCGTGATGTTTCCGGTATCCCGCAACGCGGCGCCAGGGCAGGGAACTGGCTCACCCGCTCGCAAGCCCAGGCCCTCCTCGATGCTCCGGACACCACCACCACTAAAGGACGCCGTGACCGCGCCCTCTTAGCCCTCCTGCTGGGTTGCGCCCTCCGCCGCGCCGAGGCCACCGCCCTCACCGTCGCTCACCTCCAGCAGCGCGACGGCCGCCCCGTCATCATCGACCTCCGCGGCAAGCACGGCCCGCGTCCGCACCGTCCCTGTTCCCCTCTGGGTCCAGCAAGCCGTTGACGGCTGGCATGCGGCCGCCGGTATCACGGAAGGACCTGTCCTCCGCGCCGTCAACCGCCACGGTTCCGTCTCGCCCAACCCCCTCTCACCCCAGGCCGTGCTGCAACTCGTCGCCCGCTATGGCCGTCAGATCGGCGTCACCCTCCAGGCCCACGACACCCGCCGCACCTGTGCCAAGCTTTGCCGCACCGCCGGAGGCGACCTCGAGCAGATTCAACTGCTGCTCGGCCACGCTTCCATTCAGACCACCGAGCGCTACCTGGGTACCCGCCAGAACCTCAACGATGCCCCGAACGACCGTATCGGATTGAGCTGAAGCCACCCCATCCGGCGCACTCCCTCCGGCAAAAATCCGCCCAACATCACCCGTTCCTTTCCGTTCAGCCACCACCCCAACAACACCGCCAGGCCTAGCAGCCCCGTAATCGCCCACGTCGCCACTACCCGCCCCAACCCGGGCCCGCTCCCCAGTTGCGGCTGCAGTGCGCCCACCACCAGCCACAGTCCGCCAAGCACCAGCACACCTTTGCCCAACACCTCCTTCGCGTACCGGCCCAGGCTCTCCCCCTGCGACCAGCAGGCCGCCAGCGGCAGGTACCACGCCGTCGTGCAAAGCCCCGAAATTACCAACCCCATCGCCACGCCCGGGCTGCCCCACCGTTCCGCCAATCCATAGCCCAACGCTAATCCGGCCGCCGTCGCCAGCCCCTGGCTCCAGGCCAGTGTCTGCGGCCGGTTCGACGCCGCCAGCAGAGTCGCACTCGCCAGTGTCCAGGTGGTCAACAACTCCAGCACCAGCAGTGCATCGATCAACTGCTGGTCAAATTGAATCCGCCCTCCCGTCCAGGCCGCCACTATATCGGCGGCGCTGTAGTGCAGAAACACAGCCGAGGCAATCCCCAGCCACAGCATCACCTTCCCGCTCAACTGGTGCAGCGACCGCAGGGCCTCCCTCTCCCCCCGTGCATCGAGTGCCGTCAACTCCGGCCACAGTGTCCCGCTCACCGACCCCACCACCTGCGGAATCCCGTTCACCAGCGTTCGCAGCGTCGTGAATACAGCCACCGCCGCGGCTCCCGCCGTAGCTCCAACCACCAGCACCGTCCCTTGCACCACCGCAGCCGCCGACGCCTGCACGAGAAAGAACAGCAGGCTGGGCACCAGAAACGTCAGCACCAGGCCCCACTCAGCCCGCCGCACGCCAATATCGATCTCCGGATAGCGCCTTCGCAGGTCCAGCGTGATATACAACATCGCTCCCGCAAAGCAGGCCAACTGCATCACCGCCACCAGCCCGATCCCGCCTCCCGTCAATGCGATTACGCCGGTCAGCGCGCAACTCACCGTCCGGTACACGTTATTCACCATGATGTCCCGCGCATACTCGCCGATCGCCCGGTAGATCCCGCCCAGGATCGCAATCGGCAGCGATAGCGCCGCATGCACCGCCAGGATCACCAGCACCGCGGTTGCCGTCTCCGCATCCGTCGCCGTCAGATGGAACCACTGGTTCACCGGAGCGAGCAGCGTCCCCGGAATCACCACCGCCAGCCCCAACCCGGCCGCCGCTACCGCCACCGCCAGCGCACTGTGCAGATTCCGCCGGAACTCCCCCATCTGGCCGGTATGGAAGCACTGGTTCAGCCGGTTGATCGCATAGGTGTGCGTCCCAAAATCGAGGATGGTCAGGTACGCTACCGCCGCCGACAGGATTTGCCACTCCCCATAAACCTGGTTGCCCCATGCCACCAGCAGGATCGGCACCAGCGTCAGCTCACTGCCGATGTTGATCACCTGACGCAGCACATTGGCGCCCGCCCCGTTGCGGATGCGCCGCGCAAATCCTGTTCCGGTCATGTCGCCACCACAGTCACCCGCACCGCCAGCCGCACCACCGCGCCGCTGTCCAGTGTCAACGTCACCGTCGTTGTGTGCTGCCCGGGGCGCAACTGGACTCCATCGATCCGCAGCCCCACCGCCGCCTCCGAGCCGGCAGAAAGCACCGTGCTGCTCAGCGATGGCACCGCCCACGGCACATCTGCTGTCGCCTGCAGGTGGACCTCGCCGGTCCCGGTGCTGCTCACCATCGCCACCGCATCGAACTGTCCGGGACTCCCTTGCTCCACCGTGACATCGATCAGCCGCCGGCTCACCTGCACCGTGCCGCCCGGCAGCACCGGTCCCGCAAATATGGCGCTGAACGGACCCTCCGTCTGGAAGGGATAGAGCACCGGCCGCAGCACCGACGCCTCAGTGAACACGATCGCCGCACCGCCTTCTCCATCGTTCCGCATCGAGTTGGCCCGCAGCATGGGCCCTTCCTGCAGCCCCATCAGTTCCACGTGCACGGGAGCATTTCTGGTGATGTTGTGCTCCACGATTGTGTCTATCTGCCAGCTATCCGGCTTGCGGTAGCGGTTGATGTCGCCTACCGAGATCGCCCCCTGCACGCTGTTGACGATCCGGTTATCGCGGATGATGTTGTTCAACATCGCCGGCCCGGACACCTCCCGCGACGGATCCTCCACCCGGCTCCAACTGGTGATCCCATGTAGCGTGTCGCTGATCTCATTGCCTTCGATCAACACTCCCCACGTCGGGCAGTTGTTCCCCGACGTCGGCGCCGACATCCCCGCTACCGCAAAGCCGCAACTGCGGTTCACCAGTGACGAGATCTCAATGCCGCGGCTTAAAAGCGAGATCCGGTTCCGTGCGATCACGCTATCCAGCATCGATCCATAGCTCTGTATCCCGACATTGATCCGGTGCCTGTTGTCCCGCGATCCCTCCCAGCCCCGAATCACGTTGCGGAAGAAGGCCTTGTGCAGTGCCGTCGTCACCACTGTCAACACGCTGCCGCTGTCCGGCGGAATCTCCCACGGCCGGTCTATCGTAATCGTCGAAGCCGTGTTCGCCACGATCCGCCGGTACTGCCCTTCGCCAGTCCCGCTCTGCACAAACAGAATCGCCGGCCGGTTCTCGTCGTGCTGGTCAAAACGCTCCGGATCATCCGGCTTAAACAGTTGCGGCCGCCAGCTTGTACCAGTGAAGGAGAGGGAAGTCTCCCCGATACTGCTGGCGCGGCCGGTAAACAGAGTCCCCGGCGACTCGATGAGGATGTTTTCTCCGCAGGTCTGCTGCGCGCAACCGGTATCGAGGATCGTGTTGTCGGCGACGTAGTGATCATGGGTCATACCGTGGCTGTGGCCCTGGGCCACGTAGAACCGGCTCAGTGTCGCGCCGCCGGCCCGGTGCGCACTGGCTGCCTCGTTGCCTTCCACCACCACCTGGCTGCTCACCGAGGCTCCCACCGCCGTCAGTGGGCTGTAATCACGGTCCGGCCAGATCCCCCGGAACGAGTTCGACCGGAGGAATGCCTGATGCACCCGCGTCAGCAGCACACCGGAATTGGTCAGGAATTTACTGCTTTGCACCCATACGAAGTTGATCGAGTGAATGCTGTAGCAGGAATACAACTGGCCGGGCTGCGTCTCGCAGGCCGTTCGCTCCACCACCACTCCGCGCGGGGTGGGATTGCGCCCCCGTCCGTCCCACATCACCACCGCGTTTTCGTGTCCCAGTCCGGCAGTCACGCGGCTGCGGAACGTCACATCCCGGACCCGGGAAGGGAAGCCGCGGACCCGCATGGCCGCTCCTCCGCTGCCGCTTCCGTTGACGAACTCCAACACCGTCTCGCCGGCGTTCTCTCCTTCGAGGCTCACTGACGTCTCCAGCAGCAGCGGCGCCGAAATCCGGTACACGCCTTTCGGGATCACGATCGTGTCTCCGTTTCCCGCTGCGCGAAACGCCTGCACAAACGCCGCCGTGTCGTCGCCGGCCTCGGCGGGATTGGCGCCGAAACTGGTCACGTTCCGGCGCTGGCCGCTCCATTGCGGCTCGGCGCCCGCGTCCACCACCAGCGGAACAGGCCCGCTCCATCCATAGTCGCCGCCGTGCCCGTTGTGAGCCCATACTTCATAGGTCCCCGGCGCCAGCCCGGCTGGGAGGTCGAAGAGCACCTGGTAGGGGTTGACGCTCACCACGGTCATCACGGCCGATGCCGCGGTAGTGGTTTCGCTTGTCCAACGGCGTAGATAGATGTAGCTTTGCTGGTCGCCGTTCTGATGCGACAGGTTGCGGCCATAGAGACCCACCCGCGCACCCGGCTTTGCCCGGTTCGGCCCCACCCACCAGGCCTCCGTCGCATTCACCCGCACCGGACGGCTGCTGCCGCGGGCATTTTCGACCCAAAGCAGATACGTACCGTAAGGGAAGTCCTCCGGTACCGACACCGTCACTGACTGCGGGCCTTCGCGTTCCAACCGTGCCTGTACCAGCCTCCCGTTGCCGGCTTCGGTCTGGCCGTAGATCCACACCGCGGCATCGGTTCCGGCCGCCGTTCCGGCCGCTGCCGTGAAGTCCCGGCCATGCAGAATGATGCTGCGGCCCGGCCCCGCCGCCGCCGTGGCGCTCGACAGCAGCGGTGCTCCGGGTGCGAAACTGCCGGAGAACGCCGGCTGAAAGAGGTCGCCCGGCGCCGCGGGGTCATCCGCCGGACGGCTGTACTGATCCAGCATGAGCGTCTGTAAACCGTGCGGGTCGGGCTGTGCGGGTCCTCTCACCAGGCGTGGAGCCGGCCGGTCGCGCCCGTGGGCTGCGATGGGTGGAGTGACGACGGCCACATACACACTGACCGAGCCAAACACACAGCCCAAAAGCAACTTCCAATAGGTTGACATCTCCGGTAGGACCTCTCGATTTCCCGGCCTGAAAATGGAGTGCAATTACCCAACCCGTGGGGCAATAGTGCGCAACTGTTACAGACCAGGGAGCTTTTACTTGGCGAGCACGTGACGCCTTATACAGCTAAACGAACATGACAGTACATTTTTATACTAGACACAGAAACACATCTCGATTTTATGTGAATATATGTACATCCACGGGTTATGTGTTGGAAATGTGCATTTTTGGTCTCCCAATTGCATGCACGATGGAAAATCTACGCAAGTGAGTTCGCATCTCGGCCCAGTGCTCCTGCGCCGGAAACAGACGCGAGACTCTCGTTGGTGACTCTCCCTAATCTCTCCGCTCAGAATGTGGTGGCCGAAAGCGGTCTGCCGCCTAGTCGGATCTCATTACAAAGTCAGAGAGGATTAATGTTGTTTGGTAATGCTGTTCTTAAATTAAGTGTTTGCGGGGCGCTCGTGGCAGCGCCGGCTCTGTATGCCCAGTCGCTGCCGCAGTTTGACGTCAGGACTTATGGAGCCGTATGTAATTCGGTTACCGATGACCGCGCGGCGCTGCAAGCCGCGCTCAACGCCGTACCCTCCTCGGGCGGCGAAGTCCTCATTCCCTGCAAGATGGCCATTGGCGGTAACGGAGTGTCTGTTGCCGGCAAAAGTAATGTCGTTATCCGGAGTACGGTAGGAGGTGCGGGATTCAAGGCGCTCTCGCGTCCCAGCCAAGGAGCCGGCGGTTTTGGACCGATTCTGTTCATCCTCCGGCAGTGCACCGACTGCCGTATCGAGAACCTGGACTTTGACGGCAACGGCGTGGCCACCTCGCTGGTGGGCCTGGACCGCTGCACGCGTACCATCGTCAAGGGAAACACGATCCGTAACGCCAGCACAAACTTCAGCGGCGGCGGACTGTCGGCCACCGGCAACCGCAACAACCAGTACCTCAACAATATTGTTCGCGACATTGCCTACGGGGTCTATGAAGGTCCGAGGGGTATGTGGATCGGCAACGCTGCTCCGGTAGAGCACGAATACTTTCCCATCATTGATGGCAACACGGTTCAAAGGACGGGTTGGACCGGCATCGCGACGCACGCGGTGGGCGCGACGATGCGCGGCAACCTGGTGGAGTACACCGGGTGCGCCGGCACAAAGCTCGTGCCGCCGGCCGGAATTGCCGGAGAGAACCTGATCGAGAACAACACCTTCCGCAGAAACGACTGCCACGGCATCCAGATTGAAAAGGGCTTCTCGATGACGATCCGGAACAACATTCTCGAAGAGAACAATATGTCCGGACTGTTCATCCTCAATGGGTTTGCGAACTCGTCGGCTTCGTACAACACTGTCCGCGACAATAACTTCGACAAGCTTGGCGGCTGGCTGGGCGGGATCTACATCCACCACGCCGACAACGCCGTCATCGAGAACAACCAGATCTACGATACCCGCAGCGGCAGCGCGCGTTCCCAGGACAACGCCATCATCATCAACACCGTCAGTCCGGGAGGCATTCGCAACCTGAAGATCCGCAACAACGTTTGCCGCAATAGCAGCTTCAACGGCATTGCCATCGAGAACAACGGTTCGGGAACCCTGGATGGAGTGGAACTGACGGGCAACACTTGCACGGCCAATCAGAACTACGCCGTGCGAGTCCTGGAGAGGACCAGCTCGGCATTGCGGAACATCACCGCGTCCGGGAACACCTTCCATTCCAATGGTTCCGGCACGATCTACGACAACTCGGCGCAGAAGGTCCAAATGGGGACCACCAGCACCACGCCACCGCCGGATGCAACGCCGCCTTCTGTGTGGTTCACCTCGCCCTCCAACGGCATGCAGATCAGTGGATCGTTTTCGCTCAATGCCGGCGCCTCCGATAACGTCGGAGTGGCGGGCGTGCGGTTCACAGTCAACGGAACGGCCATCGCCAGTGAAGATACCGCCGCGCCCTACACGGTCACCTGGAACAGCACATCGGTAGCGAACGGAAACTACACTTTGGCCGCGGTTGCGCGCGACAGCGCCGGAAACACCAATCAGGCGACGGTCACCGTTTCGGTCAACAATGCGGTGGCGCCCACCCCCGACACGACAAAGCCCAACATCGGCATCGCTGCTCCTACGAATGGAGCCACTGTGTCGGGTTCCATCACGGTCACCGCCAGCGCCTCCGACAACGTCGGCGTCACTTCGGTGTGGTATCAACTGAACGGGCAGGCCGTCGGTTCGGCCACCACCTCGCCCTACGCAATCACATTGAACACGGAGCAGTACGCCAACGGCGCTCATACGCTGACAGCGTTCGCCCGGGATGCGGCAAACAACACCAACTCGGCCAGCATCAGCATCACCATCAACAACACCGTTGCCGCCCCCATCACCGAGAACCAGCCGCTGGTCACCGCCTACACCAAGGGGACGCTGATCAGCGGAGGCTACACGGGATGGGCCGGCATTCGCATCCGCACGGCGGGTTCCCCGGTCACGGTCACCCACCTTGGCCGCTGGAAGCTTTACCAGAACTTCCGCACCCACACGTTGAAGATCATCGATGGGACAACGGGACAGGATGTGGCGGGCGCGGCCACCGAAGTCTCTCTGTCTAACGGTGTGGAAGGCGAGTTCGTCTATGCTCCGCTGGCCTCGCCGGTAACGCTGCAGGCCAACAAGCTCTACTATCTGGTTTCCACCGAGAGCGTCGACAACCAGGTGGGCGACTGGTTCCACAATGTTGGCGGCAGCATGTTCACCACCACATCCGTAGCGCAGGTGGAAGGCGGGGTATTCTGGAACGGCGGCACGTGGCAGCCGCTGGGTGGAGCGGGCACTGGATTTGGGCCCGTTTCTCTCCGCTATGGCTCGGCTTCCGCTCCGGTCCAACCGGCCGATACCACCAAGCCCAACATCGCGATTCAATCGCCGTCCAACGGAGCCACCGTCGCCGGATCGGTAGTGGTTACCGCCAGCGCCACCGACAACGTGGGCGTGACGTCGGTCTGGTATCAACTGGACGGGCAGAACATCGGCACGGCAACCTCCTCGCCCTATTCGGTCACCTTGAACACAGCGCAGTACGCCAACGGCTCTCACACGCTGACGGCGTTCGCCAAGGATGCGGCCAACAACACCAATTCGGCCAGCATCAGCTTCACCATCAGCAACAGTAGTGCGACCCCGGCGCCCCCGCCGGCTTCCGGCGATCAGCCGTTCGTTACCGCCTATGTCACCGGAACAACCGTCACCGGAGGCTACACGGGCTGGGCCGGCCTGCGCTTGCGCACCGGTGGATCCGCGGTCACGGTGACCGCGCTGGGACGCTGGAAACTCAGCAACAACACCCGCACCCACACCCTGAAGATCGTCGATGCGGCCACCGGACAGAACGTCCCCGGCGCGATTGTGGAGATCTCGCTCTCGAGTGGCGCGGCAGGGCAATTCATTTATGGCTCGCTGCCGTCGGCGGTGACCCTGCAAGCCAATAAACTCTACTACCTCGTGTCTTCGGAAAGCGTCGACCACCAAACAGGCGATTTCTTCCACGACTACATCAACAGCCGTCTCACCACCACCGCGGTGGGAGCGGTGGAAGGCGGGGTGTTCTGGGACGGCAGCCGCTGGCAGCCGCTGGGCACCGCCAACCAGAGCGTCGGTCCGATGTCGTTCCGGCACTGGTAACCACGCGCTGATCGATCGTTTGAATGCATAGCGGGCTCCAGCGCCGGAGCAAACGGAAACTTCGGCGTGGAGTCCGAATCCTTTTTCGCCCAGCCAGGCGTTGCGTCAGCGGGAACCGCTCGCCGGGAGGGGCTGTTCTTCGCTCACAGAGGTTGACCCGGCGACTGCGGCGGCAACAGCAGCAGTAGAGGCAAGCGGCTTCTCCAGGCCGAGAATGCGGGCAATCCGGCTCACGCCCAGAGGCCGGTCGAACTCGTCGAGAAACACCGCGCGCGCCAGATCCCCCTTGGCACTTACATACTGCCGGTCGTAGGCAAGAGTGCGCAGCAGGTGCACCAGGCCTGCTACGTCCCCGCAACCGACCTGCCATCCGCAATCGAAATCACGAATAATCAGGCCCGGTGTTGCCGACTCCGGCCCGATATACAACAGCGGAAGCCCGGCGGCCAGTTGCGCGTAGATCTTGCTGGGCACCAGCGAGCCATTGCATTCCTCCCGCTGCGTCACCAGTCCGATATCCGCCTGCGCCAGAAGCTCGTTCAACTGATCGCGGTCGCAGAAGGCGTGGAACTCCGCCGAGCCGATGTTGCGATCCGCGCAGCGTTGCTTCAGTTCGACCAGCCGTGCGCCGCCGCCGACAAACACAAACCGGCAGGGGACTTCCTGCTGCCACAGTTGCTCCATGGCTCCGGCGATGGTGTCGATGTCGTGGGCGAGGCCCAGATGTCCGGCATAGGCAAGGGTGAGTTGTTCGGAAATGCGGTAGGTGGGCGGCCGAATCCGCTGGCCATCGGCCCAGTTGTGGGCGATCTGGATTTTGTCTTCGCGAACCCCGCGAGCGATCAGCCGGCGCTTCATGCACTCACCCAGCGCGATGACGCCGTCGGCCCTACGGCGGCTGTAGTCGGCCAGTGCGCCGACAATTCTGGTGACAGGCGATCGCTCGCCCATCACTTGCAGATCCACAGCCACATCCGGATACAGATCCATCTCCCAGATGTAGTGCTGGGTTCCGTAGAGCATCTTCATCAGGTGACCGGCGACGGAAAGCAGCGGCGGCGTGGTCATGGTGACGACCACATCGGTTCGCGAACCGGCGCGCAGCATACGCCAACTGGCGCCCATATAGAACGAGGCGTAGGACCAGAGCCTGTTGAGCCGTCCCCGCCCGAACCGGGCGTTCGGAACGCGCTCGATGGCAGCCCGCGGCGGATCGCTGTGTTCGGCAATCTCGTAAGAAGCGGCTCCGCAGATGACAGTTACCTGGTGGCCGCAATCCTCAGTCAGGTGCCGCACCAGGTCGGTGAGCAGGAGCCCGGTCGCTGCCAGATCCGGCCAGAAAAACTGGTTGACCAGAAGAACTCGCATAGTCGTCTTCCCTCCCCCAAGTTGTTGTTGTGTTTTGTTTCAGCGGGCGGCAGCAGTCCCCGCCTCGGCGAATGCCTGACGGTTGGCGGCATGGTGGCTGTTCTCAGACTTGTACAGGATGTAGGGACCGATGGCCAGCACATCCATCTGAGTGCGTAGGAAGCACTCCACCGCTTCCCGCGGCGTATTGACGATGGGCTCGTTCTCGTTGAAGGAAGTGTTGAGCAGGACGGGTACGCCGGTGAGCTCTCCGAATGCGTGAATCAGCCGCCAGTACAGCGGATTGACATCGCGCTCGACGGTTTGCAGACGTCCGGTTCCGTCGGCATGGGTAACGGCGGGGATGTCGGCTCGGCGTCCCTCGCGGATGCGATAGGCCTGCACCATGAAGGGCGCCGGATAGTCGATCTCGAAGAAGTCTCCAGTTGCCTCGGCCAGCACCGAGGGGCAGAACGGCCGGAACGGCTCGCGATATTTGATGCGGGCATTGAGTGTGTCCTTCATCTGCGTCGAACGGGGGTCGGCGAGAATGCTGCGGTTGCCCAGCGCGCGCGGGCCGAACTCCATCGCGTTTTGGAACCAGCCGACGATCTGTCCGTCCGCGATCTGCTGGGCGGTCTTGCGGACGAGTGTCTCGGTATCGCATTCATGGAAGACGGCGCCGCTGGCTTCGAGAGCTTCGCGGATTGGATCGGCTTCGTACCGCGGACCGTAGTAGACATGCTTCATCTCAAAGCAGCGGGGCTGCCCCAGCACCTGGTGCTGGACATACAGCGCCGCTCCGATCGAGGTGCCGGCATCATGAGCGGCGGGCTGGATGTACACATCGCGGAATGGCGTCCGTTCGAAGATCTTACCGTTGGCGGCGCAGTTGAGCGCCACTCCGCCGGCCAGGCAGATGGCGCGTTCGCCGGTGGCTTTGTGAACGGCGTTGAGCAAGGCGAAGTAGTTCTGCTCGAGAACGGTCTGCACGGAGGCGGCCAGGTCGGCATGCCAGTCCAGCACTTCGGTGCGCGGTATGCGCGGTTCTCCAAACGCCTCGCGGAACTTGGATGAGAAGATCGTGCCCATGTGCGGCTCGCCGTTCTCCCACGTCATTTCGACACCTTGGTTATGGTGCGTGAAGTAGGCGAGGTTCAACCGCACATCCGTGCCTTCGGTCTTCATCACATCTGCCACCTGATCCACATAGCGCGGCTGTCCATACGCAGCCAGGCCCATCATCTTGTACTCGTCGCCGTACTTGGAAAAGCCCAGGAACTGGGTGAAGGCCGTATAGAACATGCCCATCGAATGCGGAAACCGGACCCCTCCGGAAACCTCCATGCGGTTGCCGCGGCCCGAGCCCCACATCACGCTGCTGAAATCGCCGAAGCCGTCCACCGAGAGGATAGCGGCTCTTTCAAACGGTGAGGCGAAGAACGCGCTGGCCATGTGTGCGCGGTGGTGCTCGACATTGTGAAACCGCACCTGGCCGGGCAGGGCAATGCCATGTTGAGAGAACGCCTGCTGGATGCGGCCGACTTTGAGACTGTTGCGGGAACGCGACAGCAGGCTGGGCCAGAGCGAAGCATGAAAGGCCGCGCGCAGCACCTTGGCGCTGAGGTTGGCCTTCGGATCGCGCGAGATGGCAACATCGGTGAGGCTTCCCGGCTCGCCTGCATGCAGACAGTACCGGATCGACTCGGCGGGAAAGCCGGCCCAATGTTTGATGCGCAGCAGGCGTTCTTCTTCGATTGCGGCAAGCAGTTGTCCGTTATCGGAGAAGATGGCTGCCGATGAGTCTCCATGAAAGGCGTTGATACCGAGAATAGCCACTGGAAACATTCCTCCTGTGTGATGACTTTGAGAATGGGGTTCAGCCGTTCCTTCAGGCGCGCTGCCGTTGCTGCTGGCGGTGGAGCGACTGCAGCAGTGCCCGCAACTGAGAGATCAAGGGCGGCTCCGGGCGCTCGGGACGGCCATCCTGGTTGGTGTTCTGGATGGCAAGCGCGCGCTGGATTGCGGGAAACAGGTCAGCGGGTTCGGCGGCGATCGCGATGTCGCTCTGCCTGGCGATGGATTCGGCAAAGGCCACCTGGTGATCGTCGACATGCTCTCTATAGCGCACCAGGCGCGGCATAACGACCGGCACCTTTCCGGCACGAACGGCATGCAGCACCGTGAGGCCGCCGTGAGTGATCACCAATCCGGCCTCGGCCAGGGCGGTTTCGAACTCGTCGCGTTCGAGGAACGCATGGGCCTGGCAATGGCTGGAAGCGAACCGCGTGTAGCCATGCTGCACGATCACCGGCCCGGGGAAGCGGCCTGCCGCCGCCAGCCGGTCGACCTCCTGCAGCAGACGGGGAAACGGGTCCTTGGCTGTGCCGATCGTAACGAGGGTGGTCATAGGACGCTCCCTTCGTATTGGCCATGCGGAAAGTGCGGCCGCAACTGTTCGTTCTGATAGAAGAAGCGATCGGCCAGCCGGTACATGATCCGCGCCGTGAGCGAAGGCACCGTGACGCGCGTGAGGCTTTCGACAAAGATCGACTTGGTGCCGAAGAACAGCCGGCCCACGATGGCGAACGGCACGATGGCGCCGGCCCCGGTGCTGAGCAGCACATCCGGGCGCTCCTTGCGGAGAATCTTCCAGGCCTCCACCAGGTTGACGAAGAACAGCAGGTCGCGTTCCGAGTGGCTGATGATGTACAGCTTGTCCTGCATGTCCGGCGTCGGCTGGACGGCTTGGTTGACGACGTAGAAATGATCGAACTCGGAATAGGCGGGACGCAGCGCACGCACTTCGTCCAGATGTCCACCGGCTGAGGAGACGATACAGATCTTCATAAGGGAACCTCGACGGTATTGCGCGCTCCAGCGGCATCGCGCAGCAGGCGTTCATACAAGCGGGTCATCTCCACCGCGCGGGAGTGCCAGGAGTACTGGCTTTCCATAAGCAGGCGGCCGCGACATCCCATTTCGAGCAAGGGCATGGCGGCGATGCGGCGGATCGCGTCAGCTAGGGAAGCCGGCGCATTATCGACCCAAAGGCCGCAGCCGCGTTCTTCCAAGTGGCGCCAAGGAGTACCGGTGCTGGCGATCACCGGAAGCTCACGGGCAAGCGCCTCGGCAATCGCCATGCCGAAGTTCTCGCTGTGCGACGGCATCACAAAGACATCCGCGGCGGCGAAGACGGCCTCTTTGGCGGCTCCAGTGACGGCTCCGGGAAATTGCACCCGTGCGTCCAAGCCCAGGCCACTCACCAGGGTCTGCAGTTTTCGTGTGTAGGTAGGGTCTCCCGCCCCCGCGATCGTCAGGGTCGCTTCGGGAACCAGGAGACAAGCCGCGATCAGGTTCTCCAGTGCTTTAATCGGATGCAGGCGTCCGAGAAACAACAGCCGCAGGTTGCCGGGATCGCTGCGATCCGGCCGTTGCTGGCGCTGCGGAATGTCGACGCCATTGCCGATCAACAGGGAAGGCGAGTAGGGCCACGTCTTTGCGGTGTCCGCCTGCTCCTGCTCGGAGGTGGTGTGCAGCACCAGTTGGGGTGGCCGCACGAGGCGGCACAGGCGCAGCCAGGCGCGCTTGACGGCGTGCCTCCGATTGAGTCCATAAGGCTGCAAAGAGCCGCGGGGAGTCCAGACCACGGGCCTGCGATACAACGCGGCGGCGGCCAGAGCCGGCGGTGTCGAGGCCGAGAAGACAGCGGTGAGATGCACCATGTCGGCCCAGCGCACCCAGCGCGGCAATTCGGCCAGCCACGCCGGCGCGATATCGGCGACCACACGGCGGCAGTAGCGGACGGTGACGCCATCGTCCAACACGACATCTTTACCGGTGGGTTGATCCACCACGGTGGGGCCGTTGTCGTTGGAGGTCAGCACACGTACGCTACAGCCCAGCCGCGACAGGTGGCGGCAGAGCGCATAGCCGGATTCGGTCGGCCCGCCCCAGAACAAGGCAGGGTAGAACGAGGGAGTGAGATGCAGGACGTTCATAGGGAGACTTGTTGCTGTTCGCACCAGCGGCCAAGGACGTAGAGGGACCAGGCGCGGGACCATCTCTCGGCTTGCGGGCGATCGAGAAAGGTGCGCCAGACAGATCCCGCGCAGGCGGAATCGACGCCAATGGAGGACAGCGCCGGCGCCGCCAGCAGCCGGGTAATCTCGGGCTGCAGGGAGGAACGCATCCAGCGTTCAAACGGCAGCGAAAAGCCCATCTTGGGGCGGTTCCAGACCGATTCCGGGAGCAGTCCGTTGAGCGCATCGAGCAGCAGCGGCTTGGGCCGCGTGCGACTGACCTTCCAGGATCCCGGGAGGCTGAGAACGTAGCGCGCCACATCGCGGTCGACGAAGGGAACACGCACCTCAATGGAATGCGCCATGCTCATCGAGTCGGTGTCGCGCAGCAGGGTGTTCGCCATGTAGCCGCGCAGTTCCAGCCGGGACACGCAGTTGATGGCATCGGCGCGCATTCCGTCAGCGGCGGTGGTCCGCGCGGTGTTCGTCATCGGAAACAGGTGGGCGATCTCGGGGTCTGCGAACAGGCGCCGGCTGATGCGATAAGCCGCCGCGGGCGAGATGTCGGAGGCCAGCAGATCCCATAGCTTGTCGCGCTGCACCGAACCGTTCCACCACTGGCGGCCGAGTGCCGCGGCGTACCGGCGCACACCCTCGGGAGCGAGCGCCAGCGGGCGCAGGCGGAGCGCCCGGGCAAAGCTCGAGTAGCCGGCAAACAGCTCGTCACCGCCCAGGCCCGAGAGCGCCACGGTGACGCCGGCCTGCTTCACTGCTTTCGAGATCACGTAGGTGTTGAAGCCGTCCATCGATGGCTGATCGAGCGCCCCCAGCGCTTCCGGCAGTTGTGCCAGCAAGTCTCCTTCAGTGAGCAGGACTTCGGTATGGTCAGTCTCGAACTCGTCGGCAATGCGGCGGGCGTGCTGCTGCTCTGAAAACTGCTGCTCGCCGAACACGACGGAGAACGTCTTGGGCGGCGTGCCGGCGACCGACTTGACCAGCGCCACGATAGCGGAAGAATCGATGCCGCCGGAAAGAAAGACACCCAGCGGGACGTCGCTGATGCGGTGCAGCCGGATCGATTCGGCCAGAACGGAGCGCAGTTGCGCAACGGCGTCCGCGCGGCGGCCGGGGGCTTCGACTTCAGAGGCATGGGTCAGCACGGGATCGGCGTAGGGCAGGGCACTGCCGATCTCGATCGACCCGTTGCGGATCCGCACCTGCAGATACTCGCCCGGCATGAGGCTGCGGACGCCGGACAGAATCGTATCGGGCGCCGTGATGCTTCCGGTCTGCAGATAGCTCCGCAGTCCGGCGGGGCTGACCTGGCCGGAAACCAGTCGCGAGCGCAGCAGGGCGCGGATCTCGGAGGCAAACACAAAGCTTTGTCCGCCAGCGGGCGCCGCGTAGTAGAGCGGCTTGATCCCGAACGGGTCACGCGCCAGAGTGAGCGTACCGGTGCGCTCATCCCATACGCCGAGGGCGAACATGCCGCGCAGCCGGCCGAGCGAGTCGGGTCCCCATCGCGCGAAGGCCTCCAGAATGACCTCGGTATCGGTTTGCGAACGGAACACGGCCCCGCGGTCGACCAGGCGGCGGCGCAGTTCCTGGAAGTTGTAGGTCTCGCCGTTGTAGGTGAGCCACATGCGGGCGTCGGCCGAGCGCATCGGTTGTTTACCGGCGTCGGACAGGTCGAGGATGGAGAGCCTGGTATGGCCCAGCCCAACCCGGACACCGGCAAACGTCCGGATCTCCTGGCCGCTGCAGTCGGGTCCGCGGTGCCGGAGACTGTTGACCATCCCGTCCACAGTGGCGGAAACATCAAGCGCCGGATTCGCGGAGAGAACTCCTGCTATGCCACACATAATTCTGCTGCTCCTGAAGTCTTGGCTACTACTACGAGGCGATGGTGGTGGTTGCGGTTGTGTGGCTGATGCCGAAAAGGTCGTCGAGAAAGCGGTGCCAGTTGGAGGCAAAGGCGGGAAACAGATAGTGCGCAGCCACCTTGTCGCGGGCATTGCGTCCCAGTTCGGCTGTGCGTGCCGGCGAGGCCGCCAGATCCGCCAGCGCGTTTACCAACTGCCCGATGTTGCCGTGCTCCACCAGAATTCCGTTTACACCGTGATCGATCACTTCGGGGACGCCGCCGTGATTGCCTCCGATGCAGGGCTTGCCGAACCGCATTGCCTCCAGGAAGACAATCCCGAAGCCCTCTCCCTTGCTGGGCAGAGCGAACACATCGCAGCCGGCATACAGCTCCCGCAGCTGCTCGTCGGACACCGCGCCATGGAACTGGATGCAATGGCCGGCTCCCAGCGATTGCGCCAGAGCCTGCAGCCGCGGCTGGTCGTCACCGGTACCGGCGATCTCCAGACGGATGGCGGGCAGGCGGCGCCCTTCCAGCCGGGCTACGGCTTCAATCAGAGTGTCGATTCCCTTGTACGGATCGGCGGAGCTGAGGCGGCTCACGGCGAGCACGCGCAATGGATCCCGGGCGGTTCTCTGCCGCGCCGCGGGCTTCCCGGTCTCCCGTTCCTCCAGTCCCAAGGGAATGATCCGCATACGCTTGGGCGATGTTCCGTTGTGGCGGGCAAACGCCTCGGCGGTGTAGCGCGTGGTGGCCACCAGCGCCGCGGCATCGCGGGCAGCCGCACGGTCGGTCCAATCGCAGCGGCGCCACGCCTCGGTTCCATGCAGCACTACCGCGAATTGCCGGGCCAGATGCGCCTGCTGCAGCAGCCAGGCGACCGGGGCCAGCCCGACATGGCCGGCTACCACCAGGTGCGGCCGCATCTCCCAAGCCACGCGGAAGGCTGCCTGGATATAGGCGGGCTTTACCGGAGCCCCGCGCAGCAGGTAGACGCCTTTATGGCTGCCCGCCGCCGCTGATGATGTCGCCCCCACCCGCTCCAGGGCCACCACACCGGACTGGCCGTCCTGTTGCTCTACATAGCCGGCAAACACTTCGATCAGGCGCCGCATGTACACCGGCACTCCGCCGTTGGTGCTGAACACCTGAGTAGCCAGCAGCAGTACGCGCGGATTCCGGACGACTGTCCTGGACTGCGCGCCGCCGCCGCCGAACGCCTCGGAAATAATCGCAGATGCGGCTCTCATGGTGTTTACACAAACAACGTCCGGTAGACGCGCAGCGCCTGGGCCATCGACAGGTGCGCCAGCCGTGACTGCCGCATCCTTCGCAGGATCCCCGCCGCATAGGGCATATCCAGAAAGCGGAACGCATCCACGCCTACCTCGGACACCACCGGATGCGGCTTCGCTACGGCCCAGATGCCCCATCGCCAGCATTCCTGATACAGAATCGCCTTGGCGCGCATGCGCTCCCAACGCAGGCGCAGCGGCCTGTCTTTATAAATCTGTTCCACATGGATCGAGGAGATATAGTGCTGCAGCTCGATCGTCTTCCACAGATGCTTGGCCTGGGCGAAGGTGTACTCGGCGCGCGCCGGCCGGTCGCGCAGCCGTGCCAGCGGCCCCTTGATATAGCCGAGGTCCCAGTGACGAAAGATGCGCAGCCACAACTCGCGGTCCGCTCCTTCGCCTACGTCGAACCGCCAGGGCCCCACCTGTTCGTAGCAGGCCTTGCGGACCATTGCCGTTGGCGAGGTGATGGGCGACGGATAGGCATGCAGCAGGATCTCATTGATCTGCTTTCCCGGCGTCACCCGGTCCCAGTTCTCAATGAAGGGCCGGACCACCTTTGCTGGATTGTTCGGGTCCACCAGAATCATTCCGGTGCACACCACGCCGACGCGCGGGTGCTCGGCCAGCAGATCCATCGACTGCCGCACGATGTCCAGGTCATAGAGGTCGTGATCGTGGTAGACAGCCACGATGCTGCTCTTGGCTTCATCGACGCAGCGCTGCTGATTGGCGACCAGCCCGACGTTCTCCGGATTCCGCACGTAGCGGATGCGCGAGTCCTTCTGGCCGCGGACGAACGCTTCGGTCCCATCGGTCGATGCGTTGTCCACGATCACCAGTTCGAAGTCGCTGTAGGTCTGGTTGAGGATCGTGGGCAGCGTCTCCTCCAGCAGGTCGACGCGGTTATAGGTGGGGACGCAAATGCTAAGTTCGGGCATATTCAACTCCCTGTGCGAGTGGATCGTACGAGCTCCTGCGGCCGAGCACGTAGAGAATCAGAATCGACGCCGGAATCAGCTTGGTATGGGCCACGATAATTTGCCCGACACCGAAGAAATCGAAATTCAGCAGGAACACCATCAGATGCAGCGCGGTTCCGGCGAGCCGGTCGAGCGAGATCAGCCAGTGATAGAGCACCTTTAGATAGAGCGCATGCAGTGCGGCCAGCAGGAACACACCGAGCCGCCCGAAGTTGACGTAATATTCCGTCAATGCGTCAAATACCGCCGAGGTGTTGCCGCCTTCCTTCACCATTCCCACTGTGGCCGTGTAGCGGTTGAGCTCAGGACTCATCTGGGGCTTGTCCGGCCATAGGAATCGCGGTATCAGGCTCGAGAACTCCACCAGGAAACTGTGACCGGCGGCGTAAGGGTAGGTGTGCGGGTAGTAAATGGAGAAGACAGACGGAAACTCGATCAGGCAGAGGCGCGCGATGAAGCGATCGACCGCCAATTCCAGCCCGGCGCGGTAGCTGGTCATCTCCAATCGCTCGCGCGTGTAGTGAATCCGCTCTTCCACCGTAGGGTTTTCGACAACACCGATGGAATGCTGCGAGTGCTTGTAGATCGTCAGGAACGGGCACAGCAGAAAGAACGCAGCCAGTCCGGCCGGCAGCAGTACGCGCCAGGGAGGGCTGCCGCGCGCCACCGTGTATCCCAGCACCACCATCAGCGACGGCACAAACACCTGTCCCACCTGTCCGGACAGCAGCCCCAGTAACGAGGCGAATCCGCAGATTCCCGCCGTGGCTATCCCCCAGCGAACCCTGGCGGCGCCGTTGGATGACGCCCACCAATAGCTGACCATGGCGATCAGGGCGTAGGTGATTGTGGCGAACAGCGACACTGCGAATTGAATCGACAACGGCAACTGTGGAATCACGAATAGCAACAGCACCAGCCCCACCGGAGCGTAGAGCACCACATTGCGCTGCAGCTTGGCAGTGTCCATGGGCCAGCTCACATCGGGCAGCATCCGTACCAGGCCACCCACCGGCAGCCGGAAGCCGCTATAGAAGCCCAAGCCTCCGAGCAGAGCGACCGCGCATCCCATGTGCAGGTTCTGCCGTCCTCCATATACCTGGAAGCGCCGCTCCATGTTCGGCACTTCCCACTCGTATTGGTCCCAGTAGTAGACCACCAACGCAGCCAGCCCGTACCGCAGCAGGATCCAACCCAGCACCAGAGGCGCGACGCCGGTCCAGACGTTCTCGCCATTGAGCCTGGCCAGCTTCCGATGATGGATCAGCAGCGCCAGCAGGACCGCTACCGTCGCCCACGGCAGCAGCCAGCCCGGAAGATTCTCCAGGCCGCGTTCGCTGACGAACATCAGCAGTAACGCCAGCACGAATACGGCAAGTTGAAACATAGGATTAATCGCGCTTGCGGGAAGCGCTAGCTAACTTTCCGGCGCAGAAATGCCGCTTTTTCGTCTGATGGCCACTCCCTAAGGGCGTGTGAAAAACCTGATTTCGGAACCACTCCCTCACGGTCGTGGCTCTGTAACTTTTGTAGAACCATAAACACACATGCTGAGCCGGGCGCGTGAGCAAGCGGTTGCCGAGGTTTTTCACAAGCCCGCGAACGAGCGGTTAAACGGTCCGGAATCGAATGTTGCGCCGGAAAAGTAGCTACGCTTTTTCGCAGACTGCGCTGCGAAAGAGTGGCCCCTTCGGGGCAGCTTGCCTCGAGTCAGTTGCGGTGACAGGCAGGTTGCGGTTAGGCTTCGGAGGCAATGCCGGACCAACTGAGCACCCTCTACAGCGATCTTCTCGAAGGCAGCTATGATTGCGTCGACCGCGTGGTTCTGAACTCGTACTTTGGCATGGGCCAAACCGGCGGAGGACTGCGCGTTTGGTGGCGCGCGCTCTATGGTTCCGATGAGAATCTGAACGACACTCACCTGATGCGCCTGGCAGGGCGCTTTAGCCGGCGGCTGCGGGCGTGGGCAAAAGACAATCAGATCCCGGTCATCTACTGCTCGCCCGGCGAGGACAAGCACAAGCTGGCGGAACCAACATCTCGCCAGGCACCCAACCAGGCCAGGGCTGTTTATGGTTCTGGTGTCAAAGGCTCCGGCGGAAAGATTCCTGAACGCAGTCGGCTGCATCAATGCCTGCTTCGTCAGCGATGAAACGCTGGAAAACTTGCCGCAACCCGCGCAGATCGGTCAGACCAAAGTGGGCGGCATCGATTTCAAC
>Ga0163144_10009102_pt1 | contig 21371 bp, 13 predicted proteins | sample OliLak19BULKMAT1_FD_123175 | JGI IMG/M metagenome (GOLD analysis project Ga0163144, IMG submission 123175) | Freshwater microbial mat bacterial communities from Lake Vanda, McMurdo Dry Valleys, Antarctica - Oligotrophic Lake LV.19.BULKMAT1 | ecosystem: Environmental > Aquatic > Freshwater >... | reverse complement strand
TAATCTATCCCAGAAATCAGGAGCACGAGATAAAAAAGAGCCTACAACTTGCTCATGAATAGCCCCTGTTTCCCATGTTCATGAGAAGTTGTTCCCGCTGTTCGATCTCAAGACCTCGAACCAATATTAACCCTCATTCATTTCGCTTTTTGGTCACCCCAAACCCTTGTCCATGAAAAGTTGTACTTCGAATATCCCAACCCGGCTGGTAAGAAATTTGCTAATTATTTGTATTGTTGCAATAAATTGGGTTGAAGTCCCGATCGGTCGGGAGGAAACTTCAAACAGCGGGTGCATTTAGGGCTCTGATAGTAGGACCAATGCGAAACAAAATGAACCAAACAAATAAAGGGCAAAAAAACTGAAAATTCAAAAGAATAATCTGGTAAATGTATTCATAAATAAATAAATAAATAAATAAATAACTATGACCAATGTACAAAAATTAGAAAAATTAGCAACAGAAAAAAACACGCCCTGTGTTACTATTTCTCTAAACACACACCGAACCCATCCCGACAATACTCAGGATGTAATTGAATTAAAAAACCTTTTAAAGGAAGCCGAAAAAAGAGTTGTAAATGAATTTGGAAAAAGACCTGTTACTTCTTTATTAGAGAAAATCTCAACAATTGAAAGTGAAATAGATCTAAATTATAATTTGGACAGTTTGCATATTTATCTGTCTAACGATACGAAAGAAATACTTAGGTTGGCTTGGCCAATCAACGAAAATAGTGTTCATATTTCTGATACATTTTCCATTCGTACTTTGATTAAATCGAACAATAGAAGTGAAGAGTATTTTATTCTTTTATTATCGCGAGGTGGTGTGAATTTATACGAAGCGTTGAATGATGGAATATCCAGCGAAATCAATAATGAGGACTTTCCATTTTCTGAAAACAGACATTACAATACCCATTCTGACAAAGGTAGCGACTCAAAACATCTGGACGATTTAGTTCGTGAGTTTTTAAATAAAGTGGATAAAGCAGTAGTAAGAATACATAACGATACTGGACTTAGTTGTGTTGTAATTTGTACAGAAAGCAACTACAGTCGTTTAAAGCAAGTTGCTGACAAACCATCTATTTATTATGGATATGCAAATATTGACTATAACAATACCACAACACATCACATTGCAAAACAAAGCTGGGAAATAGTTAAGGATTTGCAGCACGAACGAAGGAATGAAGCTATTCGTGAGATGAAAGTTGCGGTTGCTCAAAGCACAGTTTTGACAGACTTGCAGGAAATTTACCAAGCAGCTATTGACGGACGTGGTGAGTTACTCATCGTGCACCAGGACTTTGCTCAAGCGGTGGTGATGAAAGACGAACGGACATTTGATGTAACAAGCGACCCCTCTGCGCCAAATGCCATTGACGACATTACCAGTACTATTGCTTGGGAGGTATTATCTAAAAAAGGCCGAGTAGTATTTACTGAGCAAGACGAAATCAAAGATCTGGGAAAAATTGTACTAAAAACGAGGTACTAATCCACTGGCCATAACGGCAGCAACCCAATGTGGCGGATCGGTGGTTGGATGATTAAATCATTGAATCAAGAATCAAGCTTTTAGGCAGCTTTCAAAGTTTATAGGTTTAATATAGAGATAGAAATGTTTCTAATTCTCTTATTCTCCCGCTGTTCGAATTTCTAAAGACCTCGAACCAATATTAACCCTAATTCATTTCGCTTTTTGGTCACCCCCTTGTTCATGAGAAGTTGTACTTCGAATATCCCTTGTTCATTAGTCCATAAAAAGTGGTACTTCGAATCAGACGAGGTGTAAAAAATGCAGGCACCGAAAAAATTAATTTCAATATGCACCCAGCTTCCTCATGCACATCCTATTTATACCGGCCTGGTTTGAAACTCCTGCGCATCCAACTGCAGGAAAAGCAGTAAAAGACCTGGCCTATGCCCTGGCACTCGAGGGAGTCAAAGTCAACTTTTTGTTTCAATCCGGGGCCTCTCTCCCTTTTCGTTCAAGTCTAAATCACCAGATCGAAATCTGGCATTCCCGGTCCGTCTGGCCGGGTTTATTGTTTCCAATCTGGAATAGGGTTGGCCTTTGGTCCTATCATAAGATATTTAAACAATACCTCAGCATACATGGAGTTCCGGATCTAATTCATATACACAATTATAACCTGCTTCCGGTGGCATGCTTATTATTCAAAAAATATGGAACCCGAATTGTATACACAGAACACAGTTCAAAGATGGCGCAACAAAAACTCAGTGGGCTGGAAAAATATCTCGTAAAGCGTTACACGGGTGATTATATTCAATGGGTGGCCGTTAGTGAATATTTAAAATCCGGGATCAAGGTCCTGCTTCCCGATGTCCCGGTTAAAGTCATCCCCAATACGGTGGACTTTAATTATTTTAAGCCTGGACCAAAATCAAATAGCCCCCAACTTATCATGGTCAATCTTTTGAATAAAAATAAACAAGTGGACCAGGGTATAAAAGTATTTTCAGTCTGGAAAAAAAAGCACCCGGAAGCACACCTGCACATTATTGGGGACGGACCGGAAAGGAAAAAGCTGGAAATCCTCGCAAAATCCTACGGTGTACAAGATCAGATCATATGGTGGGGTGAAAAACCGGTTGAAGACTGGCTGGCACAACTTCAGGCGTCGACCTGCCTTTTATTTCTAAGCCGGTCGGAATCTTTCGGGGTAGTCGTGTTGGAATCACTGGCCTGTGAAATCCCAGTCGTGTGTTTACAAAACAAAGGAATAGAAGAAATCCCTGTTGGTAATCAGATTCCGGTTTTGCCTCTCGATGCGGACGAACTGCAAATTGCAGGGTCAATAGATCTGACCATCAATCGGTTTAATCCCGAAGTTGCCCGGGAAATGCGAAATGTACTTCGTGCACGGTTTGATTATCCTGTAGTGGCCAAACAATATATAAGTCTCTACAAGAATTTTTTGAATGCTGCCCAATGATTTCAAAACCAGCCCGGATTTTATTCTTAGCGTATTATTGTCACCCACAGCACCTGACGGCAACACGCAACTATTATTTAAGTAAGTTTTTGGCCGAAGCAGGCCACGAGGTCCACATCATCAGCAAGGGTTTTACAAAAAATGCAGGCCCCGATAAAATTAAGAACTATACGGTCAACGCATGGGACTACCGGGCTGTGCTGGAAGGATTGGGCGTAAAAGGAGGGGTGACCTCAACAGTGATCCCCCCGGGCCCCTGGATACAATGGGGTTATAAAATTTTACTTCGATACCCATTCAACAAATGGTTAGGTGAGGGAGGCGGGATCTATTATTTAAAGGCGGTAAAACTGGCGCTAAAACTGGTCCGGGAAAATCATATCACACATCTATTTTCCTCTTATCGACCGATGGCAGATCATTTTATTGCAGAACAAATCAAAATAGCCTTTCCGCAAATTATATGGATTGGGGATTTCAGGGATGTGTTGTGGTGGGAAAAATCCAATGCCCACTACCAGGAAACCTGGATCCGTGCCTTAATTTCCAGGATGGATTATATTTCTGCAGTGACCAGGGGGATTGGTAGTTTTTGGGGTGAAGTTTTTCAGCGCTCTGTCATCACCTTATACAATGGATTACCCCTGGAGCCGGAACAATCAAACATCAATGGTGAGGGAACCAATAAATTTACGCTCAATTATACCGGACGGATCTATACGGAATTTCAGCAAGCGGATATTTTGTTTCAGTTATTAAAAGAGTTGACTATAAAGGATGAATCGTTTGCCAATGACCTGTGTATCCGGTATTCCGGTATCAGCAGCCGGTATTGGGAAGGTTGGATGAAAAAATTCGGATTGTTGCCCTATTCCCGGATAGATAATCAAATTCCTGTTCAACAAGCATGGGATGCACAAGCCCGGGCGCACATCAATATTTTATTAACCTGGACTACCTCCGATATTTCAGGTTTTATTCATGGAAAGTTTAATGAATACCTGGCTGCGCGAAAGCCAATATTATGTGTGATTGAAGGCGGGGCCGACCCTGAACTTGAAGGAATTTATACTCCATTGACCAATAGCCTGTTGGTTTATAATTCTGATTTATTCAAAGAAAAGACTCGGGACTTTATCCTGGAGAATTATTTTCTGTGGAAAACCACTGCCCGGGTTAAAGAATTGCCCGAAGATATATTGGGTTCATATCAATGGAATAAAACAGGAATACCCTTGCTTACCCTGATCACTGCCACCCGGTGAATATACTGATAGTCACCTATACTTATCCCCCTGCCAAAAGTGTAAATGGTTTTCGTCCGTATCATTTTGCCAAAGCATTAACTGCTGCTGGCTGGAAGGTTTCCGTGTTGACAAGACATTTTACAGGGCAAGAACGTATACCGGAAGATTATAGCAGACCCAACAGGTTGCCATTCGCTACCGATCGTCAGCCGGAAGCGCTGGTGTACCGGGTTCCGTTTTATAATTCATGGTTCAACTATTTTCAGTATGCATGGATTCGAAACACCGGACTTTGGAAAATGATTTATTTTATCCAGCTTTTAGTTGGACGGACCCATCAGGAATCCTATAATAAATATTTCAAAATCTATCTTCCGACACTATTAAAACAAAAGTCTTTCGAACTTATTCTGGTGGAATCGGGCCCTACCAATCTGGTCCGCCTGGTCAGCCGATATGCCATGAAATACAAGGTGCCGTATGCGATAGATTTCCGGGATGCGTATTATCATGATATGTACAGGGATCCAAAAACACTGACCTGGAACAAAAAGATTAAAATCCAGCTGGAAGAAAGGTATATGTCCGTTGCTATCCGGAATGCGGTGAAAGTTATTAGTTTATCCAACGCCTGGCTTGACCTTCTTAAGGTCCCTGCTGCCGTAAGAACAATAGTTGAAAATGGCTTTGACGAAACGGCCTGGAAACAAATAAAAAAAAATCAACCGGTTAATCGTTTCGTGATATCCTCTATCGGTACTTTATACGATCAACCCGTGTTGAATGAATTGTTAAAATCCATTGCCTTGTTTTTAAATCAAGGCCATCAGGATGTTCAGGTCCGGTTTATTGCTCCTGGGGGGCAAGCAGTCCTTTCGAAAATTAAACACCTATTACCTTATGAAAATGTTCATCTTGAAGAACACCGGATCTCCTATCAGGATGCGATTCAATGTGCTGCCGATTCGCACGTATTGATTTATCATGGCTGGAAGGGTTGGAGTGAATTAAGTGGAACTAAAATATATGATTACCTGAGGTCTGGAAATAAAATACTGGTGGTGCCCTCGGATGATGGTCCGATAAAAAAATGGCTCACCCGGATGAAGGCCGGCGTCATTACCGATTCACCGGAAGAAGGGGCCTCAGCCCTGCAACAATGGTATGAAGAATGGAAAACCAACGGCAGCTTGGAATCCAATACTGACCTGGCTGACTTATTGCCGTACTCCAGGGAAGCCCAGGGCAAAATCCTGGAACAAACCTTACGATCATTGCTGATACCTGGATGAATATATTCTCCTGGTTACCGGACAAAAAATTTATTAAACAATCTTTTGTTTTATCGTCTGCTACGGTATTGGCCCAGGTGGTTTCTTTTATTGGTTCGTTGATTTTATTCAGAATATACACTCCGGCCGAATATGGTAAATTTGGGATTTTTGTTACCGTGTCCTCCTTGGTCTCTCTGGTGGGCACCGGGCAATTGCAACATGCTGTTTTTATTTCAGGAAATAAAAAGGAGACGGAACAAATCATATCGGTGATGATGTTGTTGAGTTTGGTTGTTTCCATTGTTGTTGCCCTCCTGCTCGCCATTTTTTACGGGCGGTGGGAAGGGCTTGGAGTCGGTGCGATATTGTTGTTGCCGCTTTCGATATTGGCCGGAGGATATTTTTTTTTTCTATCGGCCCTGGCAGCCAGTACCAGGTCGTTTGATCTCCTGTCATATCAGAAAATATTCAGTGCGATTATCGGTCCGGTAATTTCAATCGCCATAGGGATTTGGTATCAGGATGCGATTGGCCTCGTGGCCGGCTTCCTGATCAGCCAGGTAGTTTCCGTAGTAATCTTTTATAACAAACTGAATAAACTTTTCCGGTTTAATTTTTTCATTTACACCAAAGACCTGGTATATATTTTTACAAGGTTTAAAAAATTTCCGCTATTCACCCTGCCTTCTGAATTGGTCAACGCCTTAGTGAACCAACTGCCCCTTATTTTATTGGGGCGTTATTATTCTTTAGAAGCAGTAGGTCATTACAAGATGGCGGTAACCATACTGAATCTCCCGATAGGGGCTATTGCTATACCGGTAAGCACGGTATTTAAACAGCAGGCTGCGGCAGCCCTGACCGCTTTCAGGACGTGCAGGGAAATTTATTTAAAAACCACACGCATCCTGATTTTGAGCGGCAGCCTGCCTTATTTAGTGTTGGGTCTGTTCGGTAGTGGTTTATTGCCTTTGATTTTTGGGCCGGATTGGCAACCAGCCGGTAAAATGGTTCAGATTTTGGCTGGTTTATATTTTGCGCGATTTGTAGTAAGTCCATTGACTTCAGTTACTCAATTGACGGGTCACCAACAATTTGCTTTAGGGTTCAATATCTTTTTATTGATCCTCACCTTTATTTTGTTCTACGGAGGGCATCAGACTGGTGCTTCATATAGACAGTTGTTGAGTGCTTATGCTATGGTATACGGTAGCCTCTATCTTTTTACGTATGCGATGTGTTTAAGGTTTTGTTCTCATGCTGGACAGGATTAAAAATCAACTGATTAAAAGTGGTTGGATCCGTTTCAATTCAAAACACTATTGGGACCAGCGTTATGCCCGGGGAGGTGACTCCGGAGAGGGATCCAAAGGTCAATTGGCTCAGTATAAGGCGGAATTCATCAATCGTTTTGTAGTGATAAATCAATTAAAAAATATTGTTGAACTGGGATGCGGAGATGGCTTGCAACTTCAATATGCTAATTATCCGCAGTATACTGGCTTTGATATATCCTCCGTGGCCATTCAATCCTGTATAAAAATTTTTGAGGGTGACCAAACAAAAAGGTTTGTACTGTTGACAAAAGAAATTGAACTGGGAGAAAGAAAGGGTCACTGGGACCTGGCACTTTCCCTGGATGTACTCTATCATCTTATTGACCAGGGGGAATTTGAGCATTACCTCAGCACCTTGTTTTCCTTATCCAAAAGGTATGTTATAATTTATGCCCCGGATCAGGAACCTCCCTATCCGACTGCCCCGCACATCAGGTATCGTAGATTTTCAGATTTTATAAAACAACATTTTCAGGAATGGCAATTGATTGAGCGGGTTCCAAACAAATATTCCAATCAACCAACCGGTGCATCTTCCCGGTCAGAATTTTTCATCTACCGCAAATCGGATGCGTTAAACAGCCTATGAGATTTCTGATACTGGTCAATAATTACCCCGTTGAGCAGCCCGTCTATGCTGAGCGTTTTGTGCATGCCCGGGTGTCAGAGTATATTAAAACGCATGAATGCCTGGTAGCTTCTTTCAAAGTGCCCTCCGATTATATTTTTGAGGGTGTGCAGGTAGTCAGGCTCCAAAATGAAGCCCACTTTTATACTATACTCAACGAATATCGGCCCGACAGGATACTGGTGCATTTTGCACTGAAGCGTATTATCCGCATGCTGCAACCCGTCGACAAAAAGATCATAGTCTGGGTACACGGTTATGAAGCACTGGGATGGTACCGAAGGTGGTTTGAGCTGAAAAATACAGGGATATTTTCTTCTGGTTTCGTGAGAAAAGTAATCAGCAATATGAGCCAACAATACACCTTGAGGAGATTTATACAGCGCAGCAATCACACCCCATCCATCGTGTTTGTATTCGTCTCCCGATGGATGTGCAGGATGACCGAATCCGATACGTTTAGCCGGATCTTGTATAAAAAAATCATACCAAATCCTATAGATGACCGTTGTTTTACCTATAGTCCAAAACCTGATGATCATCGATTCCATATCCTGATTATCAGGCCATTTACCTCCTCAAAGTACGCCCTTGATATGGTCAGAGATACGATACTCGGACTGTCCAATGAACCCGGCTTCGAAAAACTGAAGTTCACGATCTATGGGCAAGGTCCGGACTGGGAAAGGATTACCGCAGCATTCAAGCCGTTTAATAATATCCGTCTTCACAATCACCTCATGAATAAAACTGCGCTGGCTGAAGTGTTTTTTAATCACGGAATTTTTCTCTGTCCTACCCGTCAGGACGCCCAGGGTGTAACGATGTGCGAGGCTATGTCTTGCGGTCTCGTACCCATAACATCAGCCAATACCGGTATACCTGAGTTTGTGCAGGATGGCTACAGTGGATACACCACTACATCTGTAAATGAAATGATTTTGAGAATAAAACAATTGGTTGCCCGGGCGGATTTATTTCAAACACTTTCTGGGCAGGCAGCGCAGTCCATTCGAAAAAAAGCGGGTATTGCCGATATCATCAACAGCGAATTGTCATTAATCATGTCCTGACCCTGTTACCTCAATATGACTATTTTACCAATCCCCTTGGTAAAAAACCTCCTGGCATCCCCTTCAGTGGATCCTTCCGATTCTTCAAAGGAGGTATACGATTTCCCATTATTGTCTTTCATTACGACGCGGTACAGATAGGTGCCGTTAGCTAGTTTATTTCCATATTCATCGTAACCATCCCAGGCATGCTCTGTCAGATGGGTACCTTCCTGTAACGGACCAAGATCCATCTCCGTGAGTTCCCGGACAATTCTCCCGGCTACGGTCATAATTTGAATTTTAAAAACCTGCGGCCGCTCACCGGTAAGTGTATACGCAAACCGGCATTGGGTGGTAAAAGGATTTGGATAAGGCAATACCACGGAAACCGTATTGTCTGTAATGATTTTAAAATTGATCTCATAAGGAGCATCCCCGGATTGATTTCCTGATTTGTCTTTACCCTGCACCCTTAGACCATAGGTTCCGCTTAAGGTAAATTGAGGGAGATAGGATATCACGGCCTGGTTGGAAGATATGGAATATGAATAATCCTTTCTGGGTACCAGAATGAATCTATCCGTACCAGGATATTTAATGCTGAGTTGGATTTGTGAAGTATCCACCGGAGAAAGTGTTTTATTATCCTTGAGTTCAATCTGGATCGAGGGTTGTCGGGAGACCAATTCATTGTTGAGGATAAGCTTTCCATCGAATAATACGTTGATGGTCGGAGGAATATAATCGCTGACAACAAAAAAATGGATGCGACCGGTATTGTTCAATAACGTGAACTCCGGAGCATTGTTTTGAGTCTTGGATTCTACCAACAACGTTTGTTGGTTTGTGCGATGATCTGTTGAAAATTCCCGGTTCACCTGCCTTTTTTGACCTGGTTCTAATCCGGCCGTGACCAGCGTATCTCGTGTGGTAGTGTTTTGCGGATCGGTTATAGAAAAAACAATCACAGAAGAATCCGTTTTTTGTTCACCTGCATTTTCAATGGTAAACCGGATCCTGACTTGTTCACCCTGATCAATGGTGTCCTTATAAAATTCGAATGCATCGTTGGCATTGATTGCCAGGTCGCTGAGGCCGGTATAAAATACCCTCCAGTGATTCAGGTTCAACGAACCAGTTTTTCCGGTATCCCTGGCCTGCCATTCCAGTTTAATGGTCCTGTATTGGGCGGCGTTGACAAAGCTCATATCAATTGATGCAGCAGAACTCTTAAATAAGGTATCCATCCCCATGTCTGTTTGACCCAGGATCAGTATGGTGTTTTCCCGGGGATTGCGCAGATCCTGATGTATCCATTCAAATTTTTGCCAGCTGGAAGCAGGTCCTATGACCAACGATTGGATAGCACCTACGGTCCTGGGTCTGGTCACCTCAAAGGAAGACCTTACCTGCAGCCCGTCAGATGATATTTTTTCATCAATGACTTTGCCGCCTTTAATGAAAATGAATACATAGGGGTAGGATGGAAAATTAGCGAGGTTGCGGATTTGGCTGGCTCCCATGGATTCAAATACCTGGAATAGGTTTTTTCCTAGGGCTACTGAATCTGCGGCCCAGGATTCAGGAAAGTAGGATTGACCCGGTTCGATGTGATTATTTACGATTATATATTGACCCGGTTTGACTCCATTTTCGAGAAAATTGATGAGGTTGGCCCTTTCCTGTGTTGTGTTTTTATCCATAGGAAAATAATAGGTACCGACGACGCTATTAAAAACATTCAAGGCGCCATCCCTTCCGCCGATCGGATTGAGGTCGAGGTTGCCGGTCTTGGTGTCCCAGATGGTCACCATAAATTCTGAATTAAAACTCCGGTTGTTGCGCGATAGTCTCACCCCATTAAACAACACTTTCGAATATTCATTGGGATCTGAGGCGTGATTAATACTGCTTGCGACTACACTCACCGGTTCGGGATCTATACCCCAGCTGCGGGCATCGGTACTATAATGAAGGTATTTGATTACCGGATTCTCGCTGAATTGATAGGCATGTGACTGATTCCAGCCGGGCCCTTGTCCGGGAAGAAAAACAAACGAGCTCTGATTCCAGATAAAAGGGTGATTGGTAGCCAGGGTATCGGCTGCAACTCTCCAATAATAGACGGTATTGGCAACCAGGTTTAAGGTCGGTTTCCAAGTGATCATTCCTCCCCGCTGTTTTAAGATTGCATTTCGGAGTAAAAGAGAATTGAAAAGCGGGGTAGTGTCAATCTCAAAATAATAATTGGCTTCGTCGCCGAATGCATTGGAGGCGAATGCTTTTAAAGAAACAGCAGGATCCCCCACTATAGCAAATGGTTTTGGGGATATCGGTTTTGCTTCATTATTAAATATGGAAAAAGATATGCCTTTGATGTTGTGGTCATCTCTGAGCTCATTATTATTTTCTGCAAAAGGGGAAGGAGTCTCTGCATATTTATTCAGCGGATCAAGGAATATACTCAGATGATTGTTGCCTACTGCATCTTCAGGCATGGGCAGGGTCAGGTTAACCGTGGCATAGGATTTTTGCAAAAAAACAGATTTTGAATACGTGAGCACCTGTCCATCCGGTAAGGTGTGCGTTATAGTCAAATCCACCGGTTGATTGGAATATCTACCCAGGTTCCATACATCCACAGAACAACGAAGGCTGTCCTGGTCTGCCTGGACATTGACAGGGTTAAATTTAAACGTGCTGAAATCCATAGTAAAATCAGGGCCATTGCTGTAATTGAGTTGTACCGCCGGATCACCATGGAAACTCAATTGTTCATTGAGCGACTTGGTTGGATAATCGGTTTTAGCATCAAAAAGTTTTAATGCATCGAAATGAATTTTAGCGATCGTCTGGGTGTAATGGGTGGTACCCAATAGATCATAAAATGCATTTCCATAATTGGATAACGTATGAGGATATCCAAACCCGGAAGAAGCAATATAACCGATATTACCTTTTTTAGATAAAACAAATGCCTCACTCAGGCTATAACCTGTTGTATGTGTATTGCCGGTAAGACAACCGAGGGAAAAACTAAGCGGATATAATCCAACATTATTGAAGAGCTCAGGGTCATCAAGTCCAACTTCGGTAGCCGAAACTGCCCCATGACCAAGATAGACTTTTATTGAAACGCCCTGATTAATGAGGTTTTTTACGATTTCGGATACCCCGCCCTGGATAGGGTCAGAAGAAGTCTTTGTCGTGGTCGTCACCTGGGCATGAAATGCATTGGTTTCAATCTTTTCCTTCATACTGGCCAGGTAAAAATCAAAACGATCCTGAATACTTCCTCCGACCAGATGCAGGATCCTTTTTCTCCAATACAGATCCCGGTTGCTTTGCGGGTTTTTAAGTTTCGATTCGTATTCTTTTACTTTAGCCAGGTAATTGAGTACCTCCTCATCTTTTGTAGCGGCGAGGCGGCCAACAGGGATAAAGGGGATTGAGCTGTTTTTATTGGAAAAGATAAGATTATCAGAACCCGGATAACCCATGGTGGGGATCAAATGTAAATGGGCGTACTGTACGACATTGTTATCAACCCGCATATCCCGGTAATTTAAACTCCTGCCGATCAGGAAAATTGTTTTTACGGCCGGCCATCTCCGGTTGATGAACTGGCCAAAGTTTTTTAAACTTTGAATATGGCGTGGTATACCGTATCCAAACTGATTATAAATCTGTTCAATATTGACCACCCGGACCACAAAGCCCCCTCCCGCCGCAGATTGCCGGTATTGGACATATGCGTCAACGGAATGAATTAATTTATCATGGCTGATGATGATGTAGTTGGATTTTACATCCGACAACAGCGGCTCCAGCATTACTTTTTTAAGTTGGACAATTCTGGTTATCAGATTCGTATCCTGGAATGTTGCTTTAAGCCCTAAGTTCAATGGCAATTCCAATACCATTTGATTGTTCAGCAGGATAGGCGTAATCCATTGTTGCATCCCTGCACCCATCAACAGTTTGCCCTGACCGGAATTTTGCACCGGTATCAGTGCCGGAGAGGAGGGTATCCTTATGGATTCGTCCCCAACCGGAAGATTAGCCGGTTGTTTGGGATAATAGAAATGGATAGTGGATACGACAAAATTATCCAGCTCGGATGCCGTGCCTTCTATTTTTAATAAGATGTCGTTTTGTAGAAGATCGTTGGCTATTTCCAGTTGATACTCCCTCATAGCGTAAGAAAAAAACGTGTCGACTTTCTGTACCTGATTATTGATCGAAATGCGAAGGATATGCTGACGTTGGTTGCCGGCCAGTCTGATGCTCAATCGGCCCGGGACATTTCCATTGAAGGGTGAGCTGGCTTTGAAGGTCTGTTGATACAACCGGGATTCTTTAGTTCCAAACCCCTCACAGGCTTCATAAGAGGAATAGGAAATCACATTTTCCGGATCATGTTTTTGATCAAATGGAGCAACGTGGTGTTCGGTCAACTGATCAACCATGAAATACGTCTGGACAGGTAGATTTGGATCTGAATCTTTGATCGTTATTCTCTTATTGATACTTCCTGCAGGTGTCCAGGTGAGGAAATAGGTCATGGAATCGGTATACAGGCTGTATTCCGGATTAAGCATTTCCTTTCCGGGGTTGTTAAATAAAAAAGCGTCCAGTGCTGACCTGTTTTTGGATCCCCAAAACTGCAGATAATCACCGGGTCTCCAGGATCCCGTATTGTTTACTTTGATTGTTACTTCTTTGCCCAGGCTCCAGATTTGCCATTGAGCACCGGAAATGGATTGGACAGGTATACCGGCAGCGGCCAGATCTTCATAGTTTAATTGAAACAAACCATCCTTAGTGCAATAAAACTTATAATATTCCTGATCGTATTTTATCCATTCCGGGCCATACAGGGTATCCTGGCCAACTACCATTTGGGCTTTGACCGAATGGGACACCATTAACGGGAGAAAAAGTAAAATCCGGAAATAAACAATAGTTGAATTCCTATACATGTGCATTAATCAAACGAATTGTAGATTTGATTGGTGTCCATAGCATGTTCTGGTTATTTAATATTTATGTTGGCTGTGTTCACCCAGCTTGTGTTCCTGATGTTCTATTTCAATGTGTTTGCGAGGCACAAAAGTAAGAGTATCAGGGCAGAATATCCTGAATTCCTACCGGTGAGTTTGTTAATTATAGCCCGGGATGAATCACCGAACTTAAAGGAACTGCTCCCTCTTTTGTTAAACCAGGATTATCCTGCCTTTGAAATTTTTATTTTAGATGACTTCTCCTCCGACGACACCGCGGAGTGGCTACCCGGTTTTGCTGCTCAATTTCCTAAAATTCGTTACGCTCGTTTGAATGAAGCATCCGGTAAAAAGTCGTCCCTGGACCAGGCCATTCATCACCTTTCTCACGATTTCGTCCTGCTCACCGATGCCGATTGCCGGCCAGCCTCCAGCAATTGGATCAGCCTCATGGTGGAAGCAGCAAGTTCTGAAACAGAAGCAGTTTTAGGTTATTCGCCCTACTTTCAGCAACCCGGGTGGCTCAACGAATTGATAGGTCTGGAAACTGCGTACACTGCCACTATTTATTTTTCTTTTGCCCTGAATCACCATCCATATATGGGAGTAGGACGGAATTTGTTGTACAGGAAACAAAGCCTGATCAAACATTTTCGCCCATTTAGATACCCGGAGGTGTTATCAGGTGACGATGATTTGACCATAAATGCAATGGGTAATGGCCCTGGAATTTCGATCCAATATGATCCGGCCTCCTGGGTGTTCAGCATTCCCAAAAAGGATTGGAAGGCCTGGATAAACCAAAAAAAAAGGCATGTGAGTACAGCCCGGTATTACAAAATTTCGGACCAGGTCCTGCTCATGTTGTTTTATTCTTCATTGGTAATTTCCTGGGTATTGGCATTGGGGCTGGGTTTTATTAACCCCTGGATTTGGGCTGGCTGGATAGGGATCAAAGCAGGGTGTTTTAACCGTATAATCAGACCCTGTTTAATTAAACTTGGGCTTGACTTATCTTTTATTAAATGGCTGAGGGCGGAGGCGATTTATACCCTTGGTTTGATATACCTGTTTCCTTTCAGTACAGGTAAAAAATGGAACAAATGGTAAACTTTTTCAGAAAAATTTTGTTGGCTACAAGGTCTTCCAATTGGAAGGAGCATTCATGTCAGTAAACGCCAGCTATACGATTTCAGATCTCTCTTATTATACAGGGATCAAACCACATACCATCAGGGTTTGGGAAAAAAGGTATAATCTCCTGGCGCCTTCGCGAAGTTGCACCAATATCCGAGGTTACGATAGTTGCCAATTGCGAAAATTGCTCAACATCAATTCCCTGATCAGTGCAGGTTGGAAGATTTCGAGAATAAGCCAGTTGAAACCCGCTGAGATGGACACCGAGGTAAGGATGATCATGGAGCAGGGGACCGGTGGCCAAAAAGCGGATTTCCTGATCAATGGCCTGATGGTGCATATGCTCAACTTTGATGAGCGAAGGTTTTCGGAAATTTTTAATCAGGCTGTGGAAAATTATGGGGTAAAAAACACCATTCTTCAGATCGTTTACCCCTTCCTTAAGCGGATCGGTGTGTTGTGGCAAATCGAAGATATTTCACCTTCCCAGGAGCATTTTGCTTCAGCTATTATCCGTAGAAAATTATTGGCCGAGATTGACAAAATGCAGGTCAATACACCCTGCAACCAGACCATGGTGCTTTGTTTACCCCCGGATGAATTTCATGAGCTGCCGCTTTTATTGGCACATTATATCCTTCTTGAAAATCAGATCAATACGATTTACCTGGGCAGTTCGGTACCTCCTGAAATGGCGGCCTCTACAGCCCAGCAAACCCATGCCAGCCATCTCTTTACCTTATTTATGTCAAGTGCCCCTATGGAAAATCTGAAAGGTTATCTCCATGCTATCCACGAGCTGGTACCCGACCTGAAGATTTACTTTTCCGGTTGCCCCCAGATGTGCAAAAAACCGATTACCAATTCGAATATCGTGTACATCAGTGGAATCGAAGAGTTTGAAGCTGTGGTCATATCCCTCAGGATGCCATTGGTTACTTCAGTTTGATTTCTTTTATTGATAAATCAGTGCTTACACTATCCAATATCCTGGTATAAGCCAGGTAGAGGGTATGGTCAAGGCACTCCAGGACAGGAAATCCGGTTTTTCGTTTTGAAGACGTTTCTGCGATTTCTTTTTCCATTACCATATTGCCCTCCAGGTCCAAAACCACCAGCTTTAGGGTTGCTGTTTTATAGTCCGTGGTTTGGTTTTTTTCAAGAAAGGAAACCACTATCCTGGTACCTTCAAGCCATACCAGATCCACTCGACCTAATGTATTATCCGAAAGTACAACCGGTGGGCCAAAGGATTCCCCTGCGTCTTTAGAAATACTCAGCTTTACAAGTGGCTTTCCTCCTGCTTCCGTGTACCAGGCCACGGCGACCTGATTATTAAAAGTTGCAATAGCGGGTCCATTTACCGGGCAACCATTAATTTTCCATAAGTCCTCATATACCGGTTTGGGAATGGTCCATTGTCCTGAGATATAGCGGGTGTAATAAATATCCCGATTTTCCTCCTCATCCCGGTTGCGGTAAACAATAATTGGACCTTTTCCGGTCATCGCCGCATCGGTCTGACAACATTCACATACCTTATCATCCAGCAAGGTATTATTACTTATCTGCCCCGTCACATGGACCAGAGCGGACCTGAGCTGCATTGATCCGGACCCATGATCATGATTGTTTTTCTCATTTCCTTCAGACTTGATCATCTGCCCGCCATCAAGCCAGGTGGCCAGAATTTTATCATAACTAAAAGGCAGCAGGCTTACAAACCCATGCTCTGCAGCCGTCGAATCGTGTACCAGATCGAGTAGACGAAATCCCTGGCCACCATCATTGGACAAGGCCAGATTGATATCATAGTCATAGGTACTGCCCCCGGCTCTTTCCTTCAGATAATGGGCAAGCAGGTTGAGCTCACTACCCGGAAAGATAGCCAGCGAAGGAAAATCAGCCCAGTTGACAAACCAATCCTGCCCGCGGGCTATAGTGTTGATCGTTGACCACGAAGAATCTTGCCAAACAGCATATTTTAGGGCAAATGAAGTATCCCCTTCATGCTCCGTCCAGGATAAAAAGAGCTTTTTTTGAGGTGACAAGACCCAATTTGGGGTTTCTTTGATTGCGGTGGTCGGGACAGGCAAGTCACGCACGGTAAAATTGTCCTGTTCACGGGCGCATCCGAAACTTAAGATCAGCGAAAGGGAAATAAGCCAAATTTTTTTCACGCGATAAAAGTAAACTTCCGGCACCAAATACGCTTTGAAAAAAGAGGATTGCTTGGATCTAACTTAGATTTTATATTTTAGAGTAATTATTTGTTGAAAAGTTCACTGTCATCTTGAAATCCTTCCGGAGTTTAACCAAATTGTCCCCGCATTTTCCTGGCCATAATGCGATATCATATTTATTGAAGATATTTGCAAAGCAAGTTCCGAATTACTTATGTCCGAAATTGTAAAACAGGCAAAAACCTTTGTAAAAGACTTATTTTCCGCCCAGGGGAATGGGGCGCTGGGTTATCACAATTGGGAGCACACTGAATTTGTATATTCAGAATCCCTTGCCCTTGCTGAATCGGCTAAATTGCCGGAAGATGAAAAAATGATCCTGGCCCTGAGTGCCTTGTTTCACGATACCGGATTTGCCAAATCCTATTTTGACCACGAAGCCAACAGCAAATTGATCGCCAGGGAATTTCTTGAGGCCAGGGGTTTTGACGAAGCCCGGGTGGAATTGGTATTATCAACTATTGATGCTACCAGGGTACCCCATAAGCAGGCAGACCGACTGGGAGCTTTGCTGCAGGATGCCGATATGGCTACTTTATCCGACGATTTAGCACTGGTCAGGTCGGAACACCTCCGAAAAGAATTGGCTTTTTTTGAAAACAAACATTTTACGGATGCAGAATGGATCAAACATAACCTGGATTTTTATAAAGAGGTGGAATACCATACCGAAGAAGGTAAAAATAAATATGATGCAGGTAAGGAAAAAAATAAAGATTGGCTAAAAGGAAAAAACAAACAAAATAAAAAGGCAGATAAGTCTTCCCTGATCTCCAGCAGCCGCACCGCGGAAATGTTGTTCAAAACTTCATTGAGGAACCATATCAACCTGACCAAGATTGCTGATAATAAGGCCAATATCATGCTCAGCATCAATGCCGTCATAATCACCTTCGCGTTGCCCCTGCTCTACCAGCAATTGGACCAGGCAACTCATTGGTATTTTTTAATTCCGTTTTTTATTCTGGGCGGCACCTGCGTATTTTCTATGATCAATGCAGCCCTAGCCACCCAGCCTGGGAAGTCGGAGGGAAAATTTAATCCGGCAGACATCCAGGCGGGCAAGGGAAGTTTGTTTTTTTTCGGAAACTTTTTTAACACGCCACTGACAGATTATTCCAAGGCTATGAAACAATCCCTTGCCAATCCGGATAATATGGATGACAGTGCCATCATAGACCTTTATTTTTTAGGAAAATCGGTGGGTAGAAAATTTAGATTGTTGAGAAGATGTTATTCTTTTTTTCTGGTAGGAATTACCTCTTCAGCGGTGTTGTTTGTGATTATGTATGTGATCCAATTATTTAATTAAAGGCCTTTTCACCAGCAACGGAGATGGTGCTGACCTGAAGGCAATGACATCGCCAATACCACGGAATCAATTAAGCAGACACCAACGATTGTAGTTTCACTCAGAATTCAGATACAAGCAACTTGTAGAGTTTGCCATCTAACTTTACGCATTGCTCCTGGTGCGCTCTTGCAAAGTAATCCACCCTGTAAAGTATTTAAAAATTTTTCTCAAGCCACTGAGGCCTGTACATAGGCAGTGCTGAATATTGATTTACAATCATCGGCTATAAAATGTAATAAATCCTTCTATCCCGTAGGGATTTACTATAGGTAAAAACACGTACGGGTAAGTACAGCGTGCTAGGCTTGCCGCAGGTACGCCCTGTCATACCTACTGAGGCCTGTACATCCCTTTTGTTTATTATCCGGTACTAAACTAAATTCCTCCTGGATTTAGCCCAAATAAATTATCGGTTTTAAAAAAAATCAACCTGATCAAAATGAATGAGGCGAATTAATTTATTACGGTTGGTTTAGCCATAAAAAAAAACCTGGGGTTTGCCCAGAGGGTTTTCTTTATTTTAAGGCTTAAGGATTAAAACTTAAATATAGCAGACAGGCCAAGTGTAGTCTGGTTATCCTGTGTCGTGCCATCTTTGCCGATATAGAGATCAGCGTGGCCATTTACATTATTATCACCTTTGGAGCTGTCAAACCGCAGTTCGGGTTTCAGCAACAGATCGCCACCTGCCAGACTGAAAACGGAGGTAAGTGTAACAGAAGTGTTTTGCCCACCAAGGTAACGAACGCCATAATAATCACTGTATTGTTCTACTCTGGCCCCTACCGAAAACATATCCGTAGCTGCGAGGCTGAGGTAGCCGGCAACCCCACCAAAATTCGGATTATCTGTTTCCCCTAAAGTAATTTTCTTAAACTCGGTATCAATACTGGTTTCAGTAGATTTATAAACTCCATAAGCACCGTTCAGGCCTAGAGTAAGTTTGCCCATAGTGTATCCAGCAGTGATATCATAAATTGATGTATTGAATCCATTGGGATCCGGTAAAGTATTAAAAACAGGGTGTAATGAACCGGCACGGTCTCCTTTACCAGTCAGGAAATTAAGGTAAATAAACATTCCATCGACCGGTAAAATCGAAATTTGGGCTATGGGTGATTTAAATCCGTTGTTGTCGTCATAGGTGTCCCAGGCATTGACCAACCCGGCCATGATTCCAATCTTGTCAGAGACCGCATAATTTACCTTTAACCCGGTATGAAAGAAGGGGCCATTGTTGAATAAATTAGATAAGGAATAGTGATAATTGATGGATGATTCGATGACTTCATAACCAATATGGGTGCCGAACTGACCAACTGTAAATGACCATTTATCGTTGGGTTTGTAAACTCCGTAGAGCTGTTTAACCCCAAATACCCCACCGCCCAGGCTGAGGGGAAATGAACTCCCGCTAAACTGAGCCAGCGTAGCCAATGAAGCATTAGGCCCTGCGATCATATCAGCGACCAATTCGATTTTATCGTTAATGTATTGGACTTTTCCCTGGATCATGCCTAATGAAAACTGATTATTGTTGATATCGAAAGCCCTTGATCCCGCTGCGGGTCCCCAAAGTGTGGCGCCTACACCTGGATTATTAAACGCGACATTATAATACATGTCGGCATATCCCGATATTATAATTGATTTAGGGGGGATAGAGTCCTGGCCTTTTGCCTGAAATATGGAAATGATTCCAAGCAGCATAAAAAATGATTTGTTTAAAAATTTCATAGTTATTGATTTGATATTAACATCAAAAGTATATTACTGCGGGCCGGTAAAAAACTCAAAAACTCTATGAAATTGTAATTTTCAATTTTGTTAAAATTGAGTTTAAAAAACCAACAAATCTTTCTTATAATTTAAAAAAATGCACTAAACAGGTTTGATTTTAAGCTTTTAAGCTAAAAAAAGTGAATTTTTTGACAAAATAAGTTTATTCTATTTTGGTTAGATTTTGACCCGCCCAGCACTCGGAATCGGCTCTTGGGGTGTTATTTTTTTTTGATAAAAAAAGATTATTCCGGAAAAAAAGTGGAGCCTAGGTCCCCCGGATCGGTACAGGCAGGTGTAAAAAAATACCCAATAAATGATCGGAACCAAAATCCGTGACGACCCGGCATAGATCTGATTAAAATCCTGTAAATTCAGGCGAATTTTAAACTACTACATCATCCACCAGCAACCATCAATGAAAAAAGCAAGCAGAAGGCGGTTTATTCGTCAGGTCGGGGCAGGTTCCCTGGCTTTATCCGGAAGTCTGTTCACTCCGGCTATAGCAGAAGCGTATTATGAAAAACATATCCTGCCTTATTCCAGGACTTTTTCGGCGAATGAAAAATTGAATATCGGGGTCATCGGCTGTGGCATCCAGGGCAATTCGGATCTCAGTGCTGCCTTAAAAGTGCCCGGAGCTGCCATCGCAGGTGCCTGTGACTTGTACACGGGACGGTTGACCAGGATGAAGGAAGTCCATGGAAAAGACTTATTTGTTACCCGTGATTACCGCGAATTGTTGCAGCGCAAAGACATTGACGCCGTTATTGTGGCGACCAGTGATCATTGGCATAGCCGTATTGCCATAGATGCGCTCAAGGCCGGAAAACATGTGTATTGTGAAAAACCCATGGTCCACTTATTGAATCAGGGCCATGAGGTGATCAAAACTCAAAAAGAGACCGCCAAAGTATTACAGGTTGGTAGTCAGGGAATTAGTGGGGTCGATTTTGCTAAAGCCAGAGAAATCTACCAGTCCGGCACGATTGGCAAACTCAATTGTATAGAAGCGTCCAACGATCGTCAAAATGCGATTGGAGCCTGGCAATATAGCATCCCATACGATCAATCCCCTCAGACGGTGGATTGGGACAAATATGTCGAAATCATGAACAAAAAGCCGGCTTACGATCCTAAAAAATTCTTCTGGTGGCGCAATTATAAAGAATTCGGGACGGGTATGTCGGGTGATTTATATGTCCACCTCATTACCGGGATTCACTATGTGACGGGTTCAAAAGGCCCTTCCCGTATTTTATCCTCGGGAGAGTTGGCTTATTGGAAAGATGGAAGAAATGTACCGGACGTGATGGTTACTATATTGGATTATGATGAAACT
>Ga0163144_10009101_pt1 | contig 21374 bp, 14 predicted proteins | sample OliLak19BULKMAT1_FD_123175 | JGI IMG/M metagenome (GOLD analysis project Ga0163144, IMG submission 123175) | Freshwater microbial mat bacterial communities from Lake Vanda, McMurdo Dry Valleys, Antarctica - Oligotrophic Lake LV.19.BULKMAT1 | ecosystem: Environmental > Aquatic > Freshwater >... | reverse complement strand
CTTGGCGACTTTTTCATCGGACCGTTTCTCCGCGGTGAGTTTGTGCTCGCCGCCGCCGTAGACAAATGTACATTCTGTTTTTTCGGCGGGGTCACGGATGGTCTGCATCATCGCCGATAGGAACGAACGGGTAGCGCTACGGGCATGCAGAACCACCTCTTTCCCCTTGGGGGCCGCTTGGCGGATCATCTGTTCGGCAAATGGGTAGAGCTCTTCGAACCGGGTCCAATTCCAAGAGGCCGGTGTTTCGAAACGGACGGACCGCGAGCGAGCGGCACCCGAATGGATCTCCCCTTCGATCCCCTGGTATTGGAGCTTGTCGCCGCCTTTCTCGAGCGCATTCTTGGCTTGGGCGAAACTCTCCTCTTCCGAGGCGGTCATGAAGCCGGTATAGATACTCTCGGCGGGTCCAACGCCGTCGGTGGTCACGGTTTCCTGGATAAACCCGAGGCGGTTGAGCCCCCGCGCGCGGTCCGGGTCAGAGCCGGCTGCGAACTGCAGCGATTCGATGGATTGCCCGGCATCGTTCTGCAAACGGGCGGCGGCGAAGCCTCCACCCACCCCTTCCCGGGTGTAAATCGGCAGGGAGAAAAGCAGGATGACCGCATCGGCCCGGTAGTCGCGGCGCAGAAGTGGTTTCATGGCGAAAACGGCGGGCAAGGGGGAGGTTAAGGCAGCAAGAGTCTGCAGAAACACCCGACGGTTAAAGGAGGGACGATTAAAAAGCATATGCGTCGGTCAATAGCCAAATCGGCAACTTAGTACTAAAACTTGAGGGTATTTGTGTGGGACAGCAAGTAGGGAGGACTACTGCTTAACGGAGACGCGCCAGGAGAGGAGGCGGTTTCTCGAATTCAGATTAGACTCTTTATTGTCAGGGGCTTAGCGAAGATAAGTCAACTCAGTGGGCGCTTAATGCGCGTTCTTTTACAGAGTCGGCGTCGGCGTCGGTGATTTGATTCAGGGCGCGGAATGCCGCGGCGCGGTTATGGTACGCGTTGGCATAGTTGGGGTTAAGGCGAATGGCGGAGGTGAAATCGGGGAGGGCTTGCTTGTGTTGGCCTAGACGCATACGAGCATAGCCGCGACCGTTTAAAGCGAGAGGGAAGTTGGGACGGAGTTCGATCGCGCGGTCGAATTCGACGATCGCCGCCGCGAATTTACTGGCTTGCACGAGCGCTCGGGCGCGGTTGTGGGCTTCGTCGGCGGTGGCGGCGAGAGTTGAAGCGGTGGGAGCGGGGCGAGCGGCTTTTGCCGCGGGTGGCGCGACAGCGACCACTGGGGTCGGCTTGGGTTCCGATGGCTTCGCCGGGGGCGCTTCGGGGGCGGGGGGCGGAGTGGGCGCAGCGGGCAGAGGAGTGGCTACTGCCTGGACGGGGAGGAGCTTCTCGCGGGTGCGCTCCAGGATGGCGCGGATTTCGGTGTTTTCGGGGTCGAGGGAAAGGGCTTGGCGGAGGTCGGATTGTGCTTTGCTGAATTCGCCGATCAGGTAATACGCGCTGCCTCGGGCCAGCCAGGCTTCGGGGAGGAGCGGGGCGAGTTCGATGGCCTTGGAGCGATCGGCAATTCCTTCGGCATGGCGGTCAAGCAGATGATAGGATCCGCCGCGGGCGATGTAAGCGAGGGGGTTGTCGGGTTTGAGGCGGATCGCTTCGCTCCTGTCTTTGAGCGACTCTTCGAGTCGTCCGAGTTGAACCAGCGCTCCGGAACGGGCCATGCGCAAGTTGGAGTCGTTGGGCGAGAGCGCGATGGCAGCGGTAAGGTCTTCCACTGAGGCATCCCATTGATTGAGGCGTTTTCGGGCCTCTCCACGCAGGAAAAGGGCCCGGGCCGAATTTGGCTGCCGCTGGAGGCTCTGAGAAAGGTCGTTGACCGAGTTGGAGAATAAGCCCATTTGTCCGTGGGCGAAACCGCGCTCCGTGTAGGCCTCGGCCCAGTCGGGGCGAAAGTCGATGCAGCGGTTGAAGTCGTCGATCGCATCGCGCCAGCGTTCGAGTTGGGAAGCGGCTTTGCCGCGCTCGAAGTAGGGCAGCGGATCGTCGAGACGGAGCCGAATGCCGGCGGTGAAATCGGCGATGGCCTCGGTGTATTGTTTCAGTTGGACGCGAGCCCGAGCGCGTCCGTTGTAGGCGGCGGCCGTGAGGGTGCCCGCTTCGAGGGTACTGGTGAAGGCAGCAACGGCTAGAGGCCAATGTTCCGCGGCGAGTTCCAGGGTGCCGAGGGCTTGGAACGATTCGCCGTCGGCCGGTTGGAGGCGGACCGCCTCGCGGAAGTCGGCCGAACCGCGAACGGTATCTTTCAGGAGGAGAAATACTTTCCCGCGCTCTCGATAGGCATCGGCAAGCTCTGGGGCGTATAGAATGGCGGTGGTTAGCGATTCCAAGGCCTCGGCAAAGCGATTCTTGGCAGCGGCCTCACGCCCTAGCTCGTAGGCTTTCTGGGCGCGTTTAGGGTCGGCGGGGCTGGCACTCGCTATCAGCGAACACGAAGCGAGGATTATGCCTACCCTGAGGTAGTGAAGCTGTGCCATGAGCGATTCCTACAGTATAGGGCTAATCCTTCTCATCCCCTGCCTTCATCCCCGCCGGGTAGACCAACTTGTAGCCTTTTTTCTTGTGCTCTTCGAGTCCCATGAAGCTAACCTGCTTGAAACCATTCCTGGCCAGGATTTCCGCAGCCCTCCGGGCGCGGCCTCCGCGGTTTCAACCAGCGACCAGCAGAGCGTCTTTGGGAATCTCCTGGAGTCTCGCCTCAAGCTGGCTCATGGGTATGTTTACGTAACCATCAATGGTGCCCAGCTCTTCGATCTCCTTTGGTTCCCGCACATTGAGGAAGAAGAGCTTCACTTTTTTGTCGAGGAGTTTCTTGAGGCCATCGGCGGAGAGTTCGGTCGCTCCCGGAACGGGTTGTTTTTGGGCGAATACAGCAATCGCAGTTAAGATCGATACCGGCAAAGTTCGGCGCAGCATGATCAACTTATCTCTATCGGGACAATCCGATATGTCGCGCCATCGCTGCGGGGCCGATTATCTTTTTAGCGAGCATGCGCCATCTGTATTTGCATCCCCCCGCGTCTCCCCCGCCGTTCCAGGAAGTGGAAGCGACGGCGTCTGCTCGCCAAAGCCTGCAAGCCCTCGAGCGAACCGCCTACCGCGTGGCCATCGTTGCATTGCCGATTGAGGGAATGAGCCCGGAGGCTTGGCTGACGGCAGCCTTGTCGCTCCGCCGGGATCTATCGGTGATTTTCGTAGGACACAACGTAGGGGAGGCGGTTCGCTGCTTGCGCTTGGGGGCGGGCGATTATGTGGAAAGCGGGGAAAAGGCCATGTTGTTGGCCGCCGGAGTTCGGCCACCGGTGCCCCCCGCGGTCGAACCATGGCGGCGCTTGCTGATTGGCGATAGCCCGGTGATGCGGCCGGTATTGGATATGATCCGTTTGCTCGGACCTCGCCGCAGTTCTGTCCTGATCACCGGCGAAACCGGGACGGGGAAGGAGGTGGTGGCTCGGGCCATCCACGCCGCCAGCCCCCGGGCGCGGGAGGCACTGGTGTCGGTGAACTGCACGGCCTTGCCCGAGGCGTTGCTGGAAGCGGAGCTCTTCGGCCATGTCAAGGGCGCTTATACCGGGGCCTTTCAGGCCAGAAAAGGACGGTTTGAAGAGGCGGATCGAGGGACGATCTTTCTGGATGAAATTGGCGATATGCCCGTGGAGACCCAGGCGAAGTTGCTACGGGTACTGCAGGAGCGAGAGTTTCAGCGGTTGGGGTCGGGCGATCTGATCAAGCTGGATGTGCGGGTGGTGTCGGCGACGAATGCGAACCTGGAGGAAAAGATTGACCGGGGCAAGTTTCGGGAGGATCTTTTCTACCGGTTGAACGTCGTCCCGCTGCACTTGCCGCCTCTCCGGGAGCGAGCGGAGGACGTGGCTCCTTTGTTGGCCCATTTTATTGAAAAGGTCTGTCGCGTCGAAAATGTTCCGGGGAAGCGAGTTTCGCCGGACGCCCTGGAGCGGCTGGAACAGTATGCTTGGCCCGGGAACGTCAGGCAGCTCGAAAACACCGTGGAACGGGCGGTGGCGATGAGCGGAGAACGTCAAATGCTGCATTACGGGGACTTCAGTCTGCCGGTGAAGGCGCCGCCAAAGGAGCCGGCGTTGCCGATCGCGGAGGCCCTGGAAGTCGCCCCGGCCGAAATTGACTTCGCCGCGACGGTGCAACGTCTCGAGCGAACGTTGATCGACCAGGCGTTGCGTCGAGCGAAGGGAAATAAAAAGCAGGCGGCCGATATGTTGCGACTGAAACGAACGACGTTGAATGCGAAGCTGAAGAGTCTGGAGGAGGTGGCGTAAGGCTGTCCGTTTCCGAACAGCCGGATCTCACAATCGAACCCCGGCGATGCAAGGGTTATCTACGGATCAATCACTTACCGCTGGTACGCCACGTGCATTCAAAAAAATATGCTGGCTTCACTTCGTTATGCCGTTCGCAACTTGGGGCGCCATCCGCTCTTTACAGTCGTTGCGTTGGTTTCGATTGGTCTGGGGATCGGAGCGAACACCGCCATCTTCAGCCTGCTCGATCAACTCCTTCTCCGGGCTCTCCCGGCGCGGGAACCTGCTCAACTCGTCCAGCTTGACCTTCCGGGTACCAAGCGTGGGTTCAACTTCAACGATCGTGCCTTCTCCTACCCGATGTATCGTGCGATGCGCGATAACACGACAGCGTTTTCCGGATTGTGGGCGCAGTTTGTAACTCCGGTGCATATTGCCGGGAAGGGCGCCTCGCAGCGGGTTGATTCACTTCTGGTCTCTGGGAACTACTTCGATACTCTGGGGCTTCAGCCAGCGTTAGGGCGATTGTTGCATCAGACGGATGATGAGAGTCAAGGAGGGCATCCCGTGGCCGTGGTGAGCTACGGATTTTGGCGGGAGAAGTTGGGTGGTGATCTAGGCGTACTCGACAAAGAAGTGTTAATTAATGGGCAGAAGTACGCCATCGTTGGCGTGGCACCCGAACACTGGCGGGGTACCAATCTTTCCGAGCAACCGGATGTCTACCTGCCCTTGGCGATGAAACGCCAGATTACACCGACTTGGGACGGGATGGATTCCTCCGAGTTCTACTTCCTCCATGTTTTCGGTCGCCTAAACAAGGGAGTGACGGCGGAGCAGGCCAAGCCAGAGGTGGATGCCATTCTCGCACCCGTCCTAATCGACGAGTTGGCGAAATTGAAGGGTTTGTCTGAAAAGCGAGCGGTGTCTTTCCTGAGCAAACGGATCGTCTTGTATCCGGCCGTCAGAGGAAATTTAAGTGACCGCGAAACGATCGCTACCGCCACTTGGACCCTGATGGCTCTGGTGGGGGTTGTCTTGCTTATCGCTTGTGCCAACGTGGCCAATCTCCTTCTCGCTCGCGGGTCGAGTCGAAAGAAGGAGATTGCGATCCGTTTGGCGCTGGGAGCCTCGCGCGGGCAACTTGTCCGGCAACTGCTCGTCGAGAGCATGGTGCTCGCCGGTCTCGGAGGACTGCTGGGACTGCTCTTCTCTGACTGGATCCTAGCGGGGATCATTACCCTGCAGACGGGAATCGATTTCCGTTCGGCGTTTGACTGGCGGACCCTGCTCTTCACCGGCGCGCTTACGTTCTCGGCTGGTATTCTCTTTGGCCTGTTGCCGGCTATGCAAGCGACCAAAGCCAATGTGGCACCGACGATTAAGGACCAAGCGGGTAGCCTCGTGGGTGGGAACGTTTGGCTTCGGAAAGCGCTGGTGGTCGGACAAATCAGTCTGTCCGTGATCCTGCTGGCGGCCGCCGGGCTCTTCACGAAGACCCTCTTTGAACTTCGCCAAGCCAGCCCGGGGTTTCGCTCGGCGGAACTGATCACGTTTAGTCTCGATCCTTCGCTGAACGGATACAACCGGGTCGCATCGGAGCAGTTGCATTCCCAAATCCAGAACGATTTGGGTCGTCTGCCGTCCGTCCGCAATATCTCGCTGGCCTCCTCCGCTATCCTGGACAACTCCATTCTCCAGCGAACGATCTCGGTTCCGGGCTACGCCGCGCAGGAAGGCGAGGACATGAATCCTCGCATCAACGAGCTAGCGCCAGGTTTTTTCAAAACGCTGGAGATCCCGGTCCTGCTGGGGCGAGAGTTCAACCCAGCGGATTCGAATTCCGCCCCTAAAGTCGCGATCGTCAACGAAGCCTTTGCCCGTCACTACTTCAAAGGGGCCAATCCCATCGGCCGCGTAGTTCGCTTGGGGGGGCGAGATCATCCGCCGGACATGATGATCGTCGGGATGGTCGCCAACAGCAAGCACGCCAACCCGCGAGAAGACGCGGCGCAGTTTCGATTCCTCTACTTGCCGATGGCCCAGGCGGAAGACGTCGCCCAGATGCACTGTTACGTTCGAACGACCGACGATTCGATGGCCGTCGCGAAAGATATTCAGGGGATCGTTCGCCGCCGCGATCCTAACTTGCCGATCGTCGCGTTGCGAACGGTTCGCGAGCAAATTGACAGGACTTTGGCGATGGAACGATTGATTTCGACCCTCTGTTCCAGCTTCGGGTTGGTGGCGACGCTCCTGGCTTCGATAGGCTTATACGGCGTCATGGCGTTTCACGTCGCCCAGCGAACGCGGGAAATTGGGATCCGTATGGCGCTGGGAGCGAGCCGGACGGTGGTCCTCGCCATGATCCTGCGCGAAGTTGCGGGGATGGCGGCACTCGGGGTCCTAATCGGGGTCCTTGCCGCGCTGGGGCTGGGGCAGTTGGTTAAGTCGCTGCTCTTCCCCACCCAACCGGCCGATCCGGTGGTCCTGTCTGCCGCGGCTCTGCTGCTGGCCGCGGTGGCGTTGGCGGCGGGCTGGATCCCGGCGCGGCGGGCGTCCGGAATCGATCCGATGCAAGCGCTGCGCTATGAGTAAGACTTTCGTTTGCGCAATTCGTCGACGGCGACGAAGACGATAATCATCGCTCCAATCAACGCCTGTTGGACATAAGGATTGATACCGAGAAGATCACTTCCATTCGCCAGCAAGCCCATGATGAATCCGCCTACCAAGGTCCCAATCACGGTCCCTTCGCCGCCTCGCAGGGAACCGCCGCCGATTACGACGGCCGCAATGGCCTGCAATTCATAACCCTGTCCAGCGGTCGGTTGACCGGTCGAAAGCCGGCTGGCCTCGATCAGGCCCGCCAAGCCGGAGAGACCACCGCAGAGTGCGTAGATCGCCACGGTGTGGAAGTTCACCGGAATGCCGGCATAGATGGCTGCGTCCGGGTTACTGCCAATCGCAAAGACGTAGCGTCCCAGCCGGGTGTGTTCGAGAATGAAATGCACAATGACGGCGCATACGATCAGGACGAGCAGGACAAACGGGAAGCCGAAAACAGTTCCTTCCCCCAGGAATTGAAAGCCTTTAGGAACGTCGTGAACGGGCATACCATCCGAGATGATCAGGGCGAACCCGCGCAGTACGCCCATCATGCCGAGCGTAACAATGAACGGGATAATGCGGAGCTGCGTGATCAGTATCCCGTTGATGAACCCGCACAGCAGTCCGGTCGCGATCCCGATCAGAACTCCAATCGGGATTGGTACGCCCTTGGCCATCGCCATGGTGCCGGCAAGCCCACCCAGCGCGACAATCGAACCTACCGATAGGTCGATGCCGCTCGAAATGATTATCAAAGTCATACCCAGAGCCAGAATGTTAAAGACGGCCGTCTGGCGGACTACGCTCGATAGGTTCTGCGCGGTCAAAAACGACGGACTCGCCACGCTGAGCACGACGAACAATATGAGCAGCGCCAGAAATGGCAGCAAGCGCTTAATCATTGCAATGTTTCTCCAGAGGCGGGGGGCACCGTGGCCAGCCTCATGATGTCTTCCTGGGAGCAGCCGCGGGGGAGTTCTCCCACCATGTGGCCCTGGCTCATGACCAATATTCGATCGGCGACCTGGAGCAGTTCCGGAAGCTCAGAACTGACCATCAGGATGGCCGCGCCTTCCCGGGCGAGTTGGTCCATCACTTCAAATACTTCCACCTTGGCCCCGACGTCGATGCCGCGGGTGGGTTCGTCGAACAGGAAAACCCGTGCCCCACGATTGACCCATTTCGAAATGACTACTTTTTGTTGGTTGCCACCGCTGAGGCGGCCGGCCCTTTGCTGGCCGTTCTCGCACCGGATCCGGAGCCGGTCGATCGCCTTCTGGGTTGCTCGTGCTTCCTCGGCATGACGGATCACCCCACCCGGGCTCACCGCCTCCAAGTTGGCCATCGTCACATTCCAGGCGATCGGCAACTCGCGCGCCAGACCCGTGCGCTGGCGATCCTCCGGGATCAAAGCGACGCCAGCCGCAACGGCTTCGCGCGGGTTGCGTAGCGAAACACGCTTTCCACATACGGTCACCGACCCCGTCTCGACCGGGTCAAGCCCGAAAATGGCGCGGCACAACTCCGATCGTCCGGAGCCCATCAGCCCGCCCAGGCCGACAATTTCGCCGGCGCGAATCGTCAGGCTGACGTGACGCAGCAACGCTTTTGTCGACAACCCAGTAACCTCAAGCAGCGGCGCCCCCGGCGGCAACGGATCTCGCCGGTAAATGGCGTTTACTTCTCGCCCCACCATGTACTGAATCATCCGATCACGCGTCAGCGAAGCGAGCGCCTCGCTATGGACGGTCGCTCCGTCGCGCAGAATCGTCACCTTGTCGCCCACGCTCCGCAACTCTTCCATCCGATGAGTGATGTAGATCACCCCGGTCCCCCGCTCGCGCAAATCCCGGACGATGCGGAAAACCTCGTGGGTCTCGGCCTCGGACAGCGACGAAGTAGGCTCATCGAAAATGAGCAGCGACGTCCCGTTCTGGATCGCTCGACAGATCTCGACCAGTTGCTTGCCGGCGGGGCTCAAGCGGCCAACCATCCAGTCGGCCTGCAGCCGAAATCCGTATTGCGCAATCAGCCGAGTCGCCTCCGCCAGCATTTTGCGCCGGTTCACCGTGCCAAACGGTCCGGGAATCTCGCGGCCCAGGAAAATGTTTTCCGCCACGCTGAGATGGGGAGCCAGCAACGATTCCTGGTGAACCATCGCAATCCCCACCTGCGCGGCTTCCTTCGGATTACTGAAATCTACGCTTTTTCCCTGCCATAAAAACTGGCCGCCGTCACGCTTCTGCATCCCCGCGATGATTTTCATCATCGTAGACTTACCGGCGCCATTTTCGCCCATCAACAGATGGACTTCGCCCGCGCGCACTTCGAGGTCTCCCTGCCGCAAAGCAGTCATCCCGCCGAACCGCTTCTCGACGCCCTTCATTTCCAGCAACATAACGAAATCACCAGTTTACAATGCGTTTCGAATTTATTACGCGAATTGCCGCCCCCGTCGAAAAAGTTTTTGCGTTTCACGAACGCGAAGACATCTTCGCCTATCTCATTCCTCCTTGGCAAAAGGTCCAGATGGTTAGCCGCGAAGGGGGCCTGGAGGTTGGCGCCCGCCTCGTGTTCAAGGTGTTTGCGGGGCCGATCCCGATTACGTGGGTGGCCGTGCACACTGAATTTGTTCGGAACCGGCTGTTTGTCGATGAGCAGGAACAAGGCCCTTTTGCTTACTGGAAGCACCGCCACGAATTTTCAACCGATGGAGATGGCTCGGTCCTGGCCGACCGGATCGAGTTTCGGCTGAAGGGTGGCCCCATCGTCGATGCACTCTTTGGTTGGCTGGTTCGCATCCAACTGCTCTTGATGTTTCGCCACCGCCACTCCGTCACGAAGCGGTCCTGCGAAGGCTAGTTCGGAGGACCGTCTCCTCCCGGGATGTCGTCCAGCCGGTTCTCAAACTTCGTATACTCGTGCAGAAACGACATCTTCACAATTCCGGTCGGGCCGTTACGTTGCTTAGCCAGAATCAGCTCCGCCAAGCCATGGAGCGAGGCGTCGAAGCGTTTGTAATACTCTTCGCGAAAGACGAACGCCACCATGTCGGCGTCCTGCTCAATGGAGCCGGATTCGCGCAGGTCGCTCAGTACGGGCCGGTGGTCCCCGACGCGGGTTTCGCTGGCGCGGCTCAACTGCGAAAGCACGAGAAACGGGCACTGCAACTCTTTCGAGAGCAGCTTCAAGCCTCGAGACAGGGCGCTCACTTCCTGGTTTCGATTCTCTACCTTGCCCTTGCTCGTCATCAGTTGGAGATAGTCGACGACCACCAGGCCCAGGTCGGCCTGCGATTTCAAGCGGCGCAACTCGGCGTGGATCTCCATGATGCCAATCGTCGAACTGTCGTTAATAAAGATGGGTGCTTTCACGATCTCAACCAAGCCCTTCTGAAGGCGCCTGCGCTCTTCGCCGTCGAGGAACCCTTCGCGGAACTTCGTTTGCGAAACGCGCGACTGGGCGCAAACCATCCGTTGCAGCAGAGACTCATTCGACATTTCGAGGGAGAAGATCGCCACCGCGCGCGGGTTGGCCGGGTTCATCGCCACGTACTGGGCGATGTTGAGCGCCAGCGCGGTCTTCCCCATCGCCGGCCGGGCGGCCAGGATGATGAGTTCCCCGGGGCGGAAGCCGCCCGTCATTTCGTCGAGTTTCAGAAACCCGGTGGAGGTACCGCGAATCCGCTTGGTCGGGTCCAGAAACGCGTTGATCCCGCCCTCGGCCCGGCCGAGAATATCGCGGGTATGGAGCAGTTTGTTGGCGACGTGGGATTCGCCCAGCGCCAGCAAATCGCTTTCAGCGCTGGCCAGGATCTCATCGGCGCTCTCCTGTCCGCTGATCGCCCGGTTAATCAGCGCCTGGCTGCTCAACACCAGGCGGCGACGCAGCGAGTGCTCCCGCACGATCCCCGCATAGCGCTCGAGGTCGTAGAGCTTCGGCATCCCGTCGTCGAGCGAGATGAGGTAGCTCAGTCCGCCCACCGACTCGAGTTCCCCGTGGCGCATGAGCTCGTTGGCCAAGGTTACCCGGTCGATGTGCTGGTTGCCCTCGGACAGATCGACCATGCGGGTAAACAGCAACTGGTGCGACTGAACGGAGAAGTCGGTGGCTTGAATCAGGCTGGCGATGTTCAGGAACGCCGACGGGTCCACCAGGATCGCGCCCAGCAGATAGCGTTCAATATCCAGATTGGCGGGTAGGCCTTTCTGGAGAACTAGATCGTTAGCAGCCATAAAGAGAAAGTAGCGGACTTGGCTGCCGAGCGCAAAAATCCGCCATCCTCAGGTTTTCCACAGATTTCTTATTTCAGCTTGATGTCGAGCGTGTCGAGGGTTTCGCCCCGCGCCTGTTCCAGCCTGGCGGCCGACTTGTTGTACTCCAGATGCGCCACCACCGCCCGGCGGCGCGACTCGAGTAACTCGTTCTGTCGTTGCAGCACGAAGAAATTGGTTGACTCCCCCGTTTGGAAGAGCCGGACTTCGCTGCTGAGCTTCTCTTCGGCGGCTTTGGCGGAAGCTTCGGCGGCGGTAATCCGTTGCCGCGAGGCGACCAGACCTTGGAGCGCATTCCGCACTTGGGCATCAATGGCCTGTTCCACCCGGGTTCGTTCCAGGCCCAACCGCTTTTCGGCAATCGCGGCTTGTGCGAGCGCGGCCTCCGCTGTCCGGTTTCGGATGTTCAATTCAAACTGCATGCCCACTTGCAGGGTAGGGAAGCGCCCGGCGAAAACGTTCGAAAGCGCCGTTCCGTAGCCGCCGACCAGGAAACTGGGAAGCGTTCCTTGGTCGGGCGGAATCACTGGCGGCAAACCGGCCAGGCCGCTCAACCGATTAAGCCGATCGTAAATGGGCACGTTCTGTCCGGCGAATGGGTTCGGCGCGCTGCTCAGGGCACCTCCCAAGCCGCTGTTGGCGTATCCAGCCACGAAGTTCACCTGAGGTTTTAACTGGTCCCGGTTGAGCTCCTTCTCAACATCGTTCACCGACTTCCGCTGGCCGATCATGCGGATCTCCGGCCGTTTGGCGATCGCCGATTGCACGGCGGCCCCCAACTCCTTCGGCTCCAGTTTCCCGAACGACTCCGAGTCGGTCGGCAGGATCTCGTCGTTCCAAACTTCGCTCGCCCGCCCGTTGGCAATCAGCGTCTTCAGGTTGTTCTCCGCCGCGGTCAGGATGTCTTGGGTCGCGTAGTAGGTGTCGCGCCGCCGTTCATACTCGGACTGCGCTAGCGAAAGCTCGACCGGTGCCAACGAGCCCGCGGCAATCTGCCGTTGCGCTCGGGCCACCTGCTCTTGGCCCAGGTTGACGCCGTCTTCGGCCACCTGCACGGCCTGCCTGGCCGCCACCAAATCCCAGTAGCCTTGCTCGACCCGGTTGACCACATCGATTACCCGGAGTTCGAAGTCCGTCTCTGAAATCCCAACCTGCCGGCTGCGAATCTTGATTTGGGCGCGTTCCCGGTCGATCACTCGATTGCGAAACAGGGGTTGGGTAAAGGTGAGCAGCAGTCGCGAGTTGAGGTACGGATTGAGGTTTACGAATGGGTTATTGGTTTCGATGCGCGAGTTGTCGAAGCTGACTCCCAGGCTCATTCCCTGCCAGGGCGCCCTGCCGCGCAGGCCGACATTATTGTTGATAAACCGCTCCGCGAGCTTCCCGGTGGCTGCCTGCAGCAGGGATGCCGCTGGGGTATCGCGCCGCTCGTAGCTGGGGTTGTAGGACAACACCGGGTCGAACGCTCCCTTCGCCGCGTTCAGCAACTGCTGCGCATTGGCGACATTGGTTCGCTCGATCTCGATTTCCAGATTATTCTTGAGCGCCGCTTCCACCCCTTCCTTTAGAGTCAGTTTGCGGGTCGTCGTGCCGACGCCCACTCGTTGCTTGTTGAGCCCTTCTTCCGCCTGCACAAGCGGCGCCAGCAGGGAACAGAGCAGCAGCATGGCGGCCGTCTGCCCCGCCGTCCGCCGCCAGCGGAAAAGTCCACCGAGCCGCCTCATGATGCCCCAGTTCGCCATGTCATCGAACAGGCTGTAGGAGACGGGGGTCACGAGCAGCGTCAGGAGTAAGCACAGCGTTTGGCCGCCGATGACGACGATCGCCACCGTGCGCCGAGTGCCCGCGCCGGCCCCTTGCCCGAAAGCCAGCGGCAACATACCGGCCACCAGCGCCGCCGTCGTCATCAGAATCGGTCGGAGTCGATCCTCGCAACCTTTCAGAATCGCCTCAAGCCTCGGCATCCCGTCGCGACGCAGCGACTTGATATGGTCGACCTGCAGAATCGAATTTTTCTTTACGATGCCGAACAGCACGAGAATACCGACCGAGCTGTAAATGATCGAAAAATTCTCGCCCATCACGATCAGAGAAAGCAGCGCGAACGGCATCGACAGCGGCAGGCTGACCAGAATCACGATCGGGTCGATAAAGCTCTCAAACTGGGCGGCCAGGATCATATACATGAACAAAATAGACAAGGCGAACGCGATCATAAAGCTCGCACCGGCGCGGCCCAGTTCTTTACTGCGCCCAATCGTACCGGTCCGGAATCCTGGGGGGAGGTTCATCTCTTTGACTGACCGATCCGCCACATTGAGGACCTCGGAGAGCGACTGGCCTCCAATCACGCTGGCACTGATCAGGATTTGGCGTTGCCGGTTCCGGCGATCGATTCCGATCGGCCCGGTGCTCTCGTTGAGCGAAGCCACGTTCGACAAGGCCACATTGCCAACCGTGTTGGAGGGCACATAGAGGCGGCTCATCGCGTCCGGCGATTGGCGAAACTCTTTGGATACGCGCAAGCCGACGTCGTAGCGATCATCGCCTTCGCGATAGGTGGTCACCTGCTCGTCACCCGCGATCAGCGTACGCAGCGCCGTCGCAATCGACGCCACGTTCACGTTCAAGTCGGCGGCCTTGTCGCGATTGACCGTCACTCGAACTTCCGGCTTTCCGGATTCGTAAGAGCTTTCCAGGTCCGCCACCCCGGGCGTCGCGGCCAGTTTCGCCACGAGCGTCTTCGCGTAGCGGTCAAGCTGCGCCAAGTCAGGGCCCTGCAGGAAATACTGGAAGTCGCGGTTTGGTCCCGCGCCTTGAATCACCGCCGGTAGTTGGACGGCGATGATCAACTCTTTGTACTTCTTTAGCTTCTGGCGCGCCATGTCCATGATCTGGAACTGGGTTTCTTTACGGGTGGCGGGTTGCGTCAACTCGATCAGGACAGAGCCGCGATCCACCTGTTGGCGCGGGTCGCTCCCGATCTGGGTTAGCAGGTTTTGGACGCCAGGGAGTTGGCGCAGATCGGCCTCCACCTCTTTCATCAATTGGTCCGTTCCGGCCAGCGATGAGCCCGCTGGCATACGCACCGTTACTTCGAATTCCGCTTGGTCATCCTGCGGCAGGAAGTCGATCCCGAGGAATTTGAACATCACCCCGGTTGACAACACCACGGCCACGGAAATTGTCACAATCACCCAGCGGTGCCGCATCGACCAGCGCAACATCGCCTGGTACGGAACGTCAACCAACTTAAAGATCAGCGTCTGTTTCGTCGCTCCCGCATCGTGCCCCGGGCTTAGCTTCAGGAACCTGGAACAAAGCATCGGCGTCAGCGTGAAGCTGACGACCAGCGACACCATAATGGCGAACGCGGCCGTGAAGCCGAAGCTCGACATAAAGCGGCCGACAATGCCGCTCATAAACGCCACCGGCAGGAATACGACCGCCAGCGAAAGCGTGGTCGCGAGCACGGCCAAGCCGATGTCGCGGGTCCCCTCAATGGCTGCCTCAATCGGCGTCATCTTCTTTTCTTCGAGAAAACGGAAGATGTTTTCGAGCACCACAATCGCGTCGTCAATGACGATACCCACCATCAGCGTCAGCGCCAGCATAGTGATCTGATTGAGCGTAAAGCCCATCAAATTCATCAACGTATACGTTGAAATGATCGACGTCGGAATCGCGACCGCGGCAATCAGCGTCGACCTCCAACTGCGCATGAACAACAGGACCACTACGCCCGCCAGCAATCCACCCAGCACCAAATGCTCCTGTACGGCCAGGAAGGATTCTTCAATGAAGAACGACTGGTCGCCGAGGTACGCGATTTGGAAATCGGGCGGTAACCCGGGACGAATTTCGTCGATCCGCTCCTTCACTTTCTTGATCACGGCCAGCGTATTGGTCCCCGCCTGTTTGCGGATCTGCAGCACGACCGCCTCGCGGCCATCGAGTCGGGCCAGGGTGCGTTGCTCTTTAAAGCCGTCCTCCACCGTGGCGATGTCTTTGATGCGGACCGGTCCACCTGGCGTGTTGGCGACAATCAGAGTCGCAAAATCCTCCGGGCGGGTAATGCGGCCCAGCGTGCGAACGCTCAACTCGCGGTTGCCCTGGTCCAGCCGGCCACCGGGGATCTCGGCGTTCTGCGAAGCGATCGCGCCCCGGATCTGGTCAATGTTTAAGTTGTAGGAGTACAGTTTCTGGCCGTCGAGCCAAATCTGAATCGCCCGTTCCCGGTCGCCGATGAAGCGTACTTGGCCCACTCCGTCGAGCGACTCGATGCCCTTCTTGATCTGGTCGTCCACCAGTTTGGTCGTTTCGCGCAGGTCCCGATTGGCCGAAACCACCACGTTGATGATTGGCGATGCGTCGGTCGAAACCTTCTCGACCACGGGAGGATCGGCGTCATTAGGCAACTGCCCCAGCACGGTCGAAATCTTGTCCCGCACCTCCTGGGCTGCCACCTCGGCGTCCTTTTCCAAGGTGAACTGTACGGTCACCCGGGACAACCCTTCCGACGAGTTCGAAAACAGCTCGTCGATTCCGGCCACCGTATTCACGGCCTCTTCAATGCGCTTCGACACCTGGGTCTCGACCTCTTCCGGGGATGCGCCGCGCAGGGTCGTCGTCACCGAAACGATCGGGAACTCCACTTTCGGGAACAGATCCACGCCCAACTTTCGATACCCGTCCAAGCCCAGCACCACCAGCATCATGATGAGCATGGTGGCGAAAACGGGCCGTTTGATACAGATTTCAGCAAGAGTCTGCATCGATTACATCCTCACCTTGGTGCCATTGGTCAAAGCACCCAATTGCGTCGTCGCTACCTGGTCGCCCTTCTGCACCACGTCGTTTGGCACCTCTACCCAGCCGTCGATTTCCGCCCCCGGCGTGAACGTCACGAGCTTGGCGACGCCGTTCTGAATCACGAACAGCTTGGTCAAGCCAGCCACACTGTAGATCGATTGCCGAGGCACTGCCACCATCTTTGCTGCCGCTTGCGTGACCAGGCGCACTTGCACAAACATCCCCGGGCGCAGTCGCGCGTCGGCCTGTCCCAGCCGGGCCTCGACCGAAAGCGTCCGCGACCGCGCATCGAGCGACGGATTCAACTGCCGCACCACCGCCGTAAACGTCGTTCCGGGCACGGCGTCGGTCGTGAACGCGATCTGCGTTCCAATCTTCACCGTTCCCGCGGCCGCCTCCGGAATCTCGGCCCGCAATCGAAGTGGGTTCGTTTTTACCAGCCGCAGCAACGGAGTGTTGTCCTTGACGAACTGCCCCACCGCCGCGATCTTCTCTCCAATCTCGCCGTCAAATGGAGCCCGCAGAATGGTGTCTCCCCGGCGCTTTTGGAAGATTTTCAGGTCCGCCTCCAGCGCGGTAACGCCCATCCAGGAAACCCGCATTTCGTCTCGCGCCAACTCCACGCCCGCCTGCCGAGCCCGGTAAGCCTTCTCCAGCTCCGTATAGCGTTCCTGCGAAACGTCCCCACTTTTGACGAGCTTCGAGGCGCTCTCGAATTTGAACTTCGCGTCCTCGACCTGGGCCAGTACTTGCCGGAGTCCTGGCGTCGACTCCGGCGGCGTCATTTTGCCGTTATAGGCCGGTAGCCCCAATCGCGCCAGCGACTGGTTCAACGACCCCCGCGCCCGTTCGATCTGTAAATCGTACTCCGTCGGATCGAGTTCCAACAACACCGCGCCTTTCTTTACCGACTGCCCGAAATCGTAGTTGATCTTAGCGACGCGGCCTTGCACTTCCGAGCTCAACGTTACGGTGTCATCAGGAAGTAACGAACCGGTGGCCGCGATGGAACGCTCAATCGAGCGCTCTTCCGCCGCTACGGTCTTCACCGTCACCGGAGCTGGCTCGGCCTTCGGCGCCGTCTTGGCGGACTCTTCAGACTTCTTTGCACAACCAACCGCGAGCAAGGAAATTGCGAACAACAGAGAGATAACAATGCGTGTCTTCATGAAAGGATCCCGTGCAGAAAGATGTCGACCAAGCCTTCGAGCGCCCGCTTCTTACTCGCGCGGACCGTCCGAAAGCCGAAATGTAATTCAAACAAGCAGTACTGCATCACCGAGCCGACAAACGCCCGTGCGGCAATCGTTGGCTCCATCGTCCGTACCTGACCGGCGGCCATACGGTTCTTCAGATACGCGGCAACCTTGGCGTAAATAGGGCCAGAGTTCCGCTCAAAACACAAATCCGCCATCGCGTGACCCTCCAGGGCCGCGAATAGAACCTGCCGGATATACTCCGGGTGGCGGGTGTGGAACTCGGCGATCAGGTTCGCCAGCTTCGTCAGATAGAGCTGCGGGTCCTCTATCGTCGCCCAGGAATCGACCAATTCGTGGGGATCGTCTTTGCCCTTTTCTTTTTGCGTGGCGCACTCGATGATCGCCGCGTATAAATCTTCCTTCGTTCGGAAGTGCTCATAAAGGACCGGTTCGGAAACCCCCGCCCCTTTGGCCAATTCTCGCGTCGTGACCCCGCGGAAGCCGCGTTCAGAAAATAGCGTCGAGGCTGCTTCGATGATTACTTTTCGCCGTTCGGCGCGTTGGAGCTTCGGCTTCACAGGCATTAGCATTCACTAGGTTAGCAGTTGCTAACTGACGGGCGCAAACCCACTCTGGTACTCTGATGGTCGAAGTGTATTCCCGGCGTCACAGAATGCTCCGGATCTTTTTTGGTCTGGCCGATGCGGCCCTGGTCTGGTCCGCCTACGAGCTCGCCTACCAGACCCGCAGCGGTTGGCAATTGGGGCGGCTCTTTTACATAGATACGCCGGTAAAGTATCTGTTACTGCTCATGGCGGCGCTCGCCTTCCTGGGCGTCGCCGGATGGTTCGGTACCTACGAACGGCTGGAATTAGCCCGCAAGCGAGACGCCGCTAAAGAGACCCTGCGGCAGACCATTCTCGCGCTTACGCTAATCGTCCTGGCCCAGTTCCTGCTCCGGCTCGATGTCAGCCGAGCCTTTCTCGGCCTTTTCGGAGCGCTGTCTTTCTTCGGCTTACTCCTGTTTCGCTGGAACGCCGGCCCCATGCTCCGATGGTACCGGCAGCGTTTCGGCGCCCAGCACTACGTAATGATCGCCGGCACCGGCGAAAGCGCTCGCCGCCTCGCGCTGCTCGTCGAGGAGGCCGAAAGTTTCGGCATGCGCCTGCTTGGCTTTCTGGACTCCCGATCGAATCCGGCCGACTCCGTCATTCAATTGAAACAGGAATATCCGGTCCACCGGCTGAGTGAACTTCCCGGCATCCTGCGGCGCCGCGTCGTCGACGAGGTTATCTTTGCCGTGCCCGCCGCCGACCTGCCGCATCTCGAAGAAACTCTGCTCCTCTGCGACGAAGAAGGCGTTCGCACCCGCATAGCCCTCGATATCTTCCCTCACGTCCACAGCGACGCGTATCTCGATCGCCTCGGTCCTACGCCGCTGCTGACATTCTCCGGCGCCCCTCACGACGAAATTCGCCTGCTTCTGAAGCGCGTCACCGACATCGTTTTCTCCGCCTTGGCCTTGGTCGTTCTGGCCCCCTTTCTCGCCGTGGTCGCTCTCGCTATTCGCCTCACCTCCGCCGGCCCGGCTGTCTTTAGCCAAATTCGCTGCGGCCTCAACGGTCGCCGGTTCCGCGTTTACAAATTTCGGTCCATGGTCGCCAACGCCGAAGCATTGAAGCAACAGCTGCAGAGCCGGAACGAACGCACCCTGGTCTTCAAAATCCGCAACGATCCGCGGCTCACCCCCATCGGCAAGTGGCTCCGTAAGTTCTCCGTCGACGAGTTGCCTCAGCTTTGGAACGTTCTCATCGGCGACATGTCCATCGTGGGTCCGCGGCCCGCGATCCCGGAAGAGGTAGAACAGTATAAGCGCTGGCAACGCCGTCGCCTTCGTATGCGGCCCGGTCTGACCTGCCTCTGGGCCGTTGAAGGCCGCGACACCGTAGACTTTGAAACATGGATGACCCTCGATATGAGCTACATCGACAACTGGTCCCTCGCTCTCGATTGGAAAATCATTCTTCGTACAATTCCTCAAGTTCTCATTGGTAAAGGAGCTTATTAGTTCATGGAACTTATCCCCACTCAGGAAGAGGTCCTCTCCCTCCTCCGCCAAACCGGCGCCCTGCGCGAAGGCAATTTCGTCTACCCGAACGGACTCCACTCCGACCAGTTCCTGCAGATCCCACTCGCCTTTCGCTTCTTTCAACACTCCAAAATGCTCAGCGTCGCTCTGAGCCGAAAGGTCCGCGCCAACTCCGAGATTCGCGCCAACATCGATCAACTCTCGATCTTCACCCCCGCCGGTGGCGGCCTGCCGGTCGCCTACGGCGTCTGTGAAGCCCTGCGCGCGAAAGAAGTCTACTGGGCCGAAAGGGAGAACGAGCATGAGCCTCTCCGCCTTCGCCAGTTCTTCGATATCGACCCTGGCGAGAAGGTTCTACTCGTCGACGACATCCTGCGTACCGGAGCCAAACTCTCTGAACTGAAAAGGATGGTCGAGGACGCGGGCGCCGAAGTCGTCGGCATCGCCGTCATCGTCGCCCAGCTTTCTCCCGAGTGCCCGGACTTTTCGCCCATTCCCATCTACTCCTTGGCCAAACTCGACCCGCTCTACTTCTTCGACGCGGCCAAGAACAGCTTGAAGCATCCTGACCAACCCGTCGAGATCATCCGCGCATGAAACTCCTATTCCTTTTTTGTGCCGTCCCCCTAATCGCTGCCGACTTCAAAGCTGGCTTCGGTCGCATCAACATCACCCCAACCCAGCCCATCTACCTCTCCGGCTACGCCGCCCGCAAGAAGCCCAGCGAAGGGGTTTTGCAAAAAATCTGGGCCAAAGCCCTGGCCATCGAAGATGCCAAAGGCAACCGCGCCGTCATTGTCACAACCGACCTGATCGGCCTGCCCCGCCCCGTGGCCGATCGCGTCGGTGCGGAAGTCGAAAAACGCTATCGGCTCCGCCGTCAGCAACTCGTGCTGAACTCGTCCCATACCCATAGCGGCCCTGTCGTCCACGGCAACCTCACATCAATGTTCGAACTCACTCCCGAGCAACGACGCGCCATCACAGACTATACCCAGGCCTTGTCGATGCAGTTGGCCGACGTCGTCGGCGCGGCCCTCGGCGACCTGCAACCCGCCCGCCTCGAAATCGGTCATGGCGTCGGCAGCTTCGCCATCAACCGTCGCCAAGCGGCGGCCAGCGGCGTCAAGATCGGCCTCAATCCCGGCGGCCCGGTGAACCAGGATGTTCCCGTCATCCGCGTCTCCGGTCTCAATGGCCAACTGCGCGGCGTCCTGTTCGGGTACGCCTGCCACAACACGACCCTCGGGGCCGATGTGTTCAACGTAAGCGGAGATTACGCCGGCTTCGCGCAAGCCGCCTTCGAAGCCGCCCACCCGAATTCCACCGCCATGTTTCTCATGCTCACGGGTGCCGATGCCAACCCCAATCCGCGCGGCACGGTCGCCCTCGCCGAGCAGCACGGAGCCTCGCTCGCTAAGGAAGTGGAACGCGTCCTCAGCGGCAAGCTCGAAGCCCTTTCCGGCCCGCTGCGCAGTGCCTTTCAGTTGACCGAACTCGCCTTCGCCCCGCACACCCGCGAAACCTTCGAGACCGAAAGCAAGGACCCCAATTGGTTCAAGCAGCAGCGCGCCGCCACCATGCTCGCCGCCTACGACCGCCGCGCCCCGGTTCGCTCCGTCGCTTATCCCGTGCAGGGTATCCGCCTCGGTAAGTCCTTGACACTCGTCGCCCTCGGCGGCGAAGTGGTCGTCGACTATGCCCTCCGGATTCAGAAGGAGTATCCCGGCGAACACCTCATCGTCGCCGGATATTCGAACGACGTCATGTGCTACATCCCATCCCTTCGCATTCTCAAAGAAGGCGGCTACGAAGCCAATGAGAGCATGATTTACTACGGCCAGCCGGGCCCTTTCGCCGAGGACGTGGAAGACCGCCTGATGAAGACGGTCCACAGCATCATGACCCGCATCGGGCGGAAGCGTTAGCGGGTAAGGTGACGCCGCATCCGCTCGACTGCTTCCATCAAATTCTCCAGCGAATTGGCGTAGCTGAAGCGCAAGTATCCATTTCCGAACGAACCGAACGATCCGCCGTTCAACGAAGCTACGCCGGCCTCG
>Ga0163144_10009099_pt1 | contig 21380 bp, 19 predicted proteins | sample OliLak19BULKMAT1_FD_123175 | JGI IMG/M metagenome (GOLD analysis project Ga0163144, IMG submission 123175) | Freshwater microbial mat bacterial communities from Lake Vanda, McMurdo Dry Valleys, Antarctica - Oligotrophic Lake LV.19.BULKMAT1 | ecosystem: Environmental > Aquatic > Freshwater >... | reverse complement strand
CGCGCGTTCGAGGCGGCGCTTTGCACCTCGACCGGCGCCTTAAGAGAACAATTCCCCGGCCGCTACCGCTGGACTCGCGGCGGGCTCAAGGGCATCGACTTCGGGCCTGAGCTGAGGGATGCACGCTAGCAGACTGCTCTCGATCTCGCATTTGTAACTGCACCGCGGTAGCGTTCGGCGGCCGCCAGAACCGCAGCGTCATCGAACTTCCGACGCATCGATACCAGCAAGTCCGTCGGGTTACCCGCCGCAGCGCGGGAGAAGGCCTGGTAGTTCGTGCCCCCGGTTGCGCGCGCGGCAGCTAAGCCCTCCATCGCCTTGGGCGAGCGAGCCGCACTCTTGAACGCGTGTTACCGCCGGCGACTAGCCCCGTCTCACAGAGAGAAATGAACGGCCCATACTCAGCCGACCCGTTGGCGGCTCCAGTCCCGGATGCTCAGTGCATCGTCCCAGCTCAGGCACACGCCGGTCATGCTTTCGACCCAGTCGCCAGAGTTGAGGTAGTGCACGCCGTCGATGAGCTTGTCGGCCGGGCAGTGGATGTGCCCGCAGATGACCCCGTCACACCCGTTGGCCTTGGCCAGGCTGGCCATGTGGCCCTCGAATCGCTCGACGTAGCGGACCGCGCCGCCGACGCGCCGCTTGATCGCCCCGGCGAAACTGAAGCCCTCAAGCCCACGGCGGCGACGCTGCCAGTTGTAAAGCCGGTTGACCGCCAGCAGCGCGTTGTACGCGCTGTCAGCAACACGCCCCGGCAGCCACCCCGTGCGGACGGTGTGATCGAAGACGTCACCATGAAGCACCAGGTAGCGCCGCCCGGCCATCTCGAGCTTGAGCGTCTCGGCGATGTGCAGCCCGTCAAGCTGCAGGCCCTCAAGGTGACGCATCAGATCGTCGTGGTTGCCACGCAGGTACGTCACGCGCGTGCGGTGAGCGCGGAGCTTGTCGAGGATGAGGCTCAGCACGCGCAGGTGGTCGGCGTGCCACGGCCCGCCCTTTGAAAGCTTCCAGAAGTCGATGATGTCGCCGATGAGCACCAGATGCTCGCAGCGCAGGCGGGTCAGCACGTCGACGATCCGCTGCACGTTGCAGTCTGGCGAGCCGAGATGGATGTCCGAGAGCAGCACCGTCCGTTAGCTGATCGCCGCAACTTCGGCCGAGGCGTCGACCAGGCCCCGGACCGATGAGCCGGCCTGGCGGAACGGCGCCGGGGCGAGCGGATCGCCCGGAAGCGCGCGAAAATCGACCTCAGACCCGATCGCCAGCCCAGCTTGGAGGGTCGTAGTGAGCATGAACAGAAGTATCGCCCACCGCGTGCAAAAGCTGTGGAAAGTCTTTTCAAAGTTCAGCCAAGGCTGCGTGAACGAACGGTGAAGGCCGGTGGCGCGGTGGTTCGCCGTCCACACTGGGGCCGAGGCTGAGAGCCGTCATGTCAGAGCGGCCAGGGCGTTCAAGACCACGGCCTGCACATCGGCACTGGAAGATCCCAACTGGTCAAACTCCTTCAGCTTGCCCGAGAATGCCGCGAACACGACCAGGACGATGGCGATGAAGCTCGTGGCGTACCAGTACTTCAGCCAGTAACGGTCGCACTCGGCGATCACCCAATAGAGCACCCCCAGCTGGAGAAAGGGCACAAACCCGCTCAGGATGGTCACAATCCCCCAGACCTTCTCACCGCTGCGGAACTGCACGACGATAATCGAAATGGTGCAGGCGAGCCCCGAGATGCCCGCGACGACCGCACCCGCGAAGGCAAGCTTGGGGTCAAAGAAAGCCTGAGCCGCGCCGATGATGCTCGCCACACCCAGCACCAGGCCCATGATCGCCAGCCACGTCTCGACGTCCAGGCCCGCGCGGCGGCGGCGCTCGGTCGGGTCTTTGACGTCGCGCGCCTTCTCAACCTTGGTGGCAACCGCGGCCTTGCGAACGCGGTCGTACCCGCAGCGCAGGCACAGCTTCTGCTCAGCCTCCATGTAACCGCTGCACTTGGGGCAGGCCAGCTCGGGGGGCAGCTCGCGCGTCTCGGCCGACCGCTCGGCACTCACGGCACCGGCCAGGTCGACGCCCGCGTCGGGGTCGTCTATAGCGGGCCTGGTGCCGGCGCGGGCCGCGTTGGTGGCCTTGGTCTGCTGCACGGCCATCTTCTCAGAGAGCTTGGCCTGCTTGACGGCGCAGGGGCGGCACATATACCGGCCGGTCTCGTCCTTGACGCGGGCGATTTGAGCGACGTCGATGCCGCAGATCACGCACATTTTCTCGGGCAGGTCGGTCTTGTCGCTGGTGCCACGCTGGGTGTCGCCCGTCGCCATCGAAAACCCTCCGAGAGAAGATCGATCAAACCCGGCGCCGCGGGCCGGGGTCGCAAGCTTACCTTCCAGAGGGCCGACACGGAGCACCAACCGGGGTGAAGCCCGACCCGATGCCGGCCAAAACTCGCACGGGCCGCGTGCGCATGTGACGAACACTACCCGCGCGCGGACTGCGCCCGTGAGAAGAGCCCGGCGCTGCGCGTGACGGCCCGCCGCAGCTCGAGCATCGTGAGCTCTGACCCGACACGCTGGGCTGGCAGGCCGGTGAGCGTCACGAGCCGATCAATGCTGACCGGCACGCCCGCGGCTTCAATGGCGCTCAGAATCTTCTGCTGCGACTCTGTAACCCCGATGCCCGCGGCGGCAGCAGCGGGCGCGGGTGTAGAAGCCGGGGCGGGGGCGGCGGCGGTCGCGACAAAGAGGCCCTGCTGATTGGCGAGTTGAGTTTGTGAAGGCGCAGAAACTGCGGCCGCGTTGGGCACAAAGCGGGCCTGATGGGTTCCGTTGTGCAGGTGTCGGGCCTGGCTTTCGAGGGCGATCAGCACGTCACCGGGGTTGGAGACCAGCATCGCCCCGCCCATCTTGATCAGGTCATTGGTGCCCTCGCTGGCGGGTGAGTCAACGCGCCCTGGGACGGCGAAGACCTCCCGCCCGTGCTCTTCGACGGCCTGCCGGGCGGTGATGAGGCTGCCCGAGCCGCGGGCTGCCTCGACCAGCACCACCCCGAGGCTTAGCCCGCTGATCAGGCGGTTGCGCGCGGGGAAGTTTTTGGCCTCCGGCTCGGTGTTGACCGGCAGCTCGCTGACGATGCAGCCCCGGCCCTCATCAACGATGCGGTCAAACAGCGCCCGATTCTCTGGCGGATAGGCCCGGGCCAGCCCGCAGCCCAGGACCACGATGGTGCGGCCGCCGGCCCGCAGCGCGGCTTGGTGGGCGCTGGTGTCGATGCCACGCGCTCCGCCTGAGACGACCGTGAGCCCGCTGGAGGCCAAAAACCCGGCGAAACGCGCCGACTGTTCAAGCCCGTATGGCGTGCAGGCCCGGCTGCCCACGAGCGCCACAGGGTAACGGTCGTCCGTGTCAGCCCGAAGTTGCCCGCGGACATAGAGCACCGGCGGGGCGGCGGGAATCTCGCGCAAGAGCGCGGGGTAGGCGTCGTCGTCAATACTCAAGACCGATGCGCCCATGCCCTGCGCGCGGGCCAGCTCTTCATGGGCAAGATCTAACGCGCGTGTGCGATGCGCAAAGAACGAGCGGGCACGCTCAGGCCCGATGCCCTCGACTGTCGCAAGCTCGCCGGGCCCCGACGCCAGCACGCGCTCCGCGCCACCGAGGGCGGCGGCCGCGCGGGCGATCAGCACCGGACCAAGCCCGGGGATCAACGTCAGCGCCAGCATGGGCAGGGCCCGCTCCACAAGGGCAGAGCATACCCACCTGACAAGAGCCTATCGAGCGGGCCTGAACCGCGGGGGTTGCGGGCCTGCCAAAGTTCGGCTTTCGCGGCCCGTTTTTATCCCGCCAAGCACTAGGGCCAGTCGATGATTGCAGGCTCAGGAGGCTTTGCCATGGCGAGGGCTGCGCGCGTTGGTCGGGACGACAGGTCGGCAAACGTGTATGCGAGCGCTGGCTCCGCTGTGGGCGCTGGCCCCGCTAAGGACGCTGGCCCACGCGGCGGATCGCGCGGCACGCGCTGCGCCGGGCTCAGGGTCCGCGCGCCGTGGCTGCTGGCGCTGCTGGCGGTGGGCGTGCTGACCGCGGCGTGCAACCGAATGAACCTTGCCTGGCCGCCGGTGCTGGGCGGCGAAGCGAGCGAGAAGAACACCGAGGCTCGCTCAACCGGCGGGGCGGCTCATTCCAGAAGCGCTGGCGCGCGCGGCAGCGCGACTAAGGGCAGTAGTACCAGCGGAAACAGCGGGACGAGCGGGGTGACGTTGCCGACAGTCGCTTCCGCGTCAAAGGAACTTTCCGAGCTGCCCAGCACGCCGGTGCAGGGGGTCTTTGGTGAGCCTGAGGTCCGCGTGCGTCTGCTTGAGGCGGCGACGGTTGCGAACATCTCTACCAACACGCTGGCGCAGGTGTTTGTGATGCCCGCGGACGCGACGGTGCCGACGGCAACGTTGCGCGCGCCGCTCTCGGTCGCGCTCGACGCCGAGGGCTGGACGGTGCGTGACGCATCGGGCGTGACGGCGAAGTATGTTCGCAGCGCCGAGCTGCTGATCGCCCCCGACGAGGCGATGCTCCCGGCCTCGCCGCTGCTCGCGGTGCCAAGCCCGGTCGGCGGACGCCTGGCGCGGGCGGCGGCCAGCGCGGGGCTTGCGCCCAAGCTGACCCTCGACTCGGGAAGATTCAGCGGGACGTTCTTGCTGTTGGCGCGGTCAGACGCCTCGCCGCGGGCCTTTGACCTGATTGAAAGCGTGGCGATTGAGGAGTATCTGCGTGGCGTGGTGACGGCGGAGATGTTCGCCAGCTGGCCGCGCGGGGCGTTTCAGGCGCAGGCCGTGGTTGCGCGAAGCTACGCGATCCACCAGCGTCAGCTTGCGCGAGCCCAGGGCGCGAAGTTTGATCTTGAGAGCAACGTGCGCGACCAGGCATACAAGGGCGTGACGGACAACACGACCGCCGCCCTTGCCGTGCTGGACACGCGCGGCGCGGTGCTGGCCTGGAACGGCTCGGTGCTGCGCGCGTATTACAGCAGCACCACGGGCGGGCGTGCCGCCAGCGCGCGTGACACCTGGCCAATTATCAAGGGCTTTGAGTACAACCTGGCCGGCCCCTTGCAGACCGGCCCGCGCGATGCAACGCTGGGGCGGACCAGCCCTTGGTTCCGCTGGCAGGTCACGCGCACCCGGGCCGACCTGAGCGCACGGCTAAGGGCCTGGGGGCAGGCCGCGGGGCACCCGGTCAAGCATCTGCGCGAGGTCGTGGGCGTGCGGTTGGCGACCAGCAACGATCAGGGCCGCCCGAGCCGCTTCGTACTGACCGACAGCACCGGCGCCACGTACACGCTGCAGGCCGAGCAGCTGCGCTTTGCATGCAACGCCGAGGCGCCCGGGCTGGCGGCAATCACGCGTGAGACGCGCGTGCACTCATCCGACGTTCAGTGGGCGATCGACGGGGCGGGGGTGACGATCACAGGCCGCGGGTTCGGGCATGGGGTCGGGATGTGTCAGTACTCGGCCAAAGAGCTGGCTGATCGCGGGGAGAAGTGGCGCGAGATCGTGACGACCTTCTACCCCGGCGCGCAGCTCGTGCGTGCGTATTGAGGTCGGCGGCGCGGCGTCGCGGCGGCGCGGCGGCGCGGCTCAGCAAGCTTTCTCAGCACCCGGTGGTAAACGCCGTGATGAACGCGAGCAGGTCGTCGGCGGTGAACTCGCCGTCGGGGATGGCGCTCGGGCCCGGGCCCGCGATGTCGGCTCGCGCCTCGCCGGCCGTGAAGCGGTTGACCATCACGATCAGGTCGTCGGCTGTCAGCTCGCCATCGGGCCCGTCGCTCTGGCCCGGGCCAGAGATGTCGGCCCAACCGCAAGCGCCGGCGGATAGCCGTCCGGTCAGCGCGGCGTTGGCGGCCAGCACACCGGTGGTCGCGCTGCGCAGGGCCGCGTCGAGCGCTGGCGAGATCGACTGCGCGTACCACGGGTGCAAGATCGCCTGCGATGGAGGGAGCGCGATGAGCGTGCCGGCCATCGTCATCGCGACGGTGAACTGCCCGACGAGGTTGAGGTGAATCACGTCGAAAAAGCAGCCCTCGGCACCGGTCAGGCCCGGGACGAGCCCCGCGCGGGCGCGGGCGTCAAGCTCAGCGAGCACGTGACCGGCGGGGATCATCCGGACCATGCGCCCAGGGTTGGACCGGCGCGTCGCCAGCAGGGCCTGATCAAAGTGCGCGCGGCCCGGGATGTATCGCACCTGGTGCGCCGGCGCGGGCGCGGGGGCGGCCCAGCGAGCGGCAAAGTGAAGCGGCGCAGCGGGCGAGAGCGAGCCGTCAGCGGCTTGGCGGGCCGGCCATGTCGCGTAGATGTAGATCGTCGCCCCCGGGCTGGCGGCGGCGTCAGTCACGAACGCGGTGATGGCGCCCACCTCGGTGCTCGCGCTGTCAAAGAAAGGTTGAAAGACCAGCGCGTCGTAGGGCTGGGTGGGCAGGGCCTGCGGGAACGGCGCGGGGCTGTAGCCCGAGGCAAGGCCGTTGGTCAGCCACTGCGTACGGATCTGCGCGACGCCGATGCCGCCGAGGGTGTGGTAGGCGCGTGAGTAGACATCGCCAGCGTTGGGGGTGATCAGCGCGATGGAGTTGACGTCCATGACCTGCGCGATCGTCAGCGAGTTGCCAACGAAGTAGCAGCGCGTCGGGCCCGAGGCGAGCGCCCCGCTCGCGGCGCAGCCCAACGCCGTCGCCGCGAAGAAGGCTTGTGCAACCCGGCGGGCGCTCGATGAGGAAGAACTCAGGTCCATCGCTGAAAGCATGCCCGATCATTCGCCCGCGGGCCAACTCTGGGACGGCGGCAAGCGCAAAGAGTGCAAAGCCCTTGATCCGGGCTTCATCGAACCTTCACCAAACGCTAGCGCCGCCCTCATCGCCCCTCTGGGACGACGTGGAGATGCTTATGGGGTCCGGCGGGACTTCCTTCCGCCACGACTAAGGGAGCTTGAAAGATGCGTACGACAATGCTGACGATGTTTGCCGGTGCCGCGCTCGCTGCAGCCGCCGGCGTTCTCACCCCCGCCGCCCTGGCCACCAACCCGCTGCTGGCGGACCTGATCGGGACCGACAAGTTCCGCATCCTGCCCTACCTGCAGAGCCCCACGCCCTCGGGCATGACGCTCAACTGGTTCACCAGCAATGCTGGTGGCAGCACCATCAGCATTACCGGCGGCGGCCTGCCCGCCCCGCTGGCCGGGGCGATCACCCCCGCGCTGCTGCCCGAGCTGGACTACTCGGCCCAAGAGAGGGCCATCAGCCCCCGCCCCGCGGACATGCTGCCCAACAACAGCGTCTTCAAGCACACCTTTACCGCCACCGGCCTGCAGGCCGACACGCTCTACTCGTACAGCGTGACCGCAGGCACCGCGACCTTCACGGGAACGTTCCGGACCGCCCCGGTCACCGGCGCGGCCCGGTCGCTGCGCCTGGCCGTCATGAGCGACAGCGAGACGCTCATCAACGGTCGCACCACCTTCCGCGAGTGGGCCCGCACGACCCCGCAGACCGGCGAGAGCACCGGTCGCCCCGTGGGCACCGGGCGCGGGCGTGACCGCTACCTCGTCACCGAGACCGACGGGTACCAGCGCAACCTCGCCGCCATCGACGGGCGCAACCCCGACTTGGTGGTCATGCCCGGCGACCTGATTGAGGGCAGCGGCAACGCCCTGGAAACCCACCGTCGCTGGGACGAGTTCTGGCGCCACAACGCCGGGCAGTATGACGATGTGCTCACCAAGCGCCCGATCGTCCCGGCCATCGGCAACAACTGCATCTTCTCGGGCTTTATTGTCGAGGCCACCGACATCGCGTCCTTCCCCGACGAAAACCTCCGCAACCAAGTCCAGATCAACCGCGGCGTCAAGCGCGCGATGGACCAGTGGCGCGGGTACTTTGACCAGCCCGCCGCCACCGGCAGCGCCAACGTCGCCGCCGCACAGGACGTCTACTTCCGCCAGGACTTTGGCCCCGTCACGATCATCACGCTCTGCTCGGTTGGCGCGACAGAGTCGGCCAACGACCAGATCTCCGCCGCCAACCCCTTCAGCGTCGCCGTGCTGCCCACCGGCACCGCGCTGCCGATCAACACCGACACTAACCGCGCGTGGCTCAACGCCTACCCCTTCGGCGACCTGCCCGACTTCAACGTCGGCACCAGCCAGTTCGCCTGGGCCAGCCAGCAGCTCGCCGACGCACGCGCCGCCGGACAGATCATCTTCGTCCAGTGGCACCACACCCCGCTTTCGCGCGGCATCCACGGCACGAACGTGACCAGCAACCAGTCGGGCGAGGCCATGCGCATCTACCTGCCCCTGCTCGAGCAGCACCGCGTCGCCGGCGTCTTCACCGGGCACTCAGAGGTCGCCGAACGCTCCTTCTTTGACCTCGACAACGACGGCTACGGCATCAACCTCTGGGACGTCGGGATGGCCGGCGACGGGCTCCGCGGCGTCGAGGACGCGCCGGGCTTTGTTAGCTCCGCCATCACCGCCTGGCGCAACAACCCCGCCAACCCCGAGGGTCAGGCCTGGCGCCCCAACCCGTTCAGCCAGTGGTCCGCCGACCAATCTGAGCCTGAGACCTGGGACGGCAACCGCCTGCTCTCGGGCGGCAAGCACTACGGGTTCCTTGAGGTCAACATTGCTCCGCTCGCTGGCGGCCGCTTCCGCGTTGAATTCCAGCCCTTTCACGTCTTCCCCCTCAACAACGGCGACGCCAACTTCACCGTCACTGGCACCGAGCTACGGACCTTCAACGACCGCGTCGTGCTCGAAGGCACGACCGACAACCTCCGCGCCGTCGGGTGCGGGCCCAGCGACATCGCCAGCCCGGGCACGACCGTCGGGGCCGACAACGAGCTGACGGCCGACGACGTGATCCTGTTCGTCAATTGGTTCACCGCCAGCGACGCCCGCGCGGATGTCGCCGGCCCCGGCGGGACCACCGCGCCCGATGGCGAGTTCACCGCCGACGACATCGTCGTGTTCGTGCACCGCTTCCTCAATAGCGCCGGCTGCTGAGACCGGCCCGCCCACTTGGCGGCCTTTGCCATAAGCGGCACACGCTACGAGTGGCATGATTGAGAAGTTCACCACCAGCCCCGGAGCGCCGCCGCCTCGGGGCTGTTTCGTTTGCGCTCGCGGCGCGTTACCATCTTGGGCATGAACGAGCACCGCCTTGCGCTTGGCCCGCCATCCGCCCGCACCATCAAGCTTCGACGCGCTGTGAAGCCCCGCCGCGCCGTAAGCCTCGCGCTGGTGACGCTCACCGCGCTGACCACGCTGGCCCTCACGGGGCTGGGCTTGACGGCCTGCAACACCTTTGAAGGTGCGGGGCGTGACATGCAAAGCGGCGGCAAGCTGCTGCAAGACGCCGCCCGCGGCACCAGCGATGCGATCTCAGGAGACCGCTGACCCCATTCGGGCGCGAGCACACCATGGCCATCGACCTGCGCGGCAAGGCGATTGTGATCACCGGTGCCTCCTCGGGCATCGGTGCCGCCACCGCGCTGGCGTGCGCCCGCGCGGGCATGTCAGTCGCTCTGGGTGCGCGCCGGCTCGACAAGCTCGAAGCCCTAGTCGCCAAGCTCCGTCAGAGCGGGGCCGCGGCGATCTGTGAGCCCACCGATGTGACCGACCCGGCCTCGTGCCAGCGCCTGGTTGACCGCGCGAAGGCCGAGCTGGGCGGGGTCTATGCCGTCTTTGCCAACGCGGGCTACGGGCTCGAAGCACCGCTGCACGAGATGACCGGCGCGCAGGTCCGCGACATGTTCGAGGTCAACGTCTTCGGCAGCCTCAACATCATCCGCCCCGCGCTGGCCGCGATCCTGGAGCGCGCACCAAAGGGTGACCAAGCACAGCAACACCCCCAGCGCCCCGCCGTACCCATTGGGCACGTGCTGTGGTGCAGCTCGTGCCTGGCCAAGCTCAGCATCCCGCAGTACGGGGTCTACTGCGCAACCAAGAGCGCCCAGCACCACTTGGGCCGTGCCATGCGGCTTGAGCTGCGGCCGCTGGGGGTCGAGGTCGCCACCGTCCACCCCATCGGGACGCGGACAGAGTTCTTTGATACCGCCGCCAAGCTCAGCAGCAGCGCCAAGCTGCTCGAGCGCGGCGGGCAGCGCTTCATGCAAGAACCCGGCGTCGTCGCGGCGCGGGTCGTCGCGTGCCTCAAGCGGCCCAGGCCCGAGGTCTGGACAGGCCTCAACGGCCAGCTCGCGCGCGTGAGCCTCAGCCTGGCGAGCTTCACCCCGCGCATCTCTGACGCGCTGATAAGCTGGGCGATGAACCGGCGAATGCGATGACGACGCGCCGCTCAGGCCTCAATCAGCAGCATCGTGATCACGGCGTGGGCCTCGACGGCACGCCCCTCGCCGATAGCGTCAACCTTTTCGTGCGTCTTGCCTTTGACGTTCACGCGCTCGGGCGAGACGCCCAGCAGCCGCGCCAGGTTCAGGCGGACCTGCTCCTTGATCGGGCCGATCTTCGGGCGCTCACAAACGACCGTGGCGTCAAGGTTTCCAACCAGGTATCCGTGCTTGCGCGCCAGCACCATGGCGTGCTTGAGGAACTGGGCCGAGTCGCGGGCCTCGTTGGCCACGTCAGTATCAGGGAACAGCGTCCCGATATCAGGCAGCGCCAGCGCGCCCAGCACCGCGTCGGTCACGGCGTGCAGCAGAACGTCGCCGTCGCTGCGCGCTACCGGCCCGCGCGAGAGCTGCGCATCGATGATCCGCACGCCGCCGAGCACCATCGGCCGGCCCTGGCCAGCCGGGGCCAGCGGCTCAAGACGGTGCAGGTCCCACCCGTGCCCAACACGCACCGGCAGCAGCCGGAGCAGCTCCTCGACCGGGGCCTGGGGGCTCACCAGCGGCTCGGCGCCGCGCGGGCTCTTTCGACGTGACTTGGGCGGGGGCAGCGCCTTGGGAGGCGTGCGGCCCGGGGCATCGACCCGCCGCGTCGGCTTGGTCGTCCGGCTTGGGATGCGTGGCTTGCGTGGCAAAACATCGCCCTCCGCCCACGCCAAATATTGCGCGGGGCACCTTGTGCATCGGACGTTGGTCCTCATAACCTCCAGCCAGAGGCCTCCGGCAGGGCGGCAGACCAAACCGCCGCGCTTGGAGCCCCGGGCCCGCGCTGCCGATAAACTACCCACGCCCGGGTCGGTTTGATCAGGGTTGTGCCGTGGCCGGTGCCGGTGGCACTCGCGGACGGCACGGATGTCGGACTTTGGAGAGCCCCATGGCGCTTGCTCGGCTGATCAACTCGCTCTCGCCCGCCTCTCGCCCCCGCGCCCCGCGCGTGCTGCTGGGGTGCGTGCTGGCGGCCGCCACCCTTGCTGGCGGGTGCAGCAACATGATGTGGTACCCCGGCGGACCGCTGGCCTCGCGCGACAAGTACACCTTCGAGAGCACCGCGTGGTACCCGCAGACCGTCTCGCTGGTTGACACCCGGACCGACCAGGTCGTCTGGACCACCGACGTGCCCGTCGATCAGCAGCTGGTGATGCGGTTTGATGAAGGCGACGGCGACGCCAACCGCATCACGCCAGACAAGATGTTCTACGACACTTGGCCCAAGGGCAAGCGGACCGGGACCCCGCGCCGTAGCTTCAACGTTCCGCCCGCCGACGCGCGCCGGATCGACGTGCTGCAGCGACCCGTGCCCGAGCTGCCCCCGGACATGAAGCCCGCCGAGGCGCCCACGCCGCGACTGCCGTTCCCCGCGCGCAATTAGATCGCCCGCAACGGTTGCCCGCGCCTCAGCTTGACCGGAAGCTGCGCGCAAAGACCTCTACCAGCAGCCAAAGCGTGGCCGCCAGCGCCGCCATGCCCAGCAGCACCTGCACGCTCATCAGCGCCACCTCGCGCCAGTAACGCTCAAGCGTCGGCAGCCGCACGGCCTTGTACGCCACGGCCGTCAGCAGCGCCAGCGGCACAATCAACGCCCACCACCAGTGGTGCGCGTTGATGGGGTCAATAAACGGGCGGTAGCTCCAGCCCGCGAGCTGCTCGCGCCAGGTCGAGGCCGCGGCGCTGGCCTTCGCCAGCGTGTTCATCTGGGCGGGGTTCACGTTGCACCTCCGGCCCGCGACTGCCCACGATCAGGGTCGTAGCTGCGCCGACGCCCCCAACCCGCATCGATCATCGCGATCAGGTTGAGCATCCCGGCAATCGTGCACAGCAGCGTGCCGATCTCGCGCACGCGCCCGAGGGCCTGAATATTCGGCGGGCGGTCGGCGCTGGTTGCCAATCGCGTCACGCCCGTGACAGGATCGAGAAACTCAATGGGCGCGCCCGTCGCCTTGTCACGCACCTCGATCGCCTTGCCCGTTCGCGCGTCGCGGATCTCATACGGCATCGCGCCCCGGCGGACCCGCACCACGCCTTGCGCGGTCATCGTGTCCTCAACAACCTTGAAACGGTACTGGTGCGCAAGATCAACCCCAAACGCGACCGGCCCGGTAAACATCGCGCCCAGGAACCAGACCATGTCGCCATCAACACGCTCGGGCGGCGTTGATGAGCTCAACATTCGCTTGTAAAAAAGCGTCGAGTCAACCGCGTCGATCCCCCCCACCAGCAGCCCGCCGGCAAACATCGCCAGCACGCCCAGCGCGATCCGCCACGCCCGCCGGCGCATGCCCAAGTACCAATGACCTAGCCCGGGCACAAGCCATGCCAGCAGCAGCGCCACGGGCTGCGGCCCCTCGGGCATCAGCTCATCGGGGTGCGCGCTGTCGGCGTGCCGCTCCGAGAGGCCTTGGGTTTGGCCGCCGGTCGAAGTCGTCGAGCTTGGGGGTGGGTTGGTCAAGCAAAGAGGCCGTGAACGGCGGTGCGGTGCTGTGCGGTACTGTGCGGATGACGCGCGGACGGGGGTCGGTCTGCGCGTGCGCTTGGGGGATTGCCTGAGACCAGAACCGAAGCGTTGATCAAAGTTCGGACGCGAGCCTAGCCGACACTCGGGCACGTGTTGACACCGCCCGCGAGGGCCATAGCCTAGCGACGCAACGGGATGCCCGCCGACGCACAGCGCACGCCGGCCCACACCACCCCGGGGCAGAGCACCGATCACTGAGGGAACCGTCGTATGAGCAGCGTCCTGACCGAGCCACAGATCAAGACCAGGATCAAGGCCCTGCCCGCAGGTCCGCAAACCCACGCGGCGATGCTGGGCCTGCCCGTCGCGATAATCAGCCCGAAGGCAACCGCGCAGCTCGCGCCGGGAGACGTCGGCATGTTCTCGGGCGCGGCCCTCGCGGGCGCGGCACTTACCGCTGGGGCCCTTGCGAACCAGACGCTCGCTGCCAAAAAACCCGCAAAGCCTGCCGAGGCTGAGCCACCCGCAGGGCCCAAGGTCGGCGACGATGGTGCCGAGACCCCCGCCAAGGACGACGATGACGACCTTGCCGAGGATGACGACGACGAAGATGATGACGAGGATGACGAGGATGACGACGACGAGGACGCGTTCGAGGACGAAGAAGAAGAGGACGACGAGGAAGATGACGAGGACGACGGCCTCGACGATGAGACCGAGTTTGACGACGACGACGACCTCGATTACGCCGACGACGACGATGAGGAAGAGTTCAGCCCCGGGCTGGACGATGACGAAGACGACGATGTCTAAGCGGCACTGAGCGGGGGCGTGCCCCCAGAGCCGACACGGCGCGTCGCGCGTCCTAAGGCCCGAACCATGAACCAGCCCCGCCCTGCGTTCGACCACGACAACCAGCACTCCGACGACTACGACCTCCAGGCGGGCGACGCAGGACACCAGCCCGAGAACCTTGGGCCGGGCGCGCTGCCGTTCATTACGCCCTCAGACCCAAGCGCTTCGCCGCTGAGCACAGATCAGCTCGCCCAGGGCGGCTACTCGGGCCTCGAGCGTCAGCGCGGTGCGGGACGGCGCCTCAGCGACTTCTCACGCAAGGCCGAAGAGGGCGAGCTCAACCGCGAGCAGTTCCTCTTCCTTATGGCTATCGAAGAGTTCAAGCGCGGCAATGACAAGCCGTTCCCGGCCTGGAGTGACGTGCTCGAGGTCGTTCGCCTGCTGGGCTACCGCAAGACCATGGCCAGCGAGATCACCCTGCGCAACGCCGAGGACTGGCGTGAGAAGCACGACGTGCCCAGCAATGTCCGCCCACAGGGCTGGGAGCGCCGCTTCCGCATCGCCGCGCCGGCCGCCAGCGGCAAACAGCACAACAGCCACGGCAGCGGTCCCAAAAAGCACGCCGCCTAACAAGGATTCTTGCTGGATCTCGTTCGGCGGGTACCCCCACGCTCCTCGTTCGTCCTGGCTTTCTCGCCTTGGTCTGCTTGGCGAGCAAGGCCGTGCGCGAGATGAGGTCCAAATACCCCGAACCTAAGCCCTTCCGGCCGCCCGCTCGTGCACGCTCCAAAAGTGCTCGAAGCTTGCGGTAAACGAGTAACCCTGCATAAACGCTGCCGCGCGCAGGCCCATCGCGCGCCGCCGCGCACGGTCGCACAGCAGACCTGACAACGCCGACGCCCAAGCGGCGGTGTTTGCCGGGACGCACACGCCCGTCTCGCTCTCCGCGTCGCCAAACCGCGTGACCTCCTTAGGCCCCCCTTCGGGCGTGATCACCACCGGCAGCCCGCACGCCTGCGCCTCCATCACCACTTGCCCAAGCGTGTCGGTCTGGCTTGGGAACGCCATCACGTCGCTCGCGGCATACAGCGCCGCAAGCTCACGCCCGAACCTGAAGCCCACAAAGTGCGCCTCATGCCCCGCCAGCGCACGCTGCATAGGGGCGCGGTACGGCCCGTCGCCAACGATCACAAGCTGCACATCAACGCCCCGCCCCGCGCACAGCGATCGCACCGACGGCCACGCCGCCGTCAGCAGCGGCAAGTTCTTCTCAACGCTCACGCGCCCAACAAAGATCGCCTTCGCGCTGCCGGCCCGCAGCCCCGGGTAGCCTGCCCAGAAAGCGCGTGCGCCAGCGCCGTGCTCATCGCGCAAATCAGGCCTGGGCGCGAAGCTCGAAAGGTCAATCCCCGGCCGCAGGCGATCAACCCGCCCGCGCTGCACCCCAAGCAGGCTCAGCGCGCGCGCGTAGTCCTCGCTGCGCGTAAACACCCGCGAGAACGCCCCGTAAAACCAGCTCATCACCTCGCTGCACGCCATCGTGATCGGCTCAACGCCCACCAGGTGCTCCAGATACGCCGGGAAGTCCGTGTGGTATGTCCCCAGCAGCGGCAGTCCGCGGCCAAGGGCAAACTTCCGCCCCAGCAGCCCCACCGGCCCCGGCGTTGACACATGCACGCACGTCGGCTCAAGCGCGGCGGCCCGCGCGAGCATCGCGCCACGCCGCGGCCAGACGATCTCAAGGTTCGGGTACTTGGGCATCGCCCGCGCCGCGATCGGCGGCACGTTGATGATGTTCGCCTCGCTGGGCACCTCAAACCGCGTGCTCGTCAGCACCGTCAGCTCACGCCCTGAGGCCCGCGCGTGCTCCGCCGCCGTCCGGATGAACCGCGAAACCCCGTTGACGTCGCCCAGTGTGTCGGTAAACAGAACCACGCGCATAGCCCGCCAGCGTACCGCCGACTGCTGGCACTTGCGCAACCTGCAAACTCCACCTTCAGGGCCCAGAGTGTGAACTTTTCGCAAAGAACCGCCGCCCGCACTACCGCAGCGTGAGCCCGTCGTGGGCCAGAAATATCCCATTTGGAAGCTCAGCTTGCGTCTGCGCGTGCCCAAGCTCGTGCGACATGTGAATGAAGTACGTCGCGTCCGCGCCAACACTCCCCGCGACCTCCACCGCCTGCGCCAACGTCAGGTGCGTCGGGTGCCGGGTGTGCCGCAGCGCATCGAGCACCAGCGTCCGCAGCCCGCGAAGCCTGGGCCAGGTCTCAGGCGCAATGCCCGAAACGTCCGTGCAGTATGCCAGCGGGAACGCCCCCCTCGCAGCCTCTTCCGCATCCTCACCCGCGCGTCTCGGGCGGCCCATCGCCTCAATCCGCCAGCCCACGATCGGCAGCTTCCCGTGCAGCAGCCGCACCGGCGTAAACCGCACGCCCCAAAGCTCAACCGCCTCGCCCGGCGTGACGCGGTGCGCAATCAAGCTTGCCACGAACGAATCGTTGATGTTCTGCTGCTTGTCAAAGATGTGCGCGAACGTCCGCCGCAGAAACTCCAGCGTGTGCTCCTCCGCGTACACGTCAATGGCCCGCCCCATCAGCACGTTGAACCGCCGCACCTCGTCAAGCCCGAAGGTGTGGTCAACGTGGTTGTGCGTATACAGCACCGCGTCGCACCGCTCAAGCCCGTACGTCAACGCTTGCTGGCGAAGGTCGGGCGTCGTGTCAATCAGCACCACCCGCGGCATCCCGTCCGCGTCACTCCATCGCACCGCCGCGCCGCACCGCAGACGCTTGTCGCGCGGGTCGTCACTCACGCACACCGCGCACTTGCAGCCAATCACCGGCACACCCGCGCTGGTCCCGGTCCCCATGAACGTCAGGCTCAGGCCCGTCGAGCCAATCACGGCCGCCCACCGTCGGCCTCGGGCCGCCAGTCCTCAACGCTCAGCACCCACCCAGCGCCGCCCGAGCCAGGCTCCGCGCTGCCAGCACCACCGGGCGACCGCAGCTTTGAGAGCCGCCCCATCATCACCACCCGCGCCCCAACCGTCGGCAGCCTGTGCAGCGAGATCGTCGGCAGCAGCACGCTCGCATCCGTCAGCTTCAGCTCACCCATCTGTGACGGCTCAAGCCGCGCACCGCGCGACCGCTCCTTCCCAGCCGCTGGCGCGTCCGCCAGCTTCACCAGCGTCCCCACCAGCAGCACCCGCCCCGCAACCGGCGCTTCGCCCAGCTTCGCCAGCGGCGTGCCCAACTCGGCACGCTCGCCCTCGTCCGCCCCCGGTCGCTGCGCGGGGCTGAAGCCGTCGTACCGCTGAAAGTCCTCCACGTCGCGCTCGCTCAGCACGCTGGCCTGCCACGCGCTGTTGTAATACGCCGCCAGCATGCTCGCGCCGTCGTGCAGGCACTCAACGATAAACCGCTTGCCCTCTTCACCCTCGAGCGCGCCAGACTTCTCCAGCACGTACAGCGGCTCGACTCGCTCATGGCTCCGCCGCACATACGCAAGCGTCGGGGCCCACGGGTCGCGCCCGTCGATGGTCGCGGCAAACCTCTGCCCCGCGCGCAGCGTGTGATAGTCCAGCCCGTGCTGGAACAGCACGCCCCCATCGATCCACGAATGAAAGCCCTTGCCCGTGGTGTAACCCTGCGGGTTCTCGCCCACCCAGCCGTTGAAGTGCTTGGTCGTGTGCAGCGGCTGCGCAATGTCGCCCACAAAGTGGCTCATCACGCCCATCGTGAACGCAATGTTCGCCTTGGTCTGCGCCAGCTGCGCCGCCCGCGACGGCTCATCCAGCCTCACCAGCGCCCGGTACGTCTTGAAGTGGCTTACCAGCTTCGCCTGCTGCTCGGCAACCTCGTGCGGCGCAAACCCGCACCACTCCTTATCACCCGCCGGATCCAGCCTCGGGTTGTACGGGGCGTGCTTCTCATCCTGCCCCGTCGGGTGCACATGCCGCGCAATCGCCATGTCACGCACGAACCGGTACCGCAGCGGGCTCATGGTCTCAAGCGTCAGCCCGAAGACCTCCAGGTCCTCCACGTCAATGAAGTGGTCCATCGCGTTCTCATGCCGCAAAAACGCCGAGTTCACGCCGCGCCAGCGGTCCGGCTCGGCAGACTGCCAGGCGATCCCGTCGCGCGTGTCCGGCGCTCGCAGAAACTCCGGCGCGTCCGCCGCCAGCCCATCCAGCGCCAGCCACGTGATCGCACGGTGCCCAACCGCGTCCCACGCCAGCGCCGCGCCCCCCGGCACGCCCACCGCCAGCAGCGCCGCCGCCGCCAGCAGCCCACCAATCGGACCCCTGCTCCCGCGGCTTATCTGCGCTTTCGCGTGCTTCATAGCTGCCAGCGTAGCGGCCCGCGCACGCCCCGCGCCGCCACATGCCCACCCTCGCGTACCATCGCGGTCTATGGCCAGACCGGTCGTCATTACGGGCCTCGGTGTCGTCTCGGCGTTCGGCCCAGGCACGGCACCGCTCTGGGCCGGCCTCACCAGCGGCACCTCCGCCCTCGCGCCCATCACACGCTTTGATGCCACTGGCTTCTTCACCAACATCGCCGGGCAGGTCCCCAGCACCTTCGCTGGCAAGGACTATGTCCCCAAGCACTATCGCAAGGCCACCAAGGTCATGGCCCTCGACATCGAGCTGGCCGTCGCCGCCGCCAAAGAGGCCGCCGAAGACGCCGGACTCATCACCCGCGCCCAACTTGGCGAAGACGCCGCCGACGGCTCCACCTATTCCCCCGCACGCATGGGCTGCCACGTCGGCGCAGGTCTTATCTCCGCCGATAGTGAAGAGCTGGCCGCCGCTCTCAGCACCGCCAAGCAGCCCGACGCTCCGGGCGTTGACCTCGCTCGCTGGGGTGAAACCGGCATGGACAACCTGACACCTCTATGGATGCTCAAGTACCTGCCCAACATGCTCGCCTGCCACGTCACGATCATCCACGCCTGTGAGGGGCCCAGCAACACCATCACCTGCGGCGAGGCCTCGGGCCTGCTCTGCTTGGGCGAGAGCGCCCGCGTCATCGAGCGCGGCGACGCCGACCTTTGCTTCACAGGCTCCGCTGAGAGCAAGATCAACTTCATGGGCATGCTCCGCATGCAGATGGCCGGCCGCCTCGGACGCCTCACCGCCACCCAGCGCCCAAGCCCCTATGACCCCGCCTCGCCGGGCGGCGCCGTGGGCGAGGGCGCAGGTATCCTCATTCTCGAGGCCGAGGCCACCGCCAAAGCCCGCGGCGCAAAGCCTTACGCACGCGTTGCGGGCACCGGCGCTGCGCACTCACCCCGCAGACCACACGCCGGTGACGGCACGCCCGACCCCGGGCTCGCCGCCGCCATCGACAACGCCTTGTTCGACGCGCGTCTCAGCCCCACAGAGATCGACGCGTGCGTGCTCATCGGCGCAGGCGCGCCGGGCATCGATGCAGGCGAAGGCGGCGCAATCGCCGATGTCATGGGCGGCCACGCCAAAGGTCTGCCCATCGTCACACTCGGGCCCAGCATCGGCAGCGCCTCCGCCGGCAATGGGGGGCTGCTCGCCGCTGTCGCGGCCCTCATGCTCAAGCACCAAACCGTCCCAACCCGCCTCGGCTCGGGCCAGCCCGGGGGTACCTGCGCCCCCCTCACCGGCGCGCGCGGGCCAACGGTCCAGATGCGCCTGCGACACGTGCTGGTCGCCAGCAGCTCACTGGGCGGGCAGAACGCCGCCGCCGTGCTCACCCTTCCCTAGTCGCTCAGCAGACGGCCCCGCCCACCCTCGCCCACCCTTGCCCGCCCTCGCCCACGCTTGCAGCGCTACCCTCTGGTCCCGCTGGCCACCGCGGCCGAGCCCGCACTCAAAATCCAGACCCAAAGCCCTCTACAGGAGCCCACCCGTGTACGACGACCGCAACCGCTCTCTCCGCAATGACTCACGCCCCGACGCACGCCCAGACGCACGCCCAGACGCACGCAACGACTCGCGCCCAGACTCACGCCCAGACGCACGCAACGACTCCCGCCCAGACTCACGCAACGACTCACGCGGCGGCTACCGCGACGACCGCGGCGGCGGACGCGGGCCAGGATCAGGCCCCGGCGGCAACCGCGGTGAACGCCGCGGCGTCCCGCTCTCAGAGCTCGACCCGGCACTCACCGCCGTCAGCCACAAGGTCATCGGCGCCGCCCGTGACGTCCACATGAACCTCGGCCAGGGCTTCGACAAGGCCATCTACCTCGCCGCGCTCCGCCAAGAGTTCGCCGCGCAAGGTATTGCCGTGGTCGACAACGCACGCCTGACCCCCAAGTACAAAGGCCAGAACGTCGGCGACATGACCTGCGACTTCTTCGTTGACGGCAAGTTCCTCGTCGAGGTCATGAGCCACCCGGGCGAGGTCGATAGCTGGCAGCGCCTTCAGCTCCGCGCAAAGCTCAAGGCCGCAGACCTTGAGCTCGGGCTGATTCTTAACTTCGGCGGGCGGCTGATGAAGGACGGGCTCGTCCGCGTCCTGAACCCCGACAAGATCAAGAGCCTGCGCGACTCTGACGCACCCACCGATACCCCCGCGCCCGAGCACGCCGCACAAGACGACTTCGACGACGCGCCCCCGACCGCCTGACCTGCTCACCGAGCAATCGCTCCCGCTCCCACAGCTATCCCACAATGACCAGCGACCGCATCGTCATCACCGGCATGGGCTGGGTCACCCCGCTTGGTGACGACATCCCCGCCGCCTGGGCGCGCATAGTCGCCGGCGACAGCGGCATCGGCCGCGTTGATCGCTTCCAGGCCGACACCTTCAAGACCAACTTCGCCGCGCAGGTCAAGGGCTTTGACCTCAAGCGACACCTGCCCGACGCTGACGCCGCCAGCCACCAGCACGCCGGGCTCAGCACGCGCTTCGCATTGGCCGCCGCCGCCCAGGCCGTCCGCCAGTCAGGGCTTGATTCCTTCGCGCGCCTCGAGCGCCGGCGCTTCGGTGTCTACATGGGTGCGGGCGAGGGCACCCTTGACTTCGCCCCCTACGCCGCCGCCCACGTCATCAGCTACGACCCCGCCACGCGTACTTGTGACGGCGCCGCATGGGCCCGACACGCCCTCGCACACATGAACCCAACCCGCGAGGTCGAGCAAGAGCCCAACATGTCCGCCAGCCATGTCGCCTGGCAGTTCGGCGCGATGGGCCCCGCCAGCAACTGCATGACCGCCTGCGCCGCCGGGGCACAGTCCGTTGGCGAGGCCTTCGAGCTGCTCCGCCGCGGCGACGTTGACGTCATGCTCGCCGGCGGCGCGCACTCGATGATCCATCCGCTGGGCATGACCGGCTTCATCCGCCTCACCGCCATGAGCCGCCGCACAGACGACCCCCAGCACGCCGCCAGGCCCTTTGACCGCACACGCGACGGGTTCGTCATGGGCGAAGGCGCCGGCATGCTCGTGCTCGAAACTCTTACCCACGCCCGCGCCCGCAACGCCAACATCCTCGCCGAAATCGCCGGCTACGGCTCAAGCGCCGACGCCTACCGCATCACCGACATCCAGCCCACCGGCCGCGGCGCCGTCGCCTCTATGGCCGCCGCCTGCAAACAAGCCGGCATCGACCCACGCACACCCGGGCCCGACGGCCGACCACCGATCCACTACTTCTCCGCCCACGGCACCGGCACCAAAGAAAACGACGCCATCGAAACCCACACCGTCCAAGCCCTCTCCGTCCACCTGGCACCACGCGTCCCTTTCTCCAGCGTAAAACGCACCCTCGGGCACCTCAT
>Ga0163144_10009098_pt1 | contig 21381 bp, 15 predicted proteins | sample OliLak19BULKMAT1_FD_123175 | JGI IMG/M metagenome (GOLD analysis project Ga0163144, IMG submission 123175) | Freshwater microbial mat bacterial communities from Lake Vanda, McMurdo Dry Valleys, Antarctica - Oligotrophic Lake LV.19.BULKMAT1 | ecosystem: Environmental > Aquatic > Freshwater >... | reverse complement strand
CGGGGAATTCGATGACTTCCAACCGGTCAAGCAAAGCTTCTGGCAGCGGTGACAGGTCATTGGCGGTGGTGATGAAAAATACTTTCGACAGATCATAGTCCATGTCGAGATAGTGGTCGCTGAAGGCGTTGTTCTGCTCTGGGTCAAGCACCTCTAACAACGCGGATGACGGGTCGCCCCGGAAGTCTTGCCCCAGTTTGTCGATTTCATCCAGCATAAAGACCGGGTTGATCGTCCCCGCCCGCTTCATGGTCTGTAGCACGCGCCCCGGCAGTGCGCCGATATACGTCCGACGGTGGCCGCGAATCTCAGCCTCGTCGCGCAATCCGCCCAAGCTCACGCGGACAAAGTTGCGCCCCAATGCACGGGCGATACTGCGCCCCAAACTGGTCTTGCCCACTCCCGGCGGCCCGACGAAGCACAGAATCGGGGCTTTGGTCTTATCCGCCGCGAGTTTGCGGACGGCGATGTGTTCGAGGATGCGGTCTTTAATCTTCTTCAGGCCGTAGTGGTCTTCATCGAGGATGCGCTCCGCGTCCTTGATGTTCAACATATCGTCGGTTTTTGTCACCCACGGCAACCCGACAATCCAATCAAGGTAGCCCCGGATTATCCCGACTTCAGGAGCCATCGGCGGCATGGCGGCCAAACGACTGAGTTCCTTATTGGCGCGCTCACGCACTTCTGGCGTCAGATTGGCCTCTAACACCTGTTTGCGGATGTCCACCAAATCTTGCGCGAATGGGTCGCCCTCGGCCAATTCGTTCTGAATCACGCGCACTTGCTCACGCAGGAACGCCTCGCGCTGATTCTTGGACATCTCGGACTGAACCTGACCAGCGATGTCCTCGCGCAGTTCCAGCATGTTCAGTTCACGGTTGAGGAAGGCGGCCACCGCACGTAGTCGGGGAATCACCTCACCGATTTCCAGAATCTGCTGGCGCTCTTCCAGCGACAGCGGCAAGGTCGAGGTCACAAAGTCGGCCAACCAACCATAATCAAAAATCGTCCCCGCGAAGTCGAGGACATCATCGCTGATGCCTTCAGTCATCTCGGCGGTGTGGTTGAACATCTCCAGCACGGTACGCGCCAGCATGTCCAATTCATCGCTCTGCGGCTCATCATCCGGCATCACCCGCGCTTCAACAGTGATATACGGGTCTAGTTGGGTGACATTGACAATTTGCACGCGGCGGCGACCTTGCGCCAGCACGGTCTCTGCGCCCTCACGGAATGGGAACGGCGCACGCGACAACGCGAGTTCCGTCCCGATGGTATACAAATCTTTGCCCGACGGATTCTTGATGTCGGCATCGCGCTGCGCCAGACCAATCACCGTGCGTCCGGCTTGAATCGCGGTCTGCACAGCGGCAAGCCCCCGCTTGCTCAGGACCGGGATAGGGGTAATCACATTCGGGTATACGACTGTATCGACCAATGGCACAACAGCCAGCGTAATCAAGCCGCCAGCGTTGGGTTTTGCGCTGCGGATAGAGTCGAAATCGTTCGCGAGGTAGGAATCGTTCACGTTGGGTCTTTCTGCTAGAAAGCCAGCCTGTCGGTTACAGGTGGGGTTTAGAATTGTAGCACAGGCCGAGATTAAGGCGGGATATTAGGCCGGAATTCTAACGTAGATTTGACATTCCAACCTCCAAAGCCCCCTCTCTAAGGGTATTTTAGAGAGGGGGTCGAAGCGGGCGCGATATTTTTGCTATTGCTGCTCGATTTGCCCCGGTGAGGACATCACAATCTTTTTACGCACGCCCGTATTGCTGCTGGATGACGATTTGCCGTCCTCGTAGCGTTGAATCGGGATGACGAACTGGAAGTTAGAGCCGTTGTCTAACTCGCTCTCAACCCAGATGCGCCCGCCATGGCCTTCAACGATACGCTGCGTAATCATCATGCCCAAGCCTGTGCCTTTTTGAGCGCGGGCGCGGCTGTCATCACTGCGGAAGTAGTCCTCACGGAAAATACGCTTGAGGTCTGTCGGACTCATGCCGATGCCGCTGTCTAGCACGCTGACATACATGCACGGCCCCAAATCCACCCCGCTGGGCAGCCGGTAGGTGGTGTGGACATCCACCGTCAGGGTGATATTCGTCCCCTGCGGGCTGTACTTGTGCGCGTTGCTGACCAGATTGGTCAACACTTGCGCCAATTTTTTGTGATCGCCATAAATGGTCGGCAGACGCTCTGGCACATGTTGGATGATGGTCTGCTCTTTTTGCTCCAACATCTGCACGAACGGCGCGATGGTGTCCTCGATGACGGTATGGAATTGCAGCGGCTCTGTGGCGATTTTGAGCTTACCGGCGTCGCTGGCCGCAATGTCGCGCAGGTCGTCGATGATGGCTTGCATCCGTTCAGCATTAGACCGGATGACGCCCAAGAACTGCGTGCGTTGGTCGCTAGAAATCACGGCGGCCATGCGCGGGTTGAGTAGCGTATCGCTGAAGCCCTTAATCGAAGTCAGCGGATTTTTGAGTTCATGGGCGGCGAAAGCCACAAATTCACTCTTATTTTCCGCCGCACGCACGATGCGCTCATACAGTTGGGCGTTCGCCAGCGCGATGCTGGCGCGTTCGGCCAAGCGCTTGACGAATTCCATATCAATCAACGAGAACGGAATCTCACGGTTGGTTTCCAAGACCAGTAGGGCGATGATTTCGTCGCCGGACATCATCGGAAGAGTCATCTGGCTAATCGACCCCGCCAAACTGGGCGAGTAATCTGGGTCATAGCGCAAGTCAGCGAGGTCTTCAATGCCGGTACGCAAAACGCGCCGCACAATGCCTTTATGTAGCGGCCAGACTCCGCCGTCCGCGCCTGCGGGGTATTCCTCTGGCGCATAGCCTTGAATCGCCAGCACGCGCATGGTCAGGTTAGACAGATTGACCTCGCCCATCACGGCGGCTGGGGAGTTGGTGGCTTGTATCGCCCATTTCAGGGTGATACGCCCGACCTCACGCTGGTCAAGCGCCCGCGCCAATTCGCGGTCAATCAGTTCCAGCGTCTGGAGTTCCTCTAGGCGCTGGTTGAGGGCGCTGCCGGTCATGGCGAACAGTCGTGCGTTTTCGATGGCGACAGCTGCTTGACTGGCGAACGTCGTCAACAAACCGACCTCTTCCTCACGGAAGGCCGTCCCGTCGTGCTTATTCAGCACTTCCAATACGCCAACGATGCGGTCTTTGGCGACCAGCGGCACGGCCAAAATCGACTGGGTGCGGAAATTGCCTTTGACGATTTCGCCCTGCCAGCGATGGTCGTTCTGGGTCTGGTTGCTGATTTGTGGGCGTCCGGTGCGGGTCACTTCACCGATGAGGCCGCGCCCTTTCGGGACGCGCTGCCCCATCAACTCGCCACTCGCCCCACCAATCACGGCGCGGAAAATCATATCGCCGCTCTCGTCGTCGTCTGCCAAGAGCAGTGACCCGGCTTCGGCGTTCAAAATTGAGACCGCGCTCTTGGTAATCAGGTCGAGTAGCGCGTCTACGTCGGCGGTTTCTGCCGCGACCAGCTTTTGGCTGATGTCGTTGAGCGCCCCAAGCTGACGTGCGCGGCGGTTCACTTCATCGAACAACTGCGCCTTTTCCAATGCGGTAGCCGTCAGCGCCGCTAAGTTGTTGAATGTAACAAGTTCTTCCGGCGTATAGGGGTGCATATCGCGCTTGCCAATCGCAAACACCCCCAGCCGGTGGGTCTGAGCAATCAAAGGGACGGCGATGAACGGGTGGATGTGTTCGCTGTCATACAGGTTCAGGAAGTTGGTATCCTGCTTCTGACGTGCATAGTCCTCGATTTGGCGGGTCTGACCGGTGCGGATGATTTGGCTATACAAGTCGTTGCCCAACGGCCAGCGCGAGTTCTCGCGGTCATTGTAGCGCTCATCTTCCTCAAGGAAGAAGCCAAAATACAACTGATCGTATTCGTTGTCAAAGAACACAATGTACTGATAATCGGCGTCCAGAAGGCGTTTGGTCTGCGCGCTGACCAGTTCCAACAGGTCATCTAACGTGTTGGTATAGTTGGCGGCCTGACCGACTTGTGATAGCACGTTGAGTTCGCGCAGACGCTGTTCTAGCGACTCGACGACCAATGAACGCTCTAAGGCCACCGAAAGTTGACTGGTCAAGGCATTGACGAAACGAATTTCCTCAAACGTATATCCCTCACGGCCAGACGGACGCCCCAACAGCGCAAAGCCGGTCAATTGCTCGGAGGTCGTCATGGTCGTGATCAGGGTCGGGCGCAGTGTTTCTAGGCGGGCGCGTTCCGCTATCAGCGAAACGGGGAACGGCGTGCCGGGGATGAACACTACCGGGGCGCTAGTCGCACGCAGCGCCGTCACAATCGGGCTGTCGGCTGGGAAACGAATGTCTGTCCCTTCGGCCACATAATCGCCGCCACGCGAACGCTGCAAAAAGACCAACAAATGTTGCGGGTGGATTCCCTGATTCAGCGAGGTCGTAAACGCCTTCAGCGCCTCATCCGCATCTTCTAAGTCTTCCAACGACTGGCTGAAATCTTCTACCACATGACTCAATTGACGCCGCTGGCGGAAATAGATGCGGTCAATACGCCCCTGTAAACCAGAGCGTATCGGTAAGAACAGAATCGACATGCCGAACAAGGTCAATGCAATCAACAGGGGGTTATTCGGGGCAAAAGTGGTGGCGATTAAGCCGCCGCCCAGCGTCAGTAAGAAATACCCAACCACCACGCCAATCATCAAGACGCCATAGGTCAGGGATTGGCTGAACATGGCATCAGAATCCGGCGCACGCTCACGCAGCAGGATAAACGTTATGCTCAAGACCACGGTCAATAAGAACGGCATTGACGCTTCAAAGGTAGTCGAAATCGCGTACTCTGGGCCGAGGGAGCGTAGGAAGATGTTCAAAAACCACAACAGGCCGGGTGTTGAGGCCAACAACAGGCTGGCAATCATGACACCAGCTTGGTCACGGTTCATACGGGTGGCGGCCAAACGGCGCTGATTCACCAAGAGCGCAATCAACGCGACCAACCCTATCAACGCCGCGCCCACGGCGGTCACTTGCGTCTGGGTGAAATCATACGGGGTCGGCGGCACAATCGCATACCGAGCGGCAAACAGGCCAACCAGTCCGCTGGCGACCAATGGCAGCCATGTGATGGCGGGGAAACGATAATACAATGGCAATCGGGCGGGGAAAATCAGGCCAAATCGGATGGTGACTCCGCCGAGCAAGCTCACCCCTATCGCCCAAACCGAGGTCAAGACTCCCCCTAACGTGGTTTCAAACAAGCCAGCCATAAATAAGCCCAGCAACGCACACATGACCGCGCCGGTCAGTGCAGCAGAGGCATAGCCACGGTACAGCAGAATCAAATAACCAGCCGCCAGCGCAATTGCGCCCGATACCCACGGTATGACGAAAAACACCAGCACATCTTCCGTCGGGACGCTTGACATCCGGTAAGTAGCATAGGCCAACCCCCAATCGGGGCGTTCTACCTTCACCGTGACCACATCCCCCACCTGAGATGCCGCGATAAAGGCGTCTATAGAGGCTTTTGCGGCGGCGTAATTACTCGGATCATCACTCAATGGGATGTTATTGATTGCGACAATGCGATCCAGTCGCCGCAAGCGCCCTTGCTCAAGCCCCTGCCACTTGGTCGCGGAAGTCGGGTTTGTGCCAAGGACAACTTGAGTCGGACTCATCATCACGCCAAAAAATGGCCGTGAGAAAAAGGTAATGGCATTGATGGCGAACACGACCAATAAAACGGTAACAGTGACCAAAACGGTCACTGCCCCCCAATAAGAGACTTGTTCCTTACGGGTAACGGGGCGCGTGCTTGCGCCCCCAAAGGTCGGAATCCACCGTCGTGCGGATACTGCGCCCATCGTTTCTGGTTCTCCGCTTTTATCCCAAATGAAGGGGAAGAATGGTCAGATTATAGATAACTGATTGAACCCTACACACTAGGGTTGTTTCATTGTAACATGCCCCGCCCACTTTGCACCCACTTTTAAGCATTGTGTCAGGCAATTTTTACAACTGTGATGCGCGATGAGAAGATATTCCCTGATGAAAGGACTTCACCATGACGGCTTCACCGATTCCACCATTACGCCGAATCCTCGTTATCGGCACGACAGGCGTGGGCAAAACCACCCTCGCCAAGCAAATCGCCCAGAAATACGGTCACACCCATATTGAGGCGGACGCGATGCGATTCTTACCCGGTTGGCAAGTGCGCCCCCCTGAAGAATTTCGCGCATTGGCAGGCGAAAAAACCCAAGACGAACGGTGGGTGATGGACGGAAATTATAGCGTACTGCGTGATATTGTCTGGCCGCGTGCCGATACCGCGATTTGGCTAGATTATCCTTTCCACATCAACCTGTGGCGGCTGACTCGGCGCACCTTCAAACGCGCATGGACTCAGGAAAACCTATGGGGGACAGGCAACCATGAGAGCTTCCGCCAACAATTCCAATTCAATGATGAATCGTTGTTCTATTGGTTCTTCAAAACCTATTGGAAGCGCAAAAAGGATACGCCGACGTTGTTCGCGCAGTATTCACACCTCCATGTCATCCGATTCACCCACCCGCGCCAGACCGGAGCGTGGCTGGCATCGAGTGATTAGTTTTTATCGGGCGGGCGTGTTACCATCGGGATTCTAAAACATGATATAGGTTAATTAGAGTCCAAATGACGCCTCCAAAAAATAAACGTTGGGTTATCGCCCCAGAAGCGCCTATCGGCTTATTGCGCCAGTACAGCGGGATACACCGCTTATTGGCGCAAGTGTTATATAACCGGGGCATGACCACGCCCGACACCGCCCGCGCCTTCCTGAACAGCCGCGAAATCAACCACGATCCGATGAGTATGCCCGATATGGACAAGGCTGTCAGGCGATTGCGCCAAGCCGTAACCGGAAACGAACCTATCGTCGTGTATGGCGACTTCGATGCTGATGGTGTGACTTCTACGACCTTGATGGTTGAGGGATTACGCGGCTTGGGCGCAAAGAATGTCCGCGCCTATATCCCCAACCGAGTTGATGAGGGCTACGGCCTCAATATCAGTGCCATCGACCTCTTAAAAGACGATAAATGCAAATTAATTGTCACCGTAGACTGCGGAATCAGGTCGATGGACGAAATCGCTCATGCGCGCAAGAACGGCGTGGATGTGATCGTCACCGACCACCACTCGCTAGGGGCGGAACTACCAGATGCCTACGCTGTCATCAACTGTAAACGGGTTGGGTATACCGAGGATATGCTGGCCGGGGTTGGCGTGGCCTATAAGGTCATCCAAGCGCTCCGATTCGTCACTCTCGCAAACGCCCGTAAAAATACAAAGGAAAAAGATGACGCTGAGGCTTTCGACCTCAGCGACTTGCTCGACCTTGTGGCGATTGGTACGGTGGCCGACCTGATGCCGCTGGATAGGCCAGAGAATCGCTCGCTCGTCCAGCGCGGTCTCGAAATCTTGCGCCGCGCCCACCGTCCCGGAATCCGCGCCCTTTTAGACGTTTCGAACGTCGTCCCATCTGAAGTCAGCACTGGGACAATCGGATTCGCGCTCGGCCCGCGCATCAACGCCGCCGGACGCCTAGAGAGCGCGATGATTGCCTATGAACTGCTGTCCGCCACCACCATAGACGTCGCGATACCGTTAGCCAATCAGCTACAAGGCCTTAACCTATTACGCCAAGAGAAAACCCGCGCCGCCCAAGACCTGATACGCGGTGAACTGGGCGACTTGACCGACCAATCCTTGATTTTCACCGGACATCATGCGTTGGAATCCGGAATCGTCGGGCTGGTGGCTGGGCGCTTGGTCGAAGAATATTATATGCCATCGGTGGTGATGGAACACGGTCCAGAGGAAAGTCGCGCCTCGTGCCGCAGCATCCCACAGTTTGACATCACCCGCGCCCTTGACCAGTGCGCCGACTTATTGGTGCGGCACGGCGGCCACGCCCTCGCAGCCGGATTCACCGTCCGCAAGGAGAATATCCCCGCCCTACGTGACCGGTTGGTTGGGTTGGCGCAAGACGCGCTCCGCGGACATGATGTCAGCCCGACGCTAGAACTTGACGCTGCGCTCAACGTCCACGAGATCAACGAGGAATTGGTCGAGGAACTCGCCAAGCTAGAACCCACAGGCAACGCTAACCGCCAGCCGGTTTTCATGATTCACCGCGCCCGAATCCTCGAAGCGCGTAACGTCGGCAAAGAGGACAAGCACCTCAAGCTTAGGGTCGCCCGCGCCGGTCAGCCCGCGCTGGATGCGATTGGCTTCAACCTCGGTCATTGGATTAATCGGCTGGGCGAAGAAGTCGATTTGGCCTTCACGCTCGAAATCAACGAGTGGAAGGAACGCCGTAGCGTCCAACTGCGCCTAGAGGACATCCGCCACGCGGAACGATAAATTTTTTATACGGACAACGCTGGCATTGTCCCTACGAAAAAAACGCGATTGCGTCGTTCATAGGGAGACGGCAATGCCGTGTCCGCTATCGCCTATCACCTATCATTTGATTCTTTCAGACGAAAATCACCCGCTTTTCGGTTTAATCGTCCCGCAGTCTGGGTTATCGAAAATCATCCCGACTTTGAACTCGAAGGCCTGTTCGATGGTGGCCGCGTCCCACATCGCAAACGGCACATCGCACGAATATTTCTTCTCGCCCGCGCTGAGGTTGAAAATGTATTTCTCGTTGCGCCCCGATTCGCGCTCACAGCCGAGGCTTGAGCCTGTCCCGCCGCATTTCAGGTTAGCATTCGGCCACGCCAACGTTTTACTCTTATCCCCGGTGGCCGTGGCCGTGCGCCCCGTCGTCCAACGATTGACCGTATAGCCGCACATATAATCGTAAACCGGTTCATCACGGTACTTGGGCGAACACACCCGCTGCTGCCGAAATGTCCCGTCGCCTTGGTCTACTTGTTGTGAGGAACACGTTTCACCGTCAGGCACGCTACGCGATCCGACCTGCTCGTAGTTCCGGCTGACGCCATAGGCATCTCCCGGCATCGCGCTACACAGGCTACGCGATGGCACGGCGCTGAATTGGTCAATGCTGATATTGCGCTCCCACTCGAACGATTCAACCGTCCCCACCGTATCGCGCTTGGCGAATATGGCGAATAGGATGAACCCGACGACCAAAACACCGACGCCAATCAGGGCATACCCCCAAACTGGAAGCCCTTTTTTCGCCGCAGGGGGCGCGGTCAGGCCGCGTGCCTCTGCGACTTGTCGGGCGTCGCGGTCTTCTCGCAGAAAGTTGACGCCCAACTCACCGGCTCGGTTGGCGAGTTTCTTGATTTTGGCCGCCTCGGTCTGGGGAGAGCCGCAGCGTGTACAAAACTCAACGTTAGCCGCCATCAGAGAACCGCAGGCCGGACAAATTTTGTCCTCACCCACGAAAACGTGGTCTTTGACCGCTATCTTTTCCTCATCAGAGGGGAAATAGCGCCATTCTGGGTCTTGAGTCGCGCCGCATGTCGGGCAGAATTTCTGCGTTTTGCCCAACAATTTTTCCGTGCCGCAGAACTTACAGTCCCACAGCATCTCATAAACGCCGTCCTCGTAAATGTTGCCTTGTTCATCCGCCATGATAGTGAGCGCCTACCATTCTTCAGTCAGTTCAAATTCACGTTCATCTTTGCGCGGGTAGAAGCGCTTATGGACATCGCCAAACTTCACCGTATGGTGGTCGCTCTCCTCATAGCCCACACTGCGCGTAATCACGCGGCGCTGCGGCCCTGCGATGAGTACCACGTCAGACTCAATCATGCGTCCGGGGAATACGATCATCCCCGACCCGATGCGGCAGTTATGCCCGACGGCGCTGCCCAACACAATCTGACCCACCGACTGCAATTCGCCTTCGATGTTGGCGGCACGCATCGGCTTCTGAGCAATCAGGTTGAAGTCTGTGAAGGTGCTGCCCGCGCCGACAAAGCTATTGCGGCCAATCACGCACATCTGTAGACAAGTATTTTGGGCGATGATGCTGTTTTCCATCACCTGAGTCAGGTACAGCGAGGCGCGGAATGGGAGGAAGCAGTTATTGCCGATGCTACACATCATGAGCGTGCAACCGGCGTCAATGGTCACATTGTCGCCAATCGTACAGTTGTCGAGGATGACGCCCGCGCCAATCGCGCAGTTGTCGCCGATGGTGGCCGGCCCTCGGATGATGGCGCTGGGGTCAATGTCACAATTTTTGCCGATTTTGACCGCCCCAGACGCGCTCAGAAGCTGTTTCTGGTCGATGACCGCCCGCCACAACATTTTCAAGCGTTCGGTCACGCTCTCGCTGATGGTCTTATCCAAGCGTGAGGCGCGGGCGAAGTTGGTGAAGATGATGCTGGCGAAATAGATATGCACCCAACTCTCAATCGACATGACCGAGCGCGTCGGCGCATAGTGGGTCAAGTCGCCTTGCTTCATCGTCATAAAATCCGGCACGGTATAGAAGCCGATTTCGCGGGCATCGCTGGGGACGACGACTGGCGTGATTTCCGGCGAATACCCGTTGGGGAAGTACCACAAATCGCACAGGAACAAAATGCTACGACTGGCTGGGTCAAGCGTGACCTCGAAGCCTTTGGTCAGCGGCACGGTATAAGTATGGAACGCCTTGTCACTGGCGGGGAATGCCGCCCGACACGCCTTGCCGGTCTTGCGTGCCTGCTGGACGAAATACGCCAAAAACTCTTTGTCAAACCACAGGCTATCGCGGTAAACCACGGACTCGCCTTTGACTTGTTGCAAATCCTCACGCCCGCGCAAGGTTGGCCCCAAGATGACCTGCGTTCCCATCACCTGTGTCACCACATTTTCGAGGTGGATTTTCAGGGGTTCGACGCCAATCGTCAACTGACTGGCCGGTTCATTGAACGGCGGCACATGGCGCGTATCTTCGATGATATAACGGTACATCGGCATCTTCTGCCCTCCTATCAACGGCCAAACGCCATTTGGATGATGCCCTAGCGACCCTCAGCAGACGAATAGAACAGACAAGGGCGGAGGTATAACGCCCTACTACTTTTACTCATCACCCATCACTCTCTAGTATAGCCTGTTGGGCAAAAGCATGTATGCCGCCGTGTTGGTTTTTGGTTATTTTGGTGCAATGGGGACTTCGCCAGTATTGCCGCTGGGTGTGTTCAGAAAATGACGTAACACCCCGTGGAAACGCTCTGGTTCATCCATCATGACGAAGTGACCGGAGTTGGCGAACCATGCGATTTGACTGTTCGGGGCGTGTTGCTGCAAGACTTTGGCCTGATTCGGGTTGACGATTTTATCCTTGGGGCCGTAAATGCCCAAAATCGGGGCTTTCAGCCCGCCAATCTGACCGCGTAGATCGGCTTGGCGTAGCGTCGCAATCGACATGAAGAACGCCTCAGCCCCGATTTTCGACACATCCGAAACCATCATATCGCTCATTGCCTTGCCATCGTTAGCAATCCAATAGGCATAATATTTCAAGAACAGCAGCAGGAGCGATGGGAATTTCCACATCACCCGCGCCGCCCAGTCATACCCGCTGAGTTTGAGCAGCGGCGCGAGCGATGACCCGACAATCGGCGAGCCAATCACACAGACCTTAACCACTTGCTCAGGCCGTGCAGCCGCCACCGCCAACGACACCGTGCCGCCCATCGAATGGCCGACCAGCGCCGCCTTCTGGATGCCCTGCCTGTCCATGAATTGGCTGACCGAGGCGGTATATTGGTCAACGGTGAAGCGTTGGGCGCGGTCACGGCTCTCGCCGAATCCCAAGTGATCGAGCGCATAGAATCGGAATTCGTTGGACAGTTCTTCCAACGTCCGCCGCCATAACGCCCACGAGCCGAGCCACCCGTGCAAGAGCAGCACGGGACGGCCTCGGCCTAATGTCTCATAATGGATATTGCCTTGATCGGTGACGAGGGTTGGCACAGGCGTCTTTCTCGACGTGGGGAAGAATTATTCTTCCATTTCTTCAAGGATAGCGTAAAGCAGTTCTAGAAGCACATCGCGGACGCTGGTACGGTCACGCGCTACGCAGCGCAGCAGTTTCACTTCCGGGTCAATCCGCAACGCAATCCGCAAGTCGTCTGGCGACCAAGCATCGGGGTGGTCTTGCTTGTTGGCAGCCACCACATACGGCGTCGGCGCATAGGCGCGGAAGGTCTCTAAAATACTCTTGGCCTCGCGGAAGGTTTCCGGCTTGCTGCTGTCCACCATGACGATGAACCCCAACATACCTTCCGCCAAGATTTCCCACATGAAGTCAAAGCGTCGCTGTCCGGGCGTGCCGAACAGGTAAAGCACCAAATCATCGTCAACGGTGATGCGACCAAAGTCCATCGCTACCGTCGTCGCGCCCTTTTCACGGCGTTCCGCTTCTGTCGTGACCTCGCGCTCAGTCGAGACCACATCGATCTCGCTGATTGAGCGGATAAACTCGGTCTTGCCAGAACTGTATGGCCCCGTGATGACCATTTTGACTGTCTGCATCGTGCCAGCCCATGCTTTCTGATAAGTTGCCGATCCGTGCGCGCAGATAGATATACCTTAAAACGCGCAATATAAAACTTAACTGAGTGTAACGCGGCTTACCCTGTAGGACAATAGAGGTCTTACAGAGATTTGAGTTTGTCTATCAGGCGATTGACCACCTGACGCTGTACGGGCTGCTGTGCCGGCTTGGGCTTATCGCCGCGCATGATGGGCTTAGGAGCCGTCGTCGGGCGCATGATCTCGACCAAACCCGCTTGCTCTAACCCATATACAATACGACGGATTTCTGTTTCCGCCATGTTATTGGCTTTAGCAATTTGACGGATGGTGTTCTTGGGGTTGACGAACTGCACCACCCGCCATTCCTCGACGCTGAGATGGACGCCAGCGTATTTCTCTTTGGGGTTCTCTGGGAAGCGCAGACACAAATCGAGGTTGTCGATATGCTTGGAGATTTCGTCCAACTCTTTTAAGCGCCGAGAGCCTTCGATAATCACGTTTTGGAGGTCAATCGGGACGAGGATACGGTCAGCCGCATCGACGTTCACATTTTCCTCAAAACGGAACGGTTCACGGTTCCAAACCATCACGCTATACACGATGTCGAGGATGTACTGCTGGACGCAAGTCACGATGTCATTGCGGTTGACGTAATTCGCCCCAATCAGGCGCATGGCGAGGGCTTTATCGCCCGTACCTTTGGCGCGTTCCCGCAAAACTTTGGCTTGGTTCTCGTTCAGCTTGCCGCCTTTATTCAGGACGGCGATCAGGTCACTCAGTTGACCGACTGCCGAGGCATACACCAGCTTACCGCCCTTAAACAAGACTTGGGCGCGTTCTTTTCCCGGCTGGAGTTTGTCGTTGCCATTAGCATCTTTATCGCCAGTAGGAACGCCCTCGAAGATGCGGAGGACGCCCGTTCGGCCCGACAGATTGATTAGGTTGAGTAGTTGTGTCGTGCTGAAATCGCGCAGATTGCCTTGGATGGGCATCCGATTACCCTCATTTCAAGTTGGCAGGAGCCGTGTCGTTCATCCCTACGGTGAGGTCTTTAGCAAATTATAGTATGTGCCTTAACTGAACGTCAACTTTTTGAAATTAACACATCTGCATCTGAACCGCAAATTGGGGGTTTTGAGGCAAAATCCGCCCATCACCATTTGAGATGTTCGCCGCCGTTGACCAGCAACATCGCGCCTGTGATGAAATCTTCTGCCACCAGAAAGGCCACCGCCCGCGCCACATCTTCCGCCGCGCCCGCCCGCCCAACCAGAGTCAAATCCTCACCAATCTGTTTCCAACGGGCATCCGGCATCCCACTGGGCGCAAGCACCGGCCCCGGCATCACGGCATTGACGCGGATATGGGGCGCGTAATTGACCGCCGCCGTCTGCGTCAACATCCCCAGCGCCGACTTGCTAATCCCATGCGCCGCCCGCGCCGCCCACGGGCGCGTGACGCCCACATCGCAGATATTGACGATGCTACCGCCCTCTGGCGTATTCTGGCGCATCAGACGCGCCGCTGCTTGGATACACAGAAAAGGCGCGGTCAGGTTGACATCCAGCGTATTCTGCCACGTCTCCAGAGGGGTCTGATCCAATGTGCCAGCGGGGAATACCGACGCGCTGTTGACCAAGACATCCACCCGCCCGAAATGGCGCATCGTGGCCTCGAATAAGGCGTCTACGCCGGCTTGGGTGCTGATGTCGGCCTGATAGGCTTCCGAACGCACGCCCAGCGCCCGAATCTCGGCCAGCGCCGCGTCCGGCGACGTGCTGTTATGGTGGATGAGGATGTGCATTTGGTGATGCCGCGCCAATTCCAGCGCGATGGCCTTCCCTACCCTGTGCGCCGCGCCGGTTACAACCGCGACCTTGCCGGTTAAATCAAGCTGCATAACCCCTCCAAAACAAAAGGGGCATGGCACGCCATACCCCTTTTAAGATTCATCACGGGTGCTAGTAGGCTGCGCCGTAGGGCATCACCAACAGGAACATCAACGATAGGGAGATGATGAATACTGGCACCAACAGCACCAACGTGAACACTTTGCTGTCAGACTTGAGGTGCATATAGTACATCACAACCAGAATGGACTTGGCAATCGCAAACGCCAACAACACGACCACCTTCACCCAACTGGTGAAGATTTCCGCGATGATGATTTCGGAGACGGTCAGCACCGCCAAGATACCGAAAATGACGGTATACAGCGGGTATGGCAGCGTGCGCCCAAACAGAGTAGTCGTCTCGGCGAAAATCTCGGCTTGGTGCGAGTCGTGATGCGCGTCAGTGGGCGCGGCGTCGGATGTGGTATTGTGGTCGCTCATATCGTCACCCCTCGTTAGACCAGATAGAACAGCGTGAAGATGAGAATCCACACCACATCGACAAAGTGCCAGTACAAGCCAAACACTTCGACGCCGGTATAGCGCTTGCTGCTGAACTCGCCACGTTGTGCGCGACGCATCACCAGCCAGCACCAGAACACGCCGACGAGGACGTGGATGCCGTGGAAGAAGGTCGCGCTATAGAACCGCACGCCCAACCCGGCAAACTCAGGGGTGCTGCCCGCAAAATCTAGTGTGATGCCGTGATGGGCAAGCTGCGTATACTCGTAATATTGCAACCCCATGAACACGACGCCAAGCAGGATGGTGATGGTGAACCACTTTTGCAGTCCCGCCACATTGTCGCGTTGAATCTCGCGCAGACCCATGACCATCGCCCATGAACTGGTCAACAGCAGGAAGGTATTGCCCGAAACAATCGCCTTGCCCAACAAGCCGCTGGCGTTGTGGAACGCCTTAACCATCTCTGGGTTCTGGACGCGCCATATCACAAAGCCGCCAATGAGGATGCCGAACAAGAGGATTTCGCTGCCGAGGTACAGCCACATCGCAAACTTATAATTGTCGTGGCGGGTGGCTTCTTCTCTGGGCGATAGGAGCGCCGGTTGTTTCGATTCGTGCAGGGTAATATCACTCATCTCATGCACCTACTTCTGACCCAAGAACGCGGGCAGTCCGCGTAGAACTTTCGCCGTCCAACGCGCCACACGACCAACCGCCCATAGCACCTGTCTGGTATAAAAAATCAGGATAGGCAGTAGGATAGCGTTGCTTATGGAGAGCATTTCACGCATCGGTGAGGTCTTGATGATCCAACCGATTAAGGCCTCGTAAAACAGCCATAACAACACCAAACCAGTGATAATCGCAATAACGAGCTTACGCCGGTTAAACGATGGTTGAGCGACAGCGACAGCTTCGCCGCCCTCACCCGCAGTCAACAGGCCAGCGTTAGAACTGGCGGGTAGCACGTTCAGCGGTTGATTGCCCTCAGCCTTGACCGTCTTAATCCCAACCGTCAGGCCGAGCAACGCCTTAGAGAACAGCCACGACGCCCCGAATAGCGAAATCATCGTAAAGACGACGAATACGACGAACACCACGATCTTGCTAACCACCAGAACGTCCCCACCGGGGATTTCCATAGCGAAGTAGCCATTGGTGTTGGCGTTGGCAGCTGCATCGGTGCTGAGGGTATAGCCGAGGCCGCCCGGTAGCGCTGCAAAGGCGAACGCCCCGATTGCCACAACCGATACCCAGAAGGCAATCGACCAGATTTGTTCCTGCAAAATGCCCACAGGGGTCAGGTCATCGTGATGATGCTCTTCGACGGGGAGTTCGTTGCCAAACTCATCGTCTTCCGGCTCGTGAACTTCGTGCGCGGCCATCTTGCCAGACAGCGCACCAATCCCCCACAGGAAGAAGATGGCAGCAAACAGCCCGCCTATCGTCAAACCGAGTTGTGCGCTCCACAGCTCGTCCATTTGTTGAAGGCCACGGAGCAGCACCACAAATGCTGCCCCAAGCACAAACCCAATGATACCCATCGGGATTGCGCGGGTCATGCTGTAACCCATAAGCAACGCCCCCTTAGTTGAACCTCAAAGCCAATACAACACTAGGTAAAACAACATCCACGCGATGACCACGAAATACCAGAGTTTCGCGCCGGCCTCGACAGACCATAATTTGCGCCCGTCCAGAGTCGTCTGCGCCATCCCGCGATAGACGTTCCACATATAAACCCCGATGATGAGCGCGTGCAGCCCGTGAAATGCGGTCATCACGCGGAACATCGAGTTATACTGCGTCAAGACACTCATCATCTCGACGCCATTTGCCAGCCGGATGCGTGCTTCCGGCGCGGGTGTCAGTGTCAGCCACTCAAAGGCCATCACCGCCACGAACGCCACACCCAACCCCAGCGCTACGCGCCATTGTACCAAAAAGCCCCGTACATCGTCACGTTTTAGCGCCCGAAAAGCACGCCTTGCAAAGACGGCGCTCACGATTAACCCTATCGTCGCAATGGTCGGCAATATAGGTTCGAGCTTCTCAACCCCCGCTGGCGGCCAAGCTGGGGACGATGAGCGAATCTGCAAATTGGCGATAATCAACGCCACAAACGTAAAAATCCACGAGCCTTGAAACAGGTTGACGCCGGTACGCGCATTCTTCAGGCGGAGTTCTTCCTGACGTTGGCGCTGGCGTTCAAAATCGAAAGTCTCGCTATAACGACTGTGCTGCATACGATAAAACCTCTGGATTTATAGGGGCATGGCGCGCCATACCCCTACCATAACCCTCTTTAGTCGCCGGTCATCGGCTCAGACGAGTTGCCGCCATCGCCGGTCTTACCCAACAAGTTTGCCGGGGTCAAGCGCTTTTCCATCTCATCCAGATAGACGCGACTGGCCTCTGTACCGTAGCCATACGGGTCTTCAAACGGCACGACTTCACCCTTGAAGTTGTACGACGGCGGCGGTGAACTGGTCTGCCATTCTAACGTCAAAGCACGCCACGGGTTCGGTCCCGCAATCTTGCCGTGGTTCATCGACCACCACATATTGAACAAGATGATGAAGGTGCTAATCCCCAGCACGAACGCGCTGATGCTGATGATGATGTTCATCGTCTGGAATTCCGGCGCATATTCAGCGACGCGACGCGGCATCCCCTGCATCCCGACGATATGCTGCGGGAAGAAGGTGAGGAAGAACGACACGTAAGTGACGTAGAAGTGGATTTTGCCGAGGCGCTCATCCAACATGCGCCCCGTAACCTTCGGGAACCAGTGGTAAATCGACGAGTAGATGGCGAACACCGAACCGCCGAACAGCACGAAATGGAAATGGCTGACGACGAAGTAGGTGTCATGCATGTGGATGTCTAGCGGGATAGCGCCCAACATCATGCCCGTGATACCGCCGATAACGAATTGACTCAGGAAGCCCACCGAGAACAGCATCGCGCTGTTGAAGCGGATTTTTCCGCCCCACATGGTCGCAAGCCAGCTGAAAATCTTGATGCCGGTTGGTATGGCGATGATGAACGATGTCACCATGAACGGGATACGCAGTGAGGGTGACAGGCTGGTGAACATATGATGCGCCCAGACCGTGAAACCGACCAGCGCAATCCCCATGCTGCTGAAGGCAATCGCCTTATAGCCAAAAATCGGCTTGCGGCTGTGAACCGAGATGACCTCGCTCAAGACGCCCATCCCCGGCAGCACCATGACGTATACGGCGGGGTGGCTGTAGAACCAGAAGATATTCTGCCAAACCAGCACATCGCCGCCGCGAGACGGGTCGAAGAAGGCCGTCCCAGCCACGCGGTCTAACAATAATAGAGTCAGGCCGCCAGCGAGAAACGGCACGCCGAGGATTTGGATGAGTGAGGTCGCCAATTGCGCCCATGCGAACAGGGGCATTTGGAACCAACCCATCGACTCCGGGCGCATGTTTTTGATGGTCACGATGAAGTTAATCGCGCCCAAAATCGACGACACGCCGAGGATGTGCAAGCTGATAATCCACAAGGTCTGACCGTCACCGCTGAACAATACTGACAGCGGCGGGTAGGATGTCCAACCGGCCTCGGCTGGTCCGACGAAATAGCCCGCCAGCATCAAGATGCCAGCCGGGATAATCAGCCAGAAGGCGAAGGCGTTTAGCCACGGGAAAGCCATGTCTTTCGCGCCCAATTGCAACGGCACGATGTAATTGCCGATGCCTGCCCAAAACGGGATAATCCAGAGGAAAATCATCACCGTGGCGTGCATCGTGAACAGTGAGTTATAGATTGAGCCTGTCGCCGCGAAATCGAGCGCGGGAGTCAGCAGTTCCCAGCGGATGAGCAATGCCAGCGTGCCGCCAATCAGGAAGAAGAACAACGCTGTCGCCATATACTGCGTGCCGATAATTTTATGATCGACACTCCAGCGTAGGTATTCGCTTAGTTTGGGTCTCGGCGCAGTTTGTGCGCCGGACATTGGGACGGTAATGCTTGCCATTTTTATCCCTTTACCTCTCTACCAATAGTCGACTTACGATTACTGCGACTGGGTTTCGACTGCCGTGGTGATGGCGTCAATGTCGCCGCAGGCCGAGTCGCCGGTTGCCGTCTGCGTACACAGGTACGAGACGATATTAATCAAGTCTGTGGTGGGCATGTACATATAGTACGCGCCGTCCACAGCTTCAGGTTCGGTTTCTTCCCCGCCAAACTGGGGCATGACGCCGAGGTTAAAGCCCGGAACCGCGTATGCGTTCGGGTGACGAATCGACTGCGCGATATAATCGGCGGCGTCGGCCAAACCATTGCTTTGAGCGCGACGGTCTGCCGTATCAGCAATCCCATTTAGCGACGGACCTGTTACCCCGGCCCATCCCAATTCATCCAAGACATGGCATCCTGAACACGGGTAAGCACGTCCATCTCGACCACTTTGTAAAGTAACTTGCCCCAACACTACGGGGTCGCTGGGCGGATTGACGATGAAATCAACTTTGGGGTCAATGAAGCGTTCCAGCCATTCTTGCTCGGTGGCATAGACTTGGATGTAGGTGAACATCCCGCCGTGGCCGCTGCCGCACAATTCGGCACACACCACGCGATAACGTCCGGCAACCGTTGGGGTGAACCCAATTTCGGTTTCACGTCCAGCCAGCAAGTCTTGCTTAATCCGCATGGTCGGAACCCAGAAGGCATGATTCACATCACTGGTGTACATCTTCAATCGCACTGGACGACCAACATAGGTGTGCAGAACATTATCACTAAAAGTCTGCGTGTTGAGTTCAGCCAACCGGTCTAAGGGGTCGGTATAGGTAAAACTCCAGACAAATCGTTGCCCATTGGCTTCAATCAGCAGTTCGTCATCTTTGGGCGCACGAATATCCACCCAGACTTGATAGCTGTAGAGGGTGATAAAGACCACCACAATCGCGGGGATAATCGTCCAAATGACTTCAAGCGTAATGTTGCCATTGAAGTTCGCCCCGTCGCCTGTCTCGCCTTTGCGCGCCCGAAAGCGCACAATCGAAACAATAAGCAGACCTTCAACCAACATGAAAACGACGCCGCCCAAGAACAGCATCACTTGGAACAACTGGTCAATCGGCCCTGCTTCCGCAGAGGCCGCCACAGGAAATAGGCTCGGCGCGAGTAAGCTGATCAAATAGCCCCCCACCAGAACAATCGCACCGCCGAGGATAATCAACACTGGGTTGAACCCCGAACCGCCACCTTTAGCACTTAAATTCATTGAACTTGGCGCGGGGGTACCGCTACCCTTGTGGTAGCGGGGGAAAGCGCCTCTCCTTTCTCGTAAAGATAGCCATCGGATTTGTGAATTGGGGTGAAGTAGCGATAGCTGATACCCTGAATCGTTCCGGTAGGGGTAGTGATATTAAAAAAACCACTAGCCCTGACACTAACTCTCCCAACATACATACCGCGTTTTACTCCTTTTGTGACCATTGCCCTGACTATATCCCCTGTTTGGAAACCAAAGTGGACACGCCCTTGTTTGGCGCTGGTTCTTGGGAAGCCGTACTTATCAACGCGGCACATTTGCCGCGATTGATGCCCTGTCGTCTTCATCTGAAGTGGCGCATGATTTAGGCTGGTGTAAATTTGTTCTCCACTTTCTCCTACACAAGCCGCGTCAATCCAATGCGCTTTTGGATAGTCCTGTTTTACCCGATTAAATTTCGTGCGTCCCCCTGTCCCGACTTCCAATGGCAAACCCAATGTGTCCATGCGTCTCCACAACGCCCAGCGAGTCGCGTTAACCGCCGCCGCATCTTTGAGCGGTTGCTTGGCTTGCTGTTGGATATTGGCGTGCCCAAATTCTGTCGCAGTTTGGCTACCCTTACGTTGATTACAGTCATGGCAAGCCACGGTAAGATTACTCACACGATTTGAGCCACCGCGTGATTTGGGGGTGATATGTTCGATTTCTAATGGCCTATCGGCGGCATGACAATAGTCGCACTCGCGTCCCCACTTTTCCAGTAGATATTCTCGAACCTCATAACCAGCAAGTTCGCCCTGTTGGTATTCCACGCCAGATATTTCAGCATTTTCCATCAACTGCATATCAAAGCGCACAAGCTCCATTGAGATCGAGTTAATAGGCGACCAACGACTCAGACGCCCGACCCAAGTTAGTGTGTTCTCGACTCGACTTTGTAACGATGGCGCAAGTTTGCTTCCCACACGACGCCGATTTAGGAAACGAGCCAAGCGATAGCGTGTCTTACGGACACGCCGACCCCGCCTTATTTGACGGTGCGATAACAACCTATCTCGGATTTGCTGCCCGCGATGGGTGAGCTTCCCAGCCCAAATCACACGCTTACCCGCTCTGAAATCAGCGACCATCGCTATCCCAGTGGTCTTACTGCCCGGGTCTACCTTGATAGTGACGGGTTGAACATCCCCACCATCCCGTTCTTTCAAAATGATGGTGAAGGGATATT
>Ga0163144_10009097_pt1 | contig 21382 bp, 14 predicted proteins | sample OliLak19BULKMAT1_FD_123175 | JGI IMG/M metagenome (GOLD analysis project Ga0163144, IMG submission 123175) | Freshwater microbial mat bacterial communities from Lake Vanda, McMurdo Dry Valleys, Antarctica - Oligotrophic Lake LV.19.BULKMAT1 | ecosystem: Environmental > Aquatic > Freshwater >... | reverse complement strand
GCTATATTCCAGTGCTCCTGTGCCTCCTGATGCAACAACGGTAAGTGTTGTTGTTCCGGCATTGCAAAGGATTGTGCCTGCCGATGCAGAGGCAGTGATAGCTGGAGATGCGTTAACAGTTATGGAATTTGTATTTGTTGTGCAGAGATTGGCATCCCTCACAGTAACGGTATATGTACCCACACTAACTGCAAATGAATTGCCAGACTGGAAAGCACCGCCGTTCAAGCTATACTCCAAAGATCCTGTTCCGCCTGAAGCAATCACTGTGAGTGTTGTTGCTTCACCATTACATATTGTAAGTGAACCCACTGATGCTGATGCCGAAATCACCGACGGTTGAGCTATATTAACCAGGGCTGATGCAGCTGAACAAGCGGGAGTGGCCACTTCTCTTGCAGTAACTGTGTATGTTCCAGCCGCCACCGTGAAAATATTACTTAGCTGGAAAGGAGCTCCGCCTGTGATACTGTATTCAACAGATCCAGCCGCTCCTGCTGGAGTAGCTGTCAATGTTGTTGTACCGCCGTTACAGGCAATGGTTCCTGCCGAAGCAGAAACCGAAAGGTTACAAGCAGCTGCGGGAAGTACCTGTATCGTTGATTGTGAAATATTATCGGCAGGAAGATCGCCAGACAAGGTACCCAATCCTGTGCAAACAGCGGTACCAGGTCCAAAACCTAACTGACCTGCAACTGTAGAGGGACCACCCACCGTATTTCCCTGTATTTTAATAAATATCTGGCGTTGTTGACCAACGGGAATAACATCGGTTCCATTACAAACAGTGATCACTCCGCCAGTGTTGGACAATATTGTCCAGCCGGCAGGTAGCCCTGTTTGTCCCGCATTGGGTAATGCGCTGGCTATTGCGATTGGAATACTGATCTGGGCTCTTACTTTGTTCACACCGATAGAAGAGACCGGTCCCGTATTACCAACCGTAACCTGCACATCCACCACACCGCCCTGATTGACTTGCCCTGAATTCAGGGTCAGGAGGTTGATTGATGCATTTGCCTGTCCGGATGCGCTCGAAACCGTAATAGCGCATACCAGCATCAGCATTAGCAATTTTATTAGTTTCATATTTTTTTAGTTTAGCTATGTGCTTACATTAGTTTGCGCTGAAGCCAGTAAGGGCAGAGTTATTACCAGTGGTAACATCGCCACCGCCGCTAACAAACACACCAAGGTTTTGGTTAGTACCGGTAGAAGTTGCACCCAAACGTGTAGCTACAAAACCTACCTGAGAAAAATCATTTTTTGCGATTACCACACCAGGTTTTGAAGTAGCTATGATATTTGCACCATCATCGCGGAAATTCCAACTACCGTTATTATTAGGAGTTCCACCACCTACGTTAGAATTACCATTAGTACCTGACTGGTTAATACCTGTAAGCGTTAAACCCGGAACAGTAATGCTCCAGCCTGAAAGTTTAGGAATGGTAACAGTGATGACGCCATTTGTAGAACCGCCTCCATTCTCAAGTACACCTATAAGGAAATCGCTGGCCTGGTTGGCAGCAAATAAAGCACCATCTATCTGAACGATCGGAGCAAGATCTGCACCTACAGTGAGGTTAGTAGGATCTGTCACGATTGCACCATCGCCAGCCACATTAGGGCGAAAATCAGCAAGCACTGGGTTTGCATTCCAGGCGTCTACTAATATGCTGCAAGTATTTAATGAGTCGTTTTGATACGCCAGGTTGGTACCAACAATACGGCTATTCAAATCTTCCCACGCAAGTGACTTTGTACCATTGTAGGTTGTACCTGTCCATGTTGTGGTAAAATCTCCCGCAACGATATTATTTCTGAAAACCGCAGAATCCTCAGCGTAGTTCACAGACACTGGTGCAGTAAGATTAGCACCTACTACAGCGTTATCAACAAAAAGGCCTCTCCAGTTATTCATCAGGATACTGTTCACTATTTTCAGATCAGAATTTCTTCTGACACGGGCACCTCTACGGTGAAGGAATAATGCTGTTGGAGCTACACCGGAAGCAGCAGCGTTGCTGTTACAACGGAAACCACCGATTTGGGTAATATTGTAGAATTTTGCGCTTGTTTTTGGTATTTGTCCATTGATACCGGTAGCACTGTTGTCAGATTCGAAACCTTCTGATTGTGATGCATCTGAGATATTTGGATCTTTGATTGACAATCCATACTGCACCGTTCCGCTATAACCGTTATCTGTATCAAAATCATCGTCTTTTCCTTTAAAGGCTACCAGGTGCTTTGCATTCACAGAACCACCAAACCATTCGAAGGCATCATCATCGCCAAACGAAACCTGTACATAATCAATAATAGTCCCATTTCCCACTGAGCCCATCGTTAATCCGTTGATCTCGTTATTAGCAGAAAAAATAAAACCGCTGTATTCAATACGTACATATTTTAATACGCCTGAATTGTCATTATCGTTAGTGCCACCATGGAAGTTGCGGGGATCTGCGTTTGACAGTCCTTCGATCAGGTTAGCAGTACCCAGGTTATGCCTGGCGCTCCCTAAAAGAAGTATACCACCCCATGCACCGGGAGTTCTTGATCCTGCCGCCTGACTGGAAGTGAATACAATGGGGTTACAGGCTGTACCTTCGGCGATCAGTTTACCGCCTCTGGCTACCAGTATTGATTTATTTCCACCATTGCCACGAATTACAGTACCTGGCTCAATAGTAAGAGTAATTCCGCTGTTAACATATACAAGCGCATCCAGTAAGTAAACATTATTGGCTGTCCAGGTAGTATTAACAGTAATGTCAGCGTTTATGGTTACTGTCGGTGCACCATAAGAAGTATTCTGTGGATTAAAATTGGTCCAGCTTTCGGTCCATTGACGATCGGGTGCCGGGGCAAATGCACCGCGATAGCTGGTGATATCCTGTGCGATAACAACTGTTGTTGTGCACAATACAGACAAGATAAATAGAAGTTGCTTTTTCATTTTTTTTAATTTTATTAAGTAATTGATTGGTTTTGTTGTTGTTTGTTGCTGGTTTAAAGTGTTGATTTTTGTTTGCTAATTCGGTTGCAGGTTTTTAGTTGTTTGTTTATAAAAAATTATTGTCTTTGCTTTTTTGCGTTTGTCGATTGAAATCAAAGATGTTTCGCCATTGTGGTAACTGTGCGTCGCTATTCTATCCAGGAAGAGAAAGGGTTCAGCGGTAGAGAAAAAAAATGTTTCCTTTACCGGGGAAGTAAAAGTTGTGGAGAACACAATAAGCAGGAGTAGTGTTGTTTTGGTCATGTTAAAAAAATAACAAGTGAATTAAAAGCTCAATCGTACTGCGAATTGTTTTCTACTTGTTTTCGTTGACAAATCTAAATGGCTTGTTAAAATCTATTGTTACGAACCGGTTATCAAATCAGAAACTTGAGATGAACAAATTCTAAACTCGACTTTCTATTTATTTCATACCCGTTACCAAAGGGCAAAATAATTTAATCTTCAAGTATCACTACTTAAAACGAATGGTAAACTTCGAAAGGAATGGTTATTTAAATTGTTTTTAAAATAGGAGCAGGATGCAAGGAGAAAAAATGAAATACGTATAATTGGCTACACGAAAAAAGATTCATTTTTTTAACCAGGGAACGAATGTAGAACCTGCATTTGATTTCCGTGCATTATGAAATGATAACCGAATTGTGAAGAAAAAATATTTTTGATACGCCCGCTTCTTGTTTATATTTCCTTCACAATTCGGTAACAAAAAAATTCCTTGTATGCCGGCGGCTCCATCTTTTTATACGCGATAAAAAAATTTAATTCAGCGGTCGTAGCTGTAGATCAGAATTTAAGCGTAGCGCTAAAAGTGAAAACCCTGGGAGATTTATAAGAAGAAAAGAATATGTCGCCAGTTGTATATGACTTGCTCTGATCATTATCGTAGTAAATACTTAAATTCTGGGCGAGGATATCTCTTGCGGTAAACTTTAGTTCAAGGGCGTTTTGTAAAAATAATTTTGATAGTTGGAAATCTGCAACCGTCCTCCCCTTCTCATACAGATCAAAGACTTCGTCCTTCACTCCCGCAACCGATAGCCTGTCACCAACCCTATTTACTGAGAATGTTGAGGAAAACCCAGCTTTTTCAGCACTATATCCAAAGCTTCCATTAATAAGATAAGGTGATTGCCCCTGCATCGGCCGCTCGGCAGCGAGTCGCGATACGGCACCAGTTCCTGAAATAAACGGCAACTGAACAGTTGACTTCATATAGGCGGCATTTGCTGATAAAGTAAACCTGGATAAAAGACCATCTTCTTTTCTTGAACCTACAAGCGTAGAAAGTAGTGTTCTGAACTCAGCTTCAAGGCCGTAAACTTCAGCCGATATTGAATTTGAGTAAGCAGCCTGGCTACCTCCCAACCCGACCCCCGGGATAAAAACGATCTCAATGGGATTCTCAAATTTTTTATAAAAAGCCGAAACAGAAAATAACTGAGCCCTGCCGGGGAAAAACTCATACCGGAAATCAAAGTTATCGATGAGGGCCCGAATCAATTTTGTGTTTCCATTGATTGAGTATTGCGCCTGGTAGTCATAAAAAAGGAAAGGCGCAAGCTCCCGGAATTCAGGTCGGTTAACCGTGCGGGAATAAGATAACCTGACATTCATTTTTGATGTAAGTGAATATACGAAATTAGCAGAAGGCAAAAAATCCGTTACGGTGGAATCGATCGTCAATGGTGGCAGGCCTGCTGATGCACTGGGTGAACTTAGCTTTTGATTAAAGCGCTCTATTCTCGCACCATATATCAATCTGAATTTCTTAAAGAAACGCTGGTCATTCATGATATACGCATGAAACGTCGTGGAAGACGCATCATAATCAGAGTTGTCCGTGGTGCCATCTCTTAGCAAAAATCCACCTTTGCCATTCTTCATTAGACCCAGGTGCTGTGTTAAAAAGATCTGGTCTTCCGGCAACTGGTTCAATGTAAAGTCATGCATGACCCCATTAGCCAAATAAGGAGCAAATCCCAACAACCTGCTTGTAAAGTCTCTCTCCCGTGCCTGATACCCAGCCCCAATCTTAAGAAAATTCTGAGAATTCTTCATAAAAGAATAGGGCTGTGTAATATCGGTTTTAATACTTTTTATATTCTCATCTGCTTTAGCAAAGAACATACTGCCTGCACCCGATAGTTGCGTTGGGTTATTGTTTATTAAAGCCCCGCCTTGCGTTGTCGAGTCTCCAATATATGAAGTCCGCGATAGATTAGGCACGTCTCTTTTTACTTTTGTATAAGCCGCCAGCCAATTCACTCTGGTTTTTATTCTGCCGACCTGGTGCTCACCGATCAACTGCGAAGAAAATATCTGGTTCGAAGTAAACCAGCTAACAACGTCACGTATAACTGTATTGGGATCGCTGTCAAGATCCGGAACGCCCTTTCGCTTAATAAGGCGGTTATCCGTATTGATGCTGAAGTTATTTTTCAGGATCAGGCTATTCCTGTTATTAATTTTAACAGAAATGTTACCCAGCACCGCTACAATCACTTCATCATTAAATATAGAATCCCTGAACTCGCCTCTAGGAGACACCACATTTCGATCACCTGCATTGAGGGTATAGCTTTTTTTATAGTTCAATGAAAAGAGTGCGCCCAAAAATTCTTTCTGATTTTTTTGGATATTAAACCCTTTTGTGAGCTGGAAATTATAGTCAGGTCCCGCATTCCTCTTTTTTACCCCCCACTTGTAATGTGAAAAAAGTTTGGCCAGTTGAGCATTCTGTTCTACGGGCAGGCTTCTTATTTCCATTGTAGAAGGTACACCCGCTGGTATCGCTCTTCGCCCATCATCAATACCAATCCAGTCTTTTTTCCCTTTATTTTCTGAAAAAAATCGTGTGTTGCCGGTGATCGTATTGTTCACGCCAATGCTATAACTGAGTGATGTAAAATTTTTCGAAGGAATTGACTTGGTGGTGATATCAATCATTCCTCCTGCAAAATCACCGCTCCGGTCCGGGGTCGATGTTTTATAGATAACAAGATTATCCAGTATCGCAGATGGAAAGATGTCAAAAGCAAATGCCTTACGGTCACTTTCGGTACTGGGCAATGGCGCACCGTTTATAAAAGCTGCATTATACCGGTCATTCAAACCCCGGATGATGGCAAACCGGTCGTCCTGAATACTTGCTCCACTTACTCTTTTTAACACATCACTGGTGCTCCTGTCCGGTGTTTTTCTAATAGTTTCAGCAGTGATCCCATCGCTCACACTTGCATTATTCTTTTGGGCAACCAGTAAAGAAGATACTGTTTCCCCGGCTGCTTTAGTTCTAGAAGCAGTTAACACGACTGCTTCTGATTTTTTTTCCTCCAGTGAAATACTGATAACCGTATTCTCGTCATTCTTTACAATGATCTCTTCGATGATCTTATCAGTATGGCCTACGTAGCTGCATTTCAGGGAATACGTACCGGGGCTAAGTTTACTAAAGGTAAAATCTCCGTTCTGGTCAGTTAGGGCCGATCGGGAATATTCTGTAAGAATTAGTGTAGCATTTGTCAATGCTTGTCCTGAACCTGCATTGATCACTTTACCGGTGATCTTACCATTTTGTGCAAAAGCTGTGGTTGAAAAAATACAAAAAAGCAATACGCAATAAGATTTTCTCATCCTGATTTGGTTTGTGCAAAGAAAACCGATAATTGACTCATTCTTATTAAGAAATTGTTAACCGAGTATTATTTTTTTTCGTGCTTCTTCGATACAATACTTATTGCAACGGCGAACACTTTCAATAACATTAAAATAATGATTCGTTAAACGGGTCCTGGCAGATAGCGCAAGCTTCTTCACTAGCTTTACTTATATCATTAGGTTTGGCTTGATTTCCGCAAACCAGTTTTTATCCAGGCAGCAAACTAACACCATGAAAAAAATAAGGCTTTTTATTTCTTCTCTTGCAATTCTCTTTCTCAGTAAAATGGCCGTTTCGCAAAACGTAATGGTGAATATCCTCACACAGAAGTCAGGGATTGTCACCAAAAATGGAATTGTCTTTCTAGAAATAACAATCAATAATACCGACCCTTTAGCGTATATTGGTATTTACAGAATAAAGACGCAGCTAAGCGTTCCGTCGGCCATTGCCAGCATCGCAGCCGAAGGACATGTGTTGCCCACAGGATGGACCATCACCAGTCAGAATGATTCAGTGATCAACCTGTCAAACGGAAAAGACATGATAGCTGCGAACGATGCCCGTACACTACTGGTCGCTATCCGCGGTATGAAGATGGGTGGTCCTTCGACGATTTCCTGCCAGTTATCCTTTTCAGATGGTACCTCCCCAGGAACAGCGCCTGGTACCTTGCCGGGAGAAAATCCGGGAGACAACCGGTCTACCTCCACCATCGAGGTTACCGGGAAAAAAGGCTTTTAATAATAATTTTTTACTTCCCCTTGAATTATCAAAGTACTAAAAACATTTTTTGCTGAATTATTTTCCAATTGTTTCCAACTTCACTTTGGAACTGTTTTTCGAAACTCCTTCCCGAACCATTTGTTTAAGTTTAATGCGGATAGCCTTATTCTTTGCTTCATACTCCCGTATAAGTGTCCGCAGTTCGTTTAATCTTTCCTGGTAATCTTCGAATATGGTACAAAGTTCTGATTGCATGACCGCAAGATCTGCAGCAGGGAGGGACCTGCTGATCCTGATGTCCTGTATCATTGTACAAAAGTCCGAGTGTTTTCTTTTTAAAATGGCTTGCATCGTTCCGTGATTTCTATTAATTGAATGGTTAAAGTGCACCACTTGTCCATTATCCCCTGAATCATTAAATCATTTATTTTAAAGGATAGCTGCCTAACCTTGCTTTGATTTATCTATTTACCTCAGTGTGTTGTTTTTTCAAACAGTACAGTCTTCTTCTCGCTGCCATTCCAATAAACCAATACGTAACTGCCCGTGGCTATCCTGCTGAGATCTATTGTCGTTTGAAATGCATTTTGCGGAACTGCTTTAGATAAAACCAAACTACCTCTTATATCATAAACCTGCATACTAGATCCTGCTGCTGCTTCATCATGATCCACCGTTATAGAAAGACCTGCAGGATTTGGGTACACTCTCGGGTTTATACATCCCGGTGCTTCGATCGTGATCGTAGCGGAAGCGGTACAGCCAGCTGCATCAATGACCGGAAATACCCATGTGCCAGGCCCGCGGATAAATCTGCCTGTTGATTGATAAGGAACTGTTCCCCCGGAAACTATTACGCTGATTTCCGTTGTTCCTCCACATCGCATGATCCTGTCTGCCGTTGCGGACACGGTTAAGACTGCCGGCTGTGTAAGATTCAGCGCAGGCGTTGTTACACTGCATCCATTTATATCTCTTACTGATACGGTGTAGATTCCAACTCCAACAACAAAAGTATTACCAGGTTGAAAAGGTCCGCCATTCAGTCGATACTCTTTTGTTCCCGTTCCACCAGTTGCTGTTACTGTTAGTGTAACAGTGCCGCCATTACAGGAGATCGTACCCGTAGTTAATGAGGCAGTGATTACTGTGGGTTGTGTGATCGATATTGAAGCCGTGCCCGTGCAAAGATTAGCATCCCGTACCACAATGCTGTGAACACCTGCACCTGTTGAAAAAATGTTACTGGCCTGAATCGTTCCGCCATTCAAACTGTATTGATAGGGAGCTGTTCCGCCTGTTGCTCCAACATTAATGGTCGTTGTTCCGCCAAAACATAAAATTACCCCGGTAGTGAGTGTTGCAGTGGGCGAACCCGGTTGTACATTGATGTTAATAGTTGTAACAGCAGATATACATCCCGCAGCGTTTTGTGCTGTCAGGGTATGAGAGCCGGCGGCAACAATGTATCCCCCTCCAGGATAAGCTGAATAGACGCCACCATCCAGGCTAAAAGATAATCCGGTCGCTACTGAGGTTATCATGATCCTTCCGGTGGCGACAGAACAGGTGGGTTGTACGATACTGACTGTTGGCGCTGCTGGTGAAATCGGCTGGACATCAATGTTAGTATTCACTACTGCGGATACACAACCCGCAGCATTCTGAGCGGTAAATGTGTGAGCACCGGGTGATACCGTATACCCACCAGCTGGATAAGCAGCATAAGCGCCACCATCCAAACTGAAAGTTAGCCCTGTTGTGGAGGAACTAATTGTGATCGTACCTGTTGCTACTGCACAGGTTGGTTGTACGATAGATACTGTTGGCGATGCCGGTGTCAGCGGCTGTGCATCGACAATAATGTTTGTAACGGAAGAAGTACAGCCTGCAGCATTCTTCGCAACAAGTGTGTGTGCTCCCGGAACAACAATATATCCAGTTACAGGATAGATATTAAAAGGACTGCCATCCAGACTAAATGTTAAACCCGTTGTCACCGATGTAACAGTAAGGGTTCCTGTTGAAACAGTGCAGGTCGAATGTATAATAGTTACAACTGGCGCGGCAGGAGTTAAAGGTTGGGGATCAACTATAATATTTGTGATGGCTGATACACAACTACCGGCATTTTGTGCGGTTAGTGTATGAGATCCTGATGTAACAATATATCCGCCGGCCGGGTAGGAAGCATAAGGGCCGCCATCCAGGCTGAACGTTAACCCGGTGACCGGTGAAGTAATCGTAATAATACCGGTCGCAGTTGCACAAGTTGGTTGCAAAACATTTACAGTGGGCGCATCGGGCAACCCGGATACAGGAACTATCATTACGTTCGCTGATGCCGCTGAAGTACAGCCGGCAGCATTGGTTACGGTGAAATTGTATGTGCCGGGTACCAGTCCAGTGATGGTAGTGCTGGAAGTATTTCCTGTTATAGCACCTGGATTAATTACCCAATTTCCCGCTGGCAGATCAGTTAAAACGACAGAGCCCGTGAGCACAGCACAAGTAGGTTGTGTAATCAGACCTATTACCGGTGCAGTCGGCGTCACCGGTGGTTGGTTCACGGTGATGGTGGCGATTGCAGAGAGACAACCCGATGAATTTTGAACGGTGAGAGTATGCTGACCTGGTCCTGCGATATAACCACCTACCGGATAAGAAGCAAACGCAGCACCGTCAAAGCTGAATGTTAATCCTATTGTGGACGAAGTAACGGTGACCGTGCCAGTAGCAACAGTGCATGTTGGCTGTACAACACTGATCGTCGGAGCCGAAGGTGTAACCGGTTGAGGGTCTACTGTAATGTTTAGCACAGGTGAAATGCAATTACTCTCATTTTGAGCAGCAAGTGTATGCTGTCCTGCACTTACAATATAGCCACCTGGAGGATAGGCCGCATAAGTACCACCATCAAGACTAAAACTTAAACCCGTTGTAGAAGAAGTAATTGTAATGGTTCCTGTGGACACCAGGCAAGTAGGATGAACAATGCTTACTACCGGGGGCGGCGGCGCTCCCAAAACGGTGTTAATGACTACATCCGCAGATACAGACGATGTACATCCGGCAGCATTTGTTACAGTAAAATTATATGTACCCGCTGCAAGACCAGTAATAGTTGTACTGCTTGTATTTCCTGCAACAGCACCAGGGTTGATGATCCAGTTCCCGAAAGGCAATCCATTTAAAACCACAGAGCCTGTTGAAATAGTGCAGGTAGGTTGTGTGATCGTGCCAGGTTCCGGGGCAGCAGGCGTTACCGGCTGCGGGTCAATAATGATACTTGTCATTGTGGAGATACAGCCACTGGGGTTTTGAGCCGTCAATGTATGAGATCCGGGCGAAGCCAGGTATCCACCGGGTGGATATATTGCATAAGCACCACCGTCGAAACTAAAATTCAATCCTGACGTGGGTGATGTGATCGTAATAGTGCCATTGGCAGTTGTACAGGTTGGTTGTACAACGCTGACGATGGGTGCGGATGGTGTGACTGGTTGAGTATCTACTACAATATTGGTTACTGCAGATGTACAGCCACTACTATTTTGCGCAATCAAAGTATGCGCTCCCGGCCCTGTAACATAGCCACCTGCCGGATATGCAATATACGGACCACCATCAAAACTAAATACAAGACCTGACGTAGACGATGTGATAGTTATTGTTCCGTTTGGTATTGTACATCCTGGCTGTACAATATTTACTGTTGGTGCCGCAGGTGTTGCGGGCTGAGTATCCACCGAGATGTTTGCTACTGCAGAAATACAACCTGCTGTATTCTGGGCTACTAAGGTATGCGACCCTGCAACGGCGATAAAACCGCCGGAAGGATATGCAGCAAAGGCAGCTCCATCGAAACTAAAAGTGAGTCCTATTGTGGAAGAAGTGATTGTAATAGTACCAGTAGCAACAGTGCAGGTAGGCTGTACAATACTCACAGTTGGAGTACCAGGAGTAAGAGGTTGCGGATCAATCGTTATATTGGTGATAGCGGATAAACAATTGTTGGAATTCTGCGCTCTCAGTGTATGAGCTCCGGGCGATGCCACATATCCTCCCACAGGATAGGCGGTATAGCTGCCACCATCAAAACTAAAAATAAATCCCCCGGTAGGTGATGTGATCGTAATTGTTCCTGTTGCAAGAGTACATGTTGGTTGTATAATATTAACAACTGGTGCAGGTACAGCAGCCGGATGTGTAACAATGACCGGCGCCGAAGTAGCTGTGCAAGTGGGGTTCGTAACTTCTCTTGCTATAATTGTGTAGGGTGATCCTGCGGCATTCACCGTAAAAGTATTACTGGACTGAAAGGAGCCACCATTTAAATTATATTCAACGGTTCCAGATGCACCAGTAGGAGCGGCGGTGAGTGTAGTAGTACCTCCGTTACAAATTATAGACCCGGCGCTAGCCGACACACTCAGCGTACAGGGCAGCACCGCCAGAACCTGTATCGTTGATTGTGAAATATTGTCGGCCGGCAGGTCGCCGGATAAGGTACCCAACCCTGTGCAAATCCCGGTGCCCGGTCCGAAAGTCAACTGACCTGCAATTGTAGAAGGACCACCAACAGCATCTCCCCGTATTTTGATTAACACCTGTCGCTGCGCACCCACAGGAATTATATCTGTCCCGTTACAAACAGTGATTACTCCCCCCGTGTTCGACAAAATGATCCACCCAGCAGGCAAACCGGTCTGTTCGATATTGGGTGCCGCGCTTGCTATAGCTATCGGAATACTGATCTGTGCTCTTACTTTGTTAACGCCGATAGGAGAAATGGGGCCGGTATTACCGACGGTTACCTGCAAATTCACGTTGCCTCCAAGATTTACCAGGCCACTATTCAACGTTAAAAGATTAATAGAAGCGTTGGCTTGTGCAGCAAGTTCCGAAACTGAAGTAAAAATGAGCAGGAAAAACAGTAAGAATGGGAAAAGTCGCATAAACTCTAGTTGTGGTTTGAATTGCCAGGGAAAGGTTTAACAATTCGTCAGTGAAAAATGATTACGTTATGGATAAAGGACAAACATTACTTATTCTTTTGCTTTCTTTTTCAAGCAACCCAGAAAACAAACAACAGGTTGTGTTTATTAAAGAATGGATTGAAATAGTGGTGTAAATTAGGGCAGTGAAAACAGGAAGATGTTAACGAATAATAAACAAAATATTAATTAATTGACCGCTTTATTCCGTTTAAGAAATTGTTTACCTAAAATTAATAAAGCATTAATATCCGAAAGGTGAAAGAAAAAAATGCCGGAGGTCAATCGGAACATTAATTTTTGAAAAAGGTTATAGTGTATGGTTTGTCTTTTTATTCTGCCAGCGGTAAAACAAGATGCCATGTCTGAAATAATACATACGTTATTAAGCTTTGCAGGCATTTCCTCCTTTCTAATTTTCAGACAATTAGCAATATATAACAAACCACGAAGGGGTAAACCCATCGTGGTTTGAAAAAAATGTCGGCGATCAAGTAACCTGCTCAGAGATTGGTACCAGCATCAATCCCGGATAATCAGGTTACGGCTGCTAATTGTAGTCAGTTCTACTTCCTTTTCTACCTTTTCTTTTCCGGAACGTACACTGATCATATAACTGCCGTCTTCCGCTTCTTTCATGTTATAAATCCTAGCGAAATTTTCATCATTGATCACGGTGTCTATCAATACACCCTGGTGGCGGCCGGAGATCTGCAGATGAAGTTTCTTGTTCAATGGATTGCTGACCTGAAGCTGAAAGCCTGCTGGAATTTTACTTGTCAGCACAGAAACGTCAAAAGAAGGGTAATAAACGGGTTTGGTGTCGTAGTTCATAATACTCACCTGTGCCTTTACCATAAACGAACAAAAAATGAACGCTGCAGAGAAAATGAATTTAATTTTCATAAAAAAAGATTGAGGTTTTTAATAATTTATGCCGCAAAGATAAAACCCCGATATTACGTAGATGTTATGCGATCAAGAACATTACTTTAGGAATAAAAAGAAACAAGTAATATTTTTCTGTTAACAAAGAAATGATCTGTTGTATGAAACAAAATTTTCTTAAAATGTTGAAGCACTCCCGGTAATCACTAAGGTCGAATCTCCTGAACGGCTGCATTTGATTTCATGGTTCATAGTTTTCACTTATTAAAAAACCGACAACCGAAATAAAATACAAACTTTTATCGAGTTTGATACTGAAACATCGCCTTGGCAATTACTCTGAACATTTATCTTTTCCAAAACTGAAGACGACCGACAACGGGGCTTTACTGTCTTTACGTTCAATAGTCGCGGAGTACTGACACCCCTTCATATTACTTTTATTTTCGAAATGCTAAGAACAACAGGGAGTGTATTTGTAGTTTGCTTACAAAGTACTGCTTTAAAGGATTAGAAAAATTCGATCTTAAATTTATTTCAGGTAGCTTATAAAAGAATTTAAGCAAATCATTAACAGAAATACATTGGTTTTTAAGATAGTTGATTTAATATTTGCACTATTAAAAGAGCAACTTTCATTGCTCTTTTAATGAATCTCAAAAATTAGCTATCCCTGATCTGTAACCAGTATCACATCAAAATAAAATTGCTCAACACTACCTGACAATTCAATAGTACATCTGATAGGATAATCAATTTTGAAAACCCCTTTCTCTGCAAGTTTTTCCGGCAAAACGATAGTAGGGTTAACAATGAATACCGGCTGAAAATAGTTTGGATCATTGTATCCCAATATTGAATAGGGTTGTTGGATCACGACCCCTTTGCTGGTTACAGCCTTTATAGTTATGAACAATCCATTTTGTGAAAGACGGATGCTACATTCGCCCGGATGTTTCCATTCAAATAATGGGGTCAGTACAATTTTCTTTATCCGGAAGAATGAACCTAGTTGTGGCAATGTAAATTCTTTTATTCTTTCCTAATTTGTAAACCGAAGCCCCACGTCTCTTTTTACCAGGTCAGTCACTGCAATGCTATAGGTTGTTCCTCTGCCTGCTCTATGTACTATTAAATTACGGGTTGCCCCCAACTCTGATAAAATACGTTTTACAGTTGAATTAGGTATTTTTAATTTTTAAGCTATATCACCACTGCTGATACCTGGGTTATTGTCCACCATAGCATAGATATGCTGTTCCCGGACGCCCACAGTTTCCCGTTGTTCTTTATCTTTTACTTTTTGTAGTAACTGAGTTTGTATATTTTTCAAACAATCCAGAAAAAAATATACCCATCCTGTCACATCTTCTCCAGGTCTGTTATACTAAGCATCCATCATATTTTTATAGTTTACCTTTTTTCGATGTTCTATTTCATGCTCGAAGCTGACATACTCTATCCATACATAACCACTCTTCAATAGCAACAGTGTTGCCAGCAAATGACTCTACCTTCCAGTGCCATCCTGAAACGGGTGAATACTTAAAAAATCATACACAAATATGGCTACCCTTATCAACGGTTGCGTTGAACTATCATTATTATACCACTGGACAAGTTGAGCCATAGCCTCGTCTGTTGCGAGTCCCGGTAAGGTGGTATCAAAAATAGGTCTCTTTGTTCCATCTGCTTCTTTTCGTTGTACCCGGTTAGTGATCGTTTTTTAGTTCCCTTTATGGGTGCTATGCTTCATCAGTGTAATAAGCAGGTGCTTGATGCTACTATCAGATATATCGATATCACAATAGGACTCCCCAATCAGATTTAATGTATCATAATATCCTGCTACCTCTTGCTGATCACTTTCTCTAAGCTTTGAAATATTCAGGTTTTATATCAGGACTGCCACTTCTTTATCAGAAAGATGTGATCCTTCTATTCGGGTTGAAGCACCAATACTTCGAACTGTGGCAATTGATTTTAGTTCCTTTAAAGTTTGCTTTTCCCTGCGTTCAATAGCCAGCCATTGGGCATCGAAGCGGCCGAGTTGGCTTAACTCCGCATCAATTCCATCCAGTTAGCAGGGCTAAAACCCAGTGTATGTATTTTCATTCCATCCATATGAGACTATTTAAGACACAGATATACGAATTGATTTGATATAGATAATACGATTTGATACGTTTATAGACATTCAAGTTCATATTACCAAATGTCAGCCAGATCAATGTCAAAACATGTAATTTTTACTGCTGGATTATCCTGAATTAAGATTTTTATTAGATTACTCCCTATAAATCCGGCACCACCCGTTACAACAATATGCATGATATTAAATATGATGCAAAATAAAAAATAGAATCTAACCGTTTCATTTTATTTGTCAGTTTTATACTATTAAACTTAATATCAAAACACCAATAAGTCCTATAATTGAAATAGTTGTTTCCATTACTGTCCAAGACAAAAATGTTTGCTTTAATGATAGTTTAAAAAATTCTTTATACATCCAGAAGCCCGAATCGTTGATGTGAGAACCAAAAACACTGCCAGCCCCAACAGCCAGTACCATCAGTTCTGGTGATACTCCACTTGTTGCCACTAATGGAGCAACAACGCCAGCTGCTGTAATACCTGCAACTGTAGCAGAGCCAATCATAACCCGTAATAAGGCAGTTACAATCCATGCAAAAATTAGTGGCGGCATTTGCCATTTGCTGCTGAAGGATGCAATGTAAGCACCAGTACCGCTATCTATAATTACTTGCTTGAAAATACCACCAGCAGTAATTATTAAAAGTATCATTGCAATACCTGAAACAGCTTCATTCAACCATTTCATTACAGTTTCTATTTTTTTGCCACTACGTATTCCAAAATAATAAATAGCTAACAGCACTGAAAGTAAAAGCGCAATTGTAGAGTCTCCTGTAAATAGTAATATCCTTCTTATAAGTGTTCCTTCCTGTAAAAAATTAGCGGCTATTACTGCAAGAGTTATCAGTAAAACAGGTAATAATGCAATAACAAAACTGGGAAGGCTAGCGGGTAGTTTTTTTTCGGTTGAAATTTGTTCTGCTGAAGAAATGGCAGTTGCAGCAAACTTAAATTTTTGCAATAAATTCCCTAACACTGGTCCGGCAATAATTACAGCGGGTATTGTAATCAGGAGACCATACATTAATACCGTTCCCATATTTGCATGAAAAGCATTTACCAGCACAACCGGTCCGGGGTGTGGTGGCAAAAAGCAATGTGTTGTGGACAATGCCGCTGCCATAGGAATGGCCATGTATAATAAAGACAACCCGGTTTTTCGGGCAAGGGTAAATACCAGCGGAACTAAAATGATAAAGCCTGCATTATAGTAAAGCGGAATGCCGATTAAAAACCCTGTGAGTAATACTGCCCATTGGATATATTTGAGCCCAAATCCATTGATTAATGTTGATGCTATTTTTTCAGCAGCACCACTAATCTCTAATATTCTTCCGAGTATTGCACCAAGACATATAATTAAAACTAAACCGCCAAGTGTACTGCCCACTCCTTTTTCTACTGACTGTATAAGATCTTCCGGTCTCAGTCCCAATAATAATCCGGCAATAATAGCAACAATCAGTAATGATAAAAAAGGGGTTACTTTTTGTATTGTTAAAAAGATTTGAATAACTATAGCAAAGAGTATTATTAAAAATGTCATTACGGTATTTATCTTACTGTATTAAATAATGTTACGATATTTTCAATTGATATTGCTATTTCATCGCCTGATTTTAATGTAAAATCGCTGCCGGGAACAATGCCGGTACCTGTCATTATAAAACATCCATGCAGAAATGAGCATTCCCGGTAAACAAATCTTACCCGTTCTTCCGGAGTACGTTTCATCTGGCTGATGGCATTTTTATTACTAAACATTTTAACGTTGTTTCTTTTAATTTCCAGCTGAATCATTGTATTGCCATCCAGCGGCTGATCTGTAATATAAATACATGGCCCCCAATGCAGCACTGGCATAATAGGTTTTTGTTAGGGGAAGGTAAAGAGGATTTTTTCCTTCAATACTTCTGCTGCTCATATTATTGCCAATTGTGTAACCAACAATTTTGCATAATGAATTAACTACTAATGTAAGTTCTGTCTCTGGCACATCCCAGGTAGAATCTTTCCGGATATTCACTTTATCTCCATGCCCAACAATACGATTTGCAGTGGCTTTAAAAAAAAATTCCGCTCTTTCTGCTTTATATACTTTACCATAAAATTGGCACCGCCTGCCGCTTTGCTTTCATCCTGCCTGCCCACCATGCTTCTTAAATACGTAACACCACATGTCCATAATTCCTGCTGGCTACCCATGGGGGCCAATACTTCCTTTATCAATGATACATCCCCTGCCGATAAACTGCTGATTAAAGCTTTGGCATTTTGTAATACATTATCATCATTAATGAATGTATCCCAGTTTTCATATACAGTTTAAAACTTTCCGTTTTGTTCCATTACAATTGCATTGGTTGAATTGTAGAGTTTCAAGTTTAGTTATTTTTCCCAGTAAGGTACAAAGTTCATAAAGAAAAAACTATAGTGTATACTGGTTATTCAGCAGTATTTTTATCTCATTTTAATCCGCAGCACATACATATCATTCGATACAGACAATATTATTTCATCAGTGCTTAATGCACAATTGCTTGTTGAGTTGTCTAAACGTTGGATGCCTAATTTTTTACCAATACTGTTGAAAATATAAACACCACCGGAGCCTGTAAAAATACATTCCATTTTTATCTATCTTGAAACCATCAGGCAAACCATTCCAGCTTTTATCAAGCCCAGATGCATCATAAAACATTTTTCCATTAGTTAAGGAATCGCCATTTACATCATATATATACCATACCGGTTTTGCAGGGTCCCTGTTGGCAACTAATATTTTTTTTTGGAAAAAATGCCAAACCATTAGGCCTTGTTACAGAATCAACCAATAAAATAACCCTGCAGCCTTTTTTTACTTTGTAAACTCCGTTATGTTTTATTTCTTTTAATGAATCGGTATCATCCTGAGTTTTTTAACCATAAGGCGGGTCAGTTAAAAATAATTCGCTTGAGCTATTAAATAGACAATGATTCGGAATGCTTAAAAGTTTTCCCTCAGACTTTGAAGCCAAAGAAATATATTTTCTTCGGGCTTGTCCAATGGAGCAATCATCCTTCCCATTTATCTGTAGCCGTGCTGGCATAAAACAAGATTACCATCATTATCTAATGTTAATCCTTTACTGCCGGGTACTTTGCATTTACTTGGTGTTGTACCGGTTAAGCCGCTTGGTTAAAGGTAAATCTCATTTTCTTTTTCTTCTGTCCATTTGTAAAAAGTATTCATCGGTTGATCGCTGAACAAAAGTATTTTTTATTTTTCAGTCCATAAGGGACTTTCACTCCATTCAAAACCTTCGGCAAATATTTCTGGTTTTGTATTTTGAGAAATGATACTATCCAATGAAGCATCGTATTTTTTGATGGTGCTAATTGCTTTATACATTGCTGTTTGGTCTTTTTGTTGTGGATTGTTATTACATGATGCAAGCAGGGCTACTGAGATAATGATTACAAATGGTTTAATTGATTTTGCTTTTTGGATAGAACGCTGATGACACTGATTGAACTGATATTCAATGATTTTCTTTTAAGTCTGGTGTACCCGTAAATCTTTTGCTCAATAAAAATATATAGTAACAGTTGTTTCATAAAAAACCTCACCTCAACCCTACCAAAGAAAAGGGAGTTTAATGTGAATCTCTTGTTACTTCACTTCCACTGCTTCCCTGTAAAAAATCCAGGTCAGCACCTTTATCAGCTCCCATCACATGTTTTATATAAAGACTTACATAACCACGGCTGGCAGCGGGTTTGGGTGCAACCCATTTTGCTTTTCTTTTTGCCAGTTCAACATCACTAACATCCATGTGCAGTTTGCGCTGTGCCACATTCAGTTCTATCATATCTCCGTTTTGCACCAATGCCAGATTGCCGCCAATAGCCGCTTCCGGTGAAACATGCAGCACGGCAGTACCATAGGCTGTGCCACTCATTCTTCCGTCTGAAATGCGCACCATGTCTTTTAGGCCTTTCTGCAATAATTTTTTTGGCAATGCCATATTGCCAACCTCTGGCATTCCGGGATACCCAACAGGGCCGCAGTATTTCAATACCATCACACAGGTTTCATCAATATCCAAATCAGGATTATCAATTCTAGCATGATAATCTTCTATACTTTCAAATACAACAGCCCTACCCCTGTGTTTCTGTAAAGCAGGATTTGCAGCAGAGGGTTTTATTACAGCGCCATTTATTGCTAGATTTCCTTTAACTACTACACAACCGGCATCGGTTTGTATAGGGTTTTCATATCTGGCAATTACATCTTCATTGTAACAGTCAGTATTTCCCTTGATATTAACATGGTGATTTTTACCGGATACAGTTATTACATTTTTGTATAAATGATTTTTTAATTCATTTAATATAACTGGTAAGCCTCCTGCGTAATAAAAATCTTCCATTAAATATTTTCCTGATGGTAATAAATTTAATAGTAAAGGAATTTTACTCCCGATGGTATCAAAGTCTTCTAATTTTAAATCAACGCCAATTCTTCCTGCAATGGCGATAAGATGAATAATAAAATTAGATGAGCCGCCTACTGCGGCATTTATTATAATGGCGTTTTCAAAAGCTTCTTTGGTTAATATTTTGTCGATGGTTAAATTTTCTTTTACCATTTCCACAATTCTTCTGCCGCTTAATTGTGCCATTTGTTTTTTTCTGCTATCTGCAGCTGGTATTGCAGCTGCTCCTGATAAAGTGAGTCCCAATGATTCCACCATACATGCCATTGTACTTGCAGTACCCATCGTCATGCAATGCCCAATACTACGGCTCATACAACTCTCTGCAAACTCACAATCTTCTTGCGTCATCTTTCCCATCTTCATATCTTCATCAAACTTCCATACATGGGTACCGCTGCCGATTGTTTGACCTTTGTATCTTCCATTAAGCATTGGTCCCCCTGGAACAACAATAGTTGGCAGGCCAACACTTGCAGCACCCATAACAGTTGATGGTGTTGTTTTATCGCAACCTGTTAATAACACCACTCCATCAATTGGGTTTCCCCGAATACTTTCTTCCGTATCCATGCTGGCTAAATTTCTAAATAACATGGCAGTTGGTTTCAGCAATGTTTCCCCCAAACTCATTATAGGAAATTCCACAGGAAAACCGCCGGCTTCCAACACACCACGTTTTACCATTTCAGCATGGTCCCTAAAGTGTGCATTGCACGGCGTTAGTTCGCTGAAAGTATTGCAAATACCTATTACCGGCCTGCCATCAAACATATCATTTGGCATACCCTGGTTTTTCATCCAGCTCCGGTAAATAATTCCATCTTTCTCTTTTCTGCCAAACCATTCGTGGCTTCTTAATTTCTTTTCCATAATTTATAATTTATTTCAATCATACAAGTTTGATAAGGCAAACATTTTGAATGTAAAATTTGATATAATACAGCTCTGTTCGGACTCAGGAATTACTTTTTACGAATTTAAATACGGCTATTTGACCTTTTGTTACTATTTCATCAGCATCAACAATAATCAACTTTGATTTAGCAACCAGGTTAAGTATATTCAGGGCAAAAGTATAGGCTGTCAATAAGGTTGAGTTTGCTGCCAATGTAATTGTATCACTGTTATTTATTTGCAAATCACCGAGCTCAGTTCCAATAAGCAGGCCACTCAGGTAATAATAATTTTCTTCTTCGGTAAGTTTATTAAACAAAATATTGGTGCGCACTAAAAAACAATTGTGAAGAATATTTGAATGCCTGCTAATTAATACTCCTTTTTTAAAGTTTTCAAAATTTTTTGGTTCATTAAGCCCCGCTCCTTTTTTAACTGAGAGGGCCAGGATTGTATTTTTACTTAGTGTGTCAAATATTTCACCTGTCATATACGTTTTAAAATCCACAATTTTTCCATCTTCAACTTGTATATGCTTTGAATGTGT
>Ga0163144_10009094_pt1 | contig 21386 bp, 28 predicted proteins | sample OliLak19BULKMAT1_FD_123175 | JGI IMG/M metagenome (GOLD analysis project Ga0163144, IMG submission 123175) | Freshwater microbial mat bacterial communities from Lake Vanda, McMurdo Dry Valleys, Antarctica - Oligotrophic Lake LV.19.BULKMAT1 | ecosystem: Environmental > Aquatic > Freshwater >... | reverse complement strand
CTGGATCGGCAGCCGTCAAGCTTGCCGCGCGGTTGGATCGGCCCGAGGGCCCAACACGCGCAGCGGCCATTCTGGCGCATTGTTTCACCTGCTCCAAGGATATCGCTGCCGCCCGCCGGATTGCCGGGCGGCTTGCAGCCCTTGGCATCGCCGTGCTGCGGTTCGATTTTACCGGCCTTGGCCATTCTGACGGCGAGTTCGCCAATACCAACTTCTCTTCGAACGTGGCTGATCTATTGGCAGCGGCAGACTGGATGGCGGCGCAAGGCATGCCCGCGCAACTGTTGATCGGTCATTCGCTGGGTGGGGCGGCGGCACTCAAGGCAGCGCCGCAGATCGCCTCGCTGCGCGCCGTGGTCACGATCGGCGCGCCGGCTGACCAAGCCCATGTCGCGCATAACTTCGGCGGCAAGCTGGACGAGATCCACGAGCGCGGCCATGCCATGGTCAATCTTGCCGGGCGCGAGATCGAAATTCGCAAACAGTTCCTTGAAGATATCTCGGCCGCCTCCTTGGCAGATGCCTTGCCGCGGCTGGGGGCCGCCCTTCTGGTGCTGCATGCCCCGCGCGATGCCGTGGTGGGCATCGAAAACGCCAGCACGATCTTTCTGGCGGCCAAACACCCGAAAAGCTTTGTGTCCCTTGATGACGCCGATCATCTGTTGACCCGCGAGGCTGACGCTGGATATGCCGCCGATCTGATCTCTACATGGTCGTCGCGCTATCTTGATCTTGCCCCCGAACCGATCACGCCCGGTGCACCCGAGGGCGTAGTGCGTGTGGCCGAGGCTGAAGCCGGTGGCTTTCGCCAAGACATCACCATCAGCGGCAAGCACCAACTGGTTGCCGACGAGCCGGTTTCGATGGGCGGCACCGATCAAGGCCCCAGCCCCTACCAGCTTTTATCGGCGGCACTTGGTGCCTGCACCACGATGACGATCCGGCTCTATGCCCGCCGCAAGGGTATCAAGCTGTCCTACGTGGCCTGCGACGTGACCCACGACAAGTGTCACACCCAAGAATGCGATGGGTGCGACAAATCCCAGGTCAAGGTGGATGTGTTTCATCGCACCATCCGGCTTGACGGCGATCTTTCGGCTGATGACCGCGCAGGCCTTCTGGCCATCGCCGACAAATGCCCGGTGCACCGGACGCTGCACGGCCAGGCGCTGATCGTCACGGCACTCGCCTGACCCAAAGAAAGATGAAAACCCGATGATCCCTGACGATGTTCTTGCCCTTACGGCCATGCCGCCCACCAACCCAAACTATCCGCGCTGACCTTACCGGTTCCTTGGCCGCGAATATCTGGTCGTCACCTAGGTATCCGACGCCGAAGCGATCCGGGCGATGGTTCCCGAACCTCTGGTTCCGGATGGATCAAACCAGGTCCACTACGAATGGATCGCCATGCCTGACAGCACGGGCTTTGGATCCTATCAGGAATCCGGCGTGGTCATTCCCTGCCTTCTGAACGGCGAGCCGGTGAATTACACCGCGATGATGTTTCTGAACGACGAGCCGCCGATTTCGGCAGGGCGCGAGATCTGGGGCTTTCCCAAACGCTGGGGCGAACCGAAACTTGAAGTGCGCACCGATACGCTGACCGGCACGCTGCACTATGGCGGCGAGCGGGTGGCGCTGGGCACCATGACCTACAAATACGAGGATCGTCTGGCCCCGAACCCCGCCGATCGCGGCAAGCATCTGATGAAAACCGCGGTCAACCTCAAGATCATCCCCTGCGTCACCGGCGGCACGCGGATCGCCGAACTGGTGGCCTACAATCTGACCGGCATATCCATGCATTTTCACTACTCCGGCCCGGCCCGGCTGCATCTGATCCCGCACATCAACGCGCCAGTCGCCGACCTGCCTGTGCGGCGTGTGATCGAAGGGCGACACTTCAAAGCTGATCTGACGCTGCCTTACGGCCGCATAATCCACGACTATCTTGCCTGACCTGAAAGGACAGAGCCAAGACTCAGACCAAATGCACCATCATCACCGGATCCTCCAGCGGGATCGGCCACGGCATCGCCGAAGGGCTGGCGGCTGCTGGTATGAACATCGTGCTGAACGGCATCGAACCCGCTGAGCAGATCGAGCCTGAACGGCTGGCCATCGAAAAGAAATACGGCGCCAAGGCGATCTAAAGCCCCGCCAACATGATGAAACCTGACGGTTTGCGCGACCTGATCGCTGCCGCAGAGGCCGCGTTCGGGCAGGTCGATGTGCTGGTAAACAACGCGGGCATTCAGTTCGTCGCCCCGGTCGAGGAGTTCCCGGATGACAAATGGGAACAGATCCTGTCACTGAACCTGTCGGCGGCGTTCTATGCGACCAAGGCCGTGGTGCCGGGGATGAAGGCCCGTAGCTGGGGGCGGATCATCAACATCGCCTCAACGCATGGTCTGGTGGCCTCGCGCTTCAAGGGGGCCTATGTGGCGGCCAAACACGGGCTTGTCGGTTTCACCAAGACTATTGCGCTGGAAACCGCGGAAAACGGCATCACCGTCAATGCGATCTGCCCCGGCTATGTGCTAACGCCGCTGGTGGAAAAGCAGATCCCCGATACCGCCAAGGCGCGCGGCATTTCCGAAGAGGCGGTCAAGCGCGATGTCCTGCTGGCAGCCCAACCCACCAGGAAATTCGTCACGGTCGAGGAGCTGGCAGCCCTTGCCGTGTTCCTGACCACTGACGCGGCAGCCTCGATCACCGGCACCGCCCTGCCGGTCGACGGCGGTTGGACTGCGCATTGATGGAAAAGGTCGTCAATCACCCCAGGAAAGCGGCTTCGTCCAACACAAAGCGCGTCAACCTTGCCCTGCAAGGCGGCGGCGCGCACGGTGCCTTTATCTGGGGCGTTCTGGACTACTTGCTGGAGGATCGCAGGTTGGAAATCGCTGCAATCTCGGGAACTTCAGCGGGGGCCATGAACGCAGTCGCGCTGGCCGATGGCTTCACCGCCGGAGGACTTGAGGGTGCGCGCGCCAAGCTGGAAGGCTTCTGGCGCGCGATGAGCGACGGGGCCAAGAACAGCCCGATCAAACGTGCACCGATCGACGTGATGATGGGCTACCGGAACCTCGATCGGTCCATGGGCTATCACATGATGGACGCGATGAGCCGGATGTTCTCGCCCTATCAACTGAACCCGATGAACATGAATCCGCTGAAGGATGTGCTTAATTCCTGTGTGGATTTCAGTTGCGTGCAAAGCTGCACCAGCATCGATCTGTTCATTTCCGCAACCAATGTCGAAACCGGGAAGGTCAGGGTGTTCGACGGCAAGAAGCTGACCTCTGACATGGTGATGGCTTCGGCCTGCCTGCCCAACCTGTTCCAGGCGGTGATGATCGACAATGTGCCCTATTGGGACGGCGGCTATATGGGCAACCCGGCGCTGTTTCCGTTTCATTCTGGCTCTGACACCGCCGATATCATCGTGGTGCAGATCAACCCGATCGAGCGCAAAGGCGCGCCGCGCACGGCACAAGAGATCCAGAACCGCGTCAACGAGATCAGCTTCAACTCCAGCCTGCTGAAGGAATTGCGCGCCATCGATATTGTGGCCCGGCTGATCGAGGAAGGCAAACTTGACCCGGCGCAATACCGCCACGAGCGCATTCATGTCATCGAGAACCAGTCCGCGTTGATGAAGATGGGGGCCTCGTCGAAGATGAATGCCGAATGGGAGTTCCTGACCCATCTGCGCGATCTGGGGCGGGCCTCTGCGGCCGACTGGCTTGACCGTCATTTCAACGATATGGGCGAGCGCGCCACCGTCGATCTGCGGGCTGCGGCGACGCTGACGCTGGCTCTGCCCAAGCGCGACCTGTCGGACCCCGGCATCCGCGACGCGGTGGGCGATCTTTATCTGGCGGATATTTCGGTTCCGCCCCAGCCTTACGAAGAACTGACCTGGCCGATGGTGGTGCCGCCATTCGCGGCGGGCGACGTCTTGCGACTGGACGATTGAACCCTTCAGGACTTGCAAAAAGGAAACCCGATGAAAGCAGAAATCTACACCCGCGCCGGCTGCGGCTATTGCGTGGCGGCCAAGCAGCTTCTCGTCAAGCGCAACATCGGCTTTACCGAAAAGGACGTGTCCCGCCCAGAGGTTATGGCCGAATTGAAACAACGCGACCCCGCCACGCGAACCGTGCCGCAGATCTTTCTGGACGGGCGCCATATTGGCGGCTTTGACGACCTCAGCCGCCATTTCTCAAAGTAATCCACCTTGGGCGCTATCCCACAATGTCGATGCCCAAGGCCCAGATCACCAAGGGAACAGGCGTCACCGCCAAAGCAATGGTCAAAGCCATTGCAGCTGGCCTGAACATGGTGCTGAATCCGGCAAGAAACAGGATACCGCCACCACCACCGATAAATGCGTTGCCTGGCACGTTGATCAAAACCGCCAGAAGCAGATACCGGTAGCGCGCGACGAAGGGGCGCAAGGAGCAATCCAAGCGCCTTGGAGCATAAGGAGCGACAGGCCGATCTCGATGCCCGAAACAAAGGGCGCCGCGATCAGCAAGGCATAGACCACTGACAACACCACCAGCATGCCCGTCTGCGCGCCCGAATGGCCCTTTGCCGAAAGCGCCGTCGCCCAGTCGATCAGCAGATGCACCCCGTAGGCCAGCGCCAGCAACAGTCCCAGCCGCAACACGATCCGGGCGATCTGCGGGGCTTTGGCCCTGACGCCGGGTTCGGGGGCTCGTTCAGTCATGTGAGGACCAATGGCACCGGTCGAAATTGGCGAAGGCCAGCAAGCTGTCGCTGCCTCCCGGCCCGACCAAACGTGAGCAACCTTCCAGACTGTCTGGCCCCTCGAAGGCGGCGACTGTGCCACCGGGGCCGCCAGACTCGGGCAGGCGCAACCGGGCACTGGCCGCGAGCCAGGAGGCCGCCCGCGTGCCATCGCGTGTTTCGACGGCAAAATAGCGGGGCACGTCGGTCGCGTTTTCGACACAGATTTCCGCTGCCCGACCGCAGACTTCCCCATAGGTCAACCAAATAGCGACTGCCGTCAGGAATTTCATGCCGGGAACCCCTTTTTCGCAATCCGAAGCCTTGGAATGTCCCGAGTAAAGCGAAAATGCACGAAATCTCAAAAACTTGTTTGCGGTCCGGAAAAGAATGCGAAATGTGAAAGGTGTCACACAAACGTGATCAAAGGTAGTGAAACGTCCTGCACTTTCGGCGGTCTCAGCCAGATTAGCAACGGGAGGACGTCTGATGAAGAACGTATGGATTGCGTCAATTCTGGCCGCATCGCTTGGTGGGACCGCGACCTTGGCCCAGGATATGCCCTTTGGATCGGCGGCGGACGCCGCCTATGCCAAGCTGATCTGGGATGTCATGCAGGCCAACAGATTGGCCGGGCCCAGCATGATCCGCTCGGCCCCCTATGAAGGCACCGACCCGCATGGGCTGATGCTGGAAACCTTCTACACCACCGCCACGATCAACGGCCACGAAGGCGATCTGATCGTCAAGCGCAACTTCGGCCCCGAAGGTGTGACCAAGGACGAAGTGCTGGGCGAACCGGACAAGCATCTCGGCGCCTATACCGTGATGTTCCGTCGCGAGGCAGGCTATGACCCCGAGGACAAGGACTGGTTCTGGATCAAGTTTCTGCCGGACGGGTCGCTGGACAAGACGCCCGAGGGCATGCCGATGGCCGGGCAGATCGCCAAAGGCATGGATGAGGGCTGCATTGCCTGCCACAAGGGTGGCGGCGACGATATGGTTTTCAGCTCCGACCACCTGACCACCTGACCACCTGGCCACCTGGCCAACTAGGCCAGCGTGACCAGCCAGCGCCGGGACCCCATGTCACCACCAATCTTGCCCTTGTCCCTGCTCATGGGCTTGATCCTGGGGGTCTGGGCGCATCGGGCCGGGCTTTGCGCCGTCAAGGCTGTGGCCGAGGTCGTGACCTCTCGCAGCGGCTGGATCCTGTGGTCTTTTCTCAAGGCATCTCTCTGGAATGCACTTCGGTATCAACGACAGTTCAGCGACAGTCTGGCAGGCAGCGATCAATTTTGCGTTGCCACCGCCATGCCAATATCAACAATGCCAGAGGCTGGCGGAAATGATCCGTCATGCTGGAGTCGGCGTTGTCGCACGGCTTGTTCCGGCTACGCCGCTTTCAGCTAGCGGCTGCGCTGCGCCAGGGACTTTCCCGAGTTGCCATGGGAGTTGGTGCGGCCTTGCTTCAGGTGGGGCCATGACGGACTGATCCTGTCCGGTCTGCCTGCAATTTTCGCACACGCTTTTTCCGGCTGGACCGCGATGATTGTGGGGATCGCGCTGGCGCTGTTGCTCCTGCGCAGGTTCGGTCGCCCGATGCCCGTCATTTTGTGCGAGGCCGACATCTGCCGGGCCGTCATGTAACGAATGTTCAAAAGGGTTGTCCTGTCAAAAAGGCCACTGGCGAAGACGGGAGGTATCGGATGGCCACCGAGACAAAGCAATCCACTAGCATGTTTCTGGACAGGATCGGGCGAAGTCTGGCCAGCCGGTTGAACCGGCCGAGTGTCGGCTATACCCCCTTCACCCCCTCCGACTTCGAAACACTCTGCCAGGTCCTGCAGCCCGGTGACGTTCTGCTGATAGAAGGGCGCGAACGGATTTCCAACGCCATCAAATACCTTACACAATCCACCTGGTCCCATGCCGCGATGTTTGTTGGCGGCACCCTGCCCAACCCGGCGGGCGACCGCGAGCCGCACCACTTGATCGAGGTCAATCTGGGCGAGGGATGCGTTTCGGCCCCCCTGTCGAAATACGCCCGCTACAACACCCGCATCTGCCGTCCGGTCGGCCTTTCGCCCGAGGAATGCCGCGCCGTCACGGGTTTCATGGTCACCCGGTTGGGGCTGAAATACGATATGCGCAACATCTTCGATCTTCTGCGCTATTTCGTGCCCACGCCGCCGGTTCCGGTGCGTTGGCGGCGGCGGATGCTGGCTTTCGGCTCGGGGGATCCGACGCGGGCGATCTGTTCGTCGCTGATTGCGCAAGCGTTCCAGTCAGTGCGCTATCCAATCCTGCCGGATGTGCATGTGGTCAAGGCGCGGCAGGGGTCGAACTTTGCCCGGCGTGAGATCTTGCATATCCGCCACCATTCGCTGTTCACTCCGCGCGATTTCGACCTGTCGCCCTATTTTCAGGTGATAAAGCCGCATCTGGCGAACGGCTTCGATCCCCATTTGCTGGAGTGGGGCGAAGGGCCTGTGCCCGAGATTTCAGCGTCTTAGCACGACAGCCGCCAGCGCGCTTGGCGTCAGGCACACAGCAGCCATGACACCGAACCAGCCCAGAAACCAGAACCGTTCCGCCAGCGCGTTTTCGGCGAATGAGGCGACAAAGACCGCCTTGCCTTGAACGACGACGAGCCCTGAGACTGCGAGCGCCACCCCGCCAGAGATGGCAAGGGGCGTGGGCCGCAGCCCGGCCAGGCGAAGCACGGCATAGACGACAAGGCCACCTGTGCTGCCGATCACGCCTGTCCTGACCGTCCACAATGGATGCGCCCCGAGAAAGACAGTCACGCCAAGGACGCTGGCGGCAATCAGGGCAACCGTAACCAGCAGTGCTGCAAGGGCTTCACGTTTCATTCAGGCTTCCTCGGTCAAGCTCTACCACTTCTCCCCCTGCGGCGGCGGCATCTTCGGGTTCGTGGGTGACCATCGGTGTCGGGATAGCGCGCGATCTCAAATTTGCAAAGGCAAAGCGCTGCATCTCATCGCGCAAACCTGCGTCAAGCTTGGAAAACGGTACGTCCAACAACAGCGCCCCGGGTACTGCCAGACGGCTGCGGGCAAGGTCCCATCGTGGCTCATAGCGTTGTTTTGGCTATTTCGAGTTCTTGGCGGCCAAGTGGTGCGATTGTTACAGATGGCGGTGGATTTCCAGATAGGAAAATGCCTGCCATCCCTGCCGCCAGCGCAGAAAAGTCGTCAACGCGCAAGCGGCGGCATAGCCATAGGCAAGGATGGGGAAAGCACTCGGAAACAGGCACATCGCCACGAAGACCGCTATGGTTTCAGCGCCTTCGGTCAGGCCGCCCAGATAGTGAATGCCCTTGGCCGGATAGGCAGCGGCCGTCAGATCGCGCTTTGCCGCGATGGTGGCAAAGGCCAGAAACGACGACCCCGTGCCCACGAAGGCCGCGATCAGCACGGCTGCAGGCAAGGCGTTGACCTGCGGCGACGCCAGCGCAAAGCCCAGCGGAAACAGCGCGTAAAACACGAAATCCAGAGCGATATCAAGGAATGCCCCCCGATCGGTCGGGGTCGAAAGCCGCGCCATTGCGCCGTCCAGCCCATCCGCCAGCCGGTTCAGCGCGAGCAGAGCCAGTGCCAGACCGAAGGCACCCATGGCCAGCGCCGGAACTGCCAGCATGCCGACAGCAAAGCCTGCGATGGTGATCTGATCAGCGGCAATGCCCAAATCTGCCAGCCAGCGTCCCGGCGGCGTTAGAACGCGCCTTTGCAGCGGTTGAAGGGAAGCGTCGATCATCCGCGCCTCCATGAATGGAACCGTTCTGCGAGTGCCAGAAGGCGCGGGTTCACATGCGCGCGACGCCATTCGCCAGCGGCGTACTTGTTCGCCTCCGCCAGTGTCGGGTAGATGTGGATGGTACCCAGGATCTTGCCAAGCCCCAACCCATGCTTCATCGCCAACACGAACTCCGCGATCAGATCGCCCGCATGCGCGCCCACAAGCGTCACGCCCAGAATTCGGTCGCGGCCCGGCACGGTCAACACCTTGACGAAGCCTTCGGTCGTGCCATCGGCGATGGCGCGGTCAAGATCGAACATCCCATAGCGCGTAACCTCGAAAGGAATGCCTTTCTCGCGTGCCTCGGCTTCCGACAGCCCGACACGGGCAACCTCGGGGTCGGTGAAGGTGGCCCAGGGGATCACCCGGTAGTCGGCCTTGAACCGCTTGATGTTGCCAAACAGGGCGTTGACGGCAGCAAACCAGGCCTGATGCCCCGCAGTATGGGTGAATTGGTAGGGCCCCGCCACATCGCCAGCCGCCAGAATGTTGGGATAGAGGGTTTCGAGATATTCGTTGATTTCCACCACGCGGTTCACTGGAATGCCCAGTTCTTCCAGCCCAAAGCCCTTCAGGCGCGGCGCACGGCCGACAGCGGCGATCAGATCGTCAAATTCGATGCGGGATTTCTGGCCCTCGTGTTCAACCTCGATCCACTTGGCGCCATCGCTGACCCCGCAGGACAGCGCCTTGTGACCGGTCAGGACCCGTACGCCGTCCCGCGTGAGCGAGGCCTGCACCAGCGCCGAAACCTCTTCGTCCTCGCGGATCATGATGCGGGGGGCCATCTCGATCTGCGTCACCTGCGATCCCAGCCGGGCAAAAGACTGTGCCAGTTCCGATCCGATCGGCCCGCCCCCCAGCACGACCAGCCGCTTGGGCGGCTCAGTGCGATCACGCAAGGCATCCCACAGCGTGTCAGAGGTCAGATACCCGACATCGTCCAGCCCCGGCAAGGGCGGCACGAAGGGTGCCGCACCCGTGGCTATGATGATCGCCCGGGTGGTCAGCCGCCGGGTCTCGCCACCCTCCAGCGCGATTTCAACCGTCCAAGGATCGATCAGCTTGGCGTAGCCCTGCAACACCTCAACCCCGAGGCCGCTATAGCGTTCGACGCTGTCATGCGGGGCGATGTCGGCGATCACCCCGTGAATGCGCTCCATCACCCTGGCGAAAGAGAATTTCGGCACACCGGGTTCCAGCCCGTAATGATCGGCATGGCGCATCTGATGCGCGACCTTGGCGCTTTTGATCAGTGCCTTTGAGGGCACACAGCCGTAATTCAGGCAATCACCGCCCATCTTGTGCGCCTCTACCAGCGTCACCTTGGCCTTGGTCGCGGCGGCGATATAGGAGGAAACCAGCCCCGCCGCCCCACCGCCGATGACGATCAGGTTGCGGTCAAACTTGGCAGGCTGCGACCAGCCGGCATAGACCTTGCGGCGCTTGATGGCATTCAGAAACATTCGGGCAATCCACGGGAAAAGGCCCAACAGGGCGAAAGAGGCAAGAAGTGCCGGAGAGGCTATGCCCGAGAGGCTGTCAAGCCGGGCAAGCTGGGTGCCCGCATTGACGTAGACCGCCGTCCCCGCCAGCATTCCGGCCTGACTGACCAGATAAAAGGTCAGCGCGCGGATGGGCGTCAGCCCCATCAAAAGGTTTACTGCAAAGAACGGCACTACCGGAATAAGACGCAAGGTGAACAGATAGAACGCCCCGTCCCGTGCAAGGCCTGTCTCGACACTGCGAGCGCGGTCGCCAAGGCGGGCGCGCACCCAGTCGCGAAGGAAATAGCGCGCCGCCAGAAAGGCAAGCGTGGCGCCAATCGTCGACGCGAATGAGACCAGTACAAACCCACCCCAGAAACCGAACAGAGCCCCGGCGGCAAGGGTCATCCAGACGGCAAGTGGCAGCGAGAGCGCCGTGACCACAATATAGGCCGCAAAGAACCCCAGCGCGAGTGCAAGCATCCGCTCGGCGCGCCAAACCTCGGCCTGAGCAAGCCAATCTCGCAGGGTGTCGAGGTTAATCTGGTAGTGGCGCAGCGTTGCCATCAAGACAAGGACGGAAAGGACAGCAAGGGTGAAAAGGAACTGCTTCTTCATGTCTCAAGTCTTCTTCCAAGTTCTTTCAGGCGAAAGCCGAATGTCCGGCGCATCATGGGAGTGTCCTTGTTCGGTGATTGATCTTTGCTTCATATGCTTGAAGACGATCTCGGGATGATCTTGTTACGCGCAGATTGTCCCTGGGCCAAAGAAAGGCGGGCCAAAGGCCCGCCCCACTCGTTTGAATTGCGGAGTGCCGATCGCAGACCGGCACCCCATTCTGAGCCGCATCAGTTCCAGCCCAGGATGACTTTCAGCGCGCCTGCCGGATTATTTCCGCTGCGCAGATTCTCGCTGTTGCTGAACAGGATGGTGATTGCAGCAACCTGGACGTTCGAAAGGTTGCTGAGATCCGCGCCGGGCACCAGCCGCATGATCTCGACACGGTTGCCATCAATCAATTGATCTGCGGTCGTCATGGCACTTGCCGAACCGAATGCTGTTGACGCGAGGATGGCGGCGAAGATGAAGCGTTTCATGATATTCTCCTTGAGTTTCTGTTCGAGGTTCTGGTTCAACCGGACCGGCTTGATCCGATAGGTTCAGACTACTCTTGAACTGATCGGTTGGAAAATCACGCCTCAGTCGCGGCCGATCACTCGAAAATGCTGGAAAGGCATTGTAACGCAGGCACTAGGCCACGCTGCGGTCCATAACCGTGCCAAAGCGACCCAATAGAGCCCGGTTACAGATCGCTGCCGTCAAATGATTGTTACTCACCGCTCCAATCGGACGGCACAGAAGCTTGCGCACAATATTGTGCATTCTTGCAATACTACTCAAAGTCGCTAATTTCAGTGCTTTATCGGGCTTTCGCCACGAATCATCGGCTTCTAGCGTCGGGCCCTGACTGAAAACCAATGCTCAGTTCGTGGACAGATTCGATCCGAAACCGTAGCCTTCACCGAAAAAGGGGAAACCTGAATGTCACATTTTCCATCGATCCAGAATCTTGAACTTCTTGCCTTGTTCAAGAAGTTCCCGGAGCGGGGCATCTTGCCGCTTTTGGAATATCACGATGCCATTCTGCGCAACGACAGCGAACTGACCATTGCCGAGCGCGAGTTGATCGCGGCCTATGTGTCATCGGTGAACGGCTGCCATTATTGCTTTTCGGCGCACCGCGATCACGCCAAGGCCTGGGGCATCCCGGCTGACGTGTTCGGCAAAGTGCAGGTTGACCTTGAACACCCCGGCGTTCCCGAACGCATGCGACCGGTGCTGGCCTATGCGCGGCGGCTGACCGTCGATCCGGCGGGGGTTGGAATGGCCGATGCGCAAGCCGTTTATGACGCCGGTTTTTCGGAAGAGGGGCTGTTCGACATCATTTCAGTGACGTCGCTTTACAACTTCATGAACCGCATCCTCGAAGGGGCGGGGATCAAGAAACATGTGCGCGTCATGGAGATGACCGACGAGATGCGTCGCAAGTATCTCTACACGCATCTGTGGAAAACGATCTCGAAAGGTCAGACGCCCGCAGACTGAACAAAGACCCGCGCGGCGGCGGCGGCCACCGGGCGCAGGTTTGCGGTCGTGGTCCCAGACCGCGCCCGCAAGGTCAGCCCGCGCGCGACAGACGCCAGCACCACCGCCAGCACCTCGGCCGGCGCTGGCAAGGCTTCTCCCGACAAGCGCAGGCGGGCGGCAATCTGGTGCTCCAGCCCCGCATAGCGGCGGTCGAGTTCAGTGCGGAATATCGGGTTTGCCCCTGCCGCGTCCGACAACACGCAGGAAATCAGGCAGCCCGGCGTGGCGGCATCTTGCGTTGCAAGAATGACCACCTGATCGAAGAAAGCCGTCAGATCCTGCGCCAAGGTGCCTTTGGGACCGAGGGCCGCACTCAGCGGCAACATGCGCGTGGTCGCGTAATGGTCGATCGCTGCCAGAAAGAGCCGCTCTTTGCCACCAAAGGCGCTGTAGAGCGTGGCGCGAGGCATCTGCATCGTCTTGCACAATTGATCAACCGATGCGGCCTCGTATCCCTCGGCCCAGAACAGGCGGGTAGCGGCCTCAATGGCATCGACCGTCTCGAATCCCCTTGGCCGACCACGCATCCGCTGTTCTGTGAACCCAACTTCCGGCATTGCATCGCTTCTTTTTGAAACCCTTATTCTGGAAATAGGTGGCCTCCAGTTGTGAGTCAAATTATAGAACGATCATTCTTTTATTTTGGAGACTGACATGACGAGAACGCCAATGATGACGATGGCACCCGAAACCATCGAGACAGCCACGGGCGAGGTCAAGGCGGCACTGGAGGCCACCAAGGCGCGGCTGGGTTTCGTGCCGAACATGTATGGCTACATGGGCAAACTGCCCGGGGTTCTGATGGGATATCTGTCCACCTATGACAGCTTTCGCAAGACGGCGGGCTTTGTGCCGGCAGAGCAGGAGGTCGTGTTTCTGACGATCAGCCGTACCAATGGCTGCACTTATTGCATGGCCGCCCATTCGATGATCGCCGACAAGATGTCGGGCGTCGCCCCCGATGTGCTGGCGGCCCTTCGGGCGGGCCAGATTCTGCCCGACGCCAAGCTGCAATCGCTTTCCGCCTTTACGCAATTGATGGTCGAAACCCGCAGCAATCCGAGCAAAGCTGCGGTCGATGCGTTCTTTGCAGCGGGATACGGCGAGCAACAGGTTCTGGGCATCGTCCTTGCCATCGCCTGCAAGACCTTCTCGAACTATGTCAATCACTTGGCCGGTACACCGGTTGATTTGGCCTTTGCCCCCTACAGCATGGATTGACGCATTTCCCGCCGGGGCCTGTCCCGGCGGGCTACACGACGCCCCGGTGCCACAAGCGCCGGATTGAGCCATCAAGTGACAACCCACCGCCGCCAAGCACCGCAGGAACGGCCAGCACCGTGATCCAAAGCAGGCGCAAGTCCGAAATCGGGTCATAGGGACTGGCATCGAACAAAGCCCCGATCACCTCGGGCGGCGCGTTGCGCGCAAAGATGTCGATCATCGTGGTCATGGCAATCAGCCCGATCATTCCGCAAGCAGCGATCCTTGTTGCCAGCCCAACGACCAACAGCACGGGCAAGACCGCCTCGGCCAGGACCAGTGCCTGCACACCCAGGCGCAATGCCAGCGACAGACCCGCGGGATCATTCCCGGCAGCCTCGAGTGCGCCCGGCGCAAGTTCGTAAAATGCCCCGAGCGACAGGACAGTTCCCGCAACATCCGGCCCGATAGACAGATCGCTTCCGCCGATCTTGCTGGCGGCCGAGATCAGGAAGTATGGATCCAACACCGCCGCAAAGGTCAGCCGCGCCAGTGCCGAAAGCGCCGAAAGCTTCCAGACGGAGGGCACGGCTCCACGTTCGGACACCTCACGCAGCAGCGGCAGTCAGGGCGAGATCCATCAGGGCCTTGATTTCCTCGCGGGCGGTTCCGGCAACAATCCGGCCAAGTTCATCTTCACCCTTCAAAGCGACAAGTGTGGACCGGCGCGGGATTTTCAGAGCCTGCGACAGCTCGCTGTCGGCATATATGTCCCAATCGACCGTGATGAAGGTGATCGCTGCATCATAGGCCGGATTGGCAGCGCGCAGGTCAGCCATCACCCGATCCTGCGTAGCACAGGTCGAACACCAATTGGTCCAGAAATCCAGGAAGACAACCTTGCCATCGGCCATGGCCGCTTCAGCAAGGCCGGGGGTGTAAAAAACCCGCTCACCCGCCAGTGCGGGAAACGACAGTCCCGGCAGGATCAGGCTTGAGGCGGCGAGGGCCAGGAAGGTCCGGCGTTGCATGATGGTTCCTTTCAGATTGAGACAGAGAAATCGACGAGCCAGGCGGGCAGAACCTGCAGCAGCCAAGCGTCGAACTGGTGGTTGAGACGCAAGAGCAAGATCGTGCCAATCAGGACAAAAACGCCACCCATGATCGGCTTGGCCCGCGCTGCAACAAGGGCCAGCATTGCCTGACGGCGTTGCAGTGCGGACCTCGCGCCATAGGCAATGCCGATAATCAGGGTCGAGACGCCGAGTGCAAAGGCGACCATGATACCCCCGGCGCGCATCAGATCCTCGCCCTGCGCGGCAAGGGCGATGGCCGCGCCAAGCGTCGGGCCGATGCAGGGGCTCCAGACCGCCCAAAAGCGCGCCACCCAGAAACTGTTCGCCCAGACCGGCCTCGGCTGTGGCGGTCATGCCGGCATCCGCGCGTGCCGACAGCCCGGCCGTTGCCGTGGCAAAACCGCCACCAAAGGCAGGCACCAGCACAACAAGGCCAAAGCCGATCATCATCACCGCCGCTGCGCGCGACACGGTTTCTTCGGTCAACCCAAGTGCCGGACCCAGCGTTGCCAGCCCCAGACCAAGGGCTCGAAACTGACACTCATCCCGGCGGCAAGCGCCAGGGGCGCACGCCGGTCGGCCTGCAAGCTGGTGGCCAGCACGATCGGCAGCACCGGCAGGACACAGGGGTTGATCAGGGTCAAAAGCCCCCAAGATAGGCAAAGATCAGGTCCATTCAGTTCCCCAGCATCCACTGCCCATCAGGAAAGAAAGCGTGAAAGGCAAAGGCAAACGGAATGTCATGCACCACATCGCGCCCCGCGTCGTCGCGCACACGAATGTTGCCGACCTCGCGTCCCGCACCGATGCTGGCGCTGTCCAGCGCCGAGGCTTGCCCTTCAGTCCAGGTGATGATCAGCCCCGCTTCGCGCAGCGTTCCAGCCTGCCGCAAACGGTCCAGTGGCCAAGCGCGATCGCCCACCCGCAGCACGCGGGCCAGCGGCGCGATGCCATGTGGCGGGGGATCGCCGTCATAAAGGAAAGGCCGGATCGAACTGTCATAGCTGACATAGGGGTTCTGGCCGTAAGATCGCCGCCAGTCGGGTTCGTCCATCACCAGCCCGACGGGATGGGCGGCGCGGAACGCGTCCCAGCTTTCCATCCAGGCGACTTTCTGGGTCAGCCGCTCCCCGGCATGCTGCCCGACGATGCCTTCGCCAACCGCCTGCTGCCACCAGCTTTCGGTTTCACGGTCAAACATGATCATGTCGGAATTGCGCAAAAGACCCGAGACGCCGAAGCTGAGCGTCTGCCCCCCAAGGCGGCGGTCAAAGATCATGCCGGAGTTGCACAGCGGGCAGAAGGTCACAGCGATGGGCTGACCAGCCACAACGTCATTCACGATCTCATGCCACATCAGATAGCGGATCGGATAGGCGCGGGCGGGCAGCCCCTCGGGCGCAAAGGTCATGACCGGTTCGCGCGGCTCCAGCCGCGTCTCGTCGGCGGCTGGAATGAAAGTCGGGTCCGACAGGGCCGGGATGCCGTCTTTTGGCGGCCCGCCGGATATCACTTCGGCCAGATCAATCGTGACCCTGCCAAAATCAGTCTGCGGCCAGTCGCGCGCGAAACCAGCGTCTTGGGCCGAGACCTGCAACGCCGATATAGCCAAAACCAACCCAAGAAAGGCCGCGCGGATCATCGTGCCGTAAGTCCGAACTGCGCCGCTGCTTTGCGGTCCTCATCCAGCCCTAAAACCCGGTCCAGCGACCAGGACCCCGGACCGCGCGCTATGATTGCCAGAAATGCCGCAGCCCACAGACCATGCGTGACCCAGGCATCGGGATAGACAAAGATCTCGATCACCGCCGTCATGCCCAGCAGTCCAAGGGCGGCAAAGCGGGTGAACAGGCCCAGGATCAGCAGGATGGGCAGCACATGTTCCGCCGTGGTTCCCAGCACGGCCGCAAGATCCGAGGGGATCAGCGGCAGGGCATATTCTTCCTTGAAAAGGAACCAGGTGGAATCCTTGATGGTGAACAGCCCCTCGACCTTGGTCCGACCCGATTGAAAGAACACCATGGCCGGAAAGATGCGCAGCGCGAGGGCGACGACATCGTGCGGAATGCGGTCCAGCATGGCATTCAGATTGCGAACGAATTGTATCATGGGATTGCCTTTCCGGGCATGACGATGGCCCCCGCCTGCATCAGGCGGACCAGCATCGTTTCAGGGCTGTGATCAGGTTCGGCGAAAGCGGCCATTTCGGCGGCGATCATCAGGCTGGCCCCCGACAGGATCGCCTCGATCATCGCGGCATCACCGGGGCCAATGGCGGCGACGGGCACATCGAACCGGGCATCGCGCCAGACCCGAGCAATCTCGGGGCCCGTGCCCGCCAGTACCAGACGCGGCCCCCCAGGCTGATTGGCGGCCCAGACCGCCACGGCAGGGTGGGCCAACCGCAGCACCTGAACCGACGGATGCAGGCGCAGATACAGGCTTGCCGGGTCTGCGGCCGATGCTGCCAATTCGGCAGGTGGCAAAGGGTCCGCATGGGCGGCGTGGTAGGCCTGGCCCCGTGCCACCTCGATCCGGGCGACGTCGGCCATATAGCGATAGGCGTCCAGCGGCGGAAAGGCGGCCAGAAAACCGGGAAAGCTTTCGCCCCAGTTGATCAGAAGCGGCGACTTGGGGCGATGCGCTTGCGCAAAGTCCCGCGCCATCGCCCGAAAGAAATCTGATCCGACCAGCCTTTCGATGACCGGGAAACGCTGTGAGAGGGCATCGATCAAACTGACTGTGACGTTGTTGCGGTAGACCGCGAAACGTTGTGCTGCCTCCTCCGGGGCCATGGCCGTCAGTCCGGGCGGAAGCGCGCCAGAACCGATCCCGGCGCGGAACGCGTTCAGAAACTCAGGATGCCCTGGCAAGATGCACCTCCGCCGCACTGTCGATGAAGGTTTGCGCGCGGTCCGCCTCGGCCTGCAACACGGGCCAGTCGGGCACGTCATTGTCCCATTCGATCAGCGTGGCCATCGGACCGGTCCGCGCCAGCACATCGGCACACAGCGCCCAGACCGGATCCGCGATGGGTGCGCCATGCGCGTCGATCAACAGCGGGCCAGAGGGCAACGTTTCCCCGGAATGGCCGCCCAGATGCAAATCGCCCACGGCGGCAAAGGGAAAGTCCGCCAGATAGGACCCTGCATCGGTGCGGTGATTGGTGGCGCAGACAAAGACGTTGTTCACATCCAGCAGCAGGCCACAGCCGGTGCGACCCACGATTTCCGCCAGAAACGCCGTCTCGGGGATGGTCGATTGCGCGAACAGCACATAGATGGACGGGTTTTCCAGCAGCATCCGGCGGCCCAGCACATCGTGCACCTGTGCGACATGGGCGCAAACGATGGCCAGGGTTTCCTCGGTATAGGGCAAGGGCAACAGATCGTTCAGATAGTCGCCGCCATGGCTCGACCACGCAAGATGTTCGAAAAAACTGTCCGGTTCATAGCGGTCGCACAGCGCCCTGAGCCGCGCCAGATGGTCACGGTCCAGATCGTCACCCCCCCCGATCGACAGACCTACGCCGTGCAGCAACAGCGCGTAATCCTGCCGCAGGGCAGTAAGCTGCGCATAGGGCAATCCGCCGGCACCCATGAAGTTTTCGGCATGCACCTCGAAAAACCCCAGTCGCGGCGCGGTTGCCCGGATGGTCTGAAAGTGCTGCGGCCTAAAACCGATCCCGGCCATGGGGGGGAGGGTCATCTGCGAGTACTCCGGTCGTCAAAGGACATATGGCAAGGGGGGCCGGAGCGGGGCTGGCCCCGCTCCGGCAAGTATCAGGCAGGAACGTCGCGGGCCAGTTCCTCGAGCGCGCCCATGCGGGCGACACCGTCCTCAGCCGCTGGCAGTTCCATCGTCAGGCAGGTGCCGGTGGCAACCAGCGTCCATGCATTGCCCTGATAGTCGACCTTGGACGTCCCTGCGCAAGTCGTGCCTGCACCGGCGGCGCAGTCGTTTGCACCGGCCAAAGCCACACCAAAACACTTTTCCATCTCTTGGGCATGGGCGGCAGTTGTCACCATTGCCGTCAGCGCGCAGGCCAGCGTTGCACCGAGGGCCAGGCCAGATTTCATCATCGTCATGTCAGAACTCTCCATGTTGAACCAGCGAACCGATCTGTCGGTCCGGCATAATTCAGTCCGTGTCAGACCGCATAATGTTACGGTGCTCACGAAACGGTGTTCAAAATAGTCGTTCTGTATAAATTGCAGCGCCTAATGTAACAAACAGTCTCGGCGGCCGGATTGCAGGGAGTATCATGACGGAGAATGGGGATGATTGGGCCCATCTGCTGCGCGCAGCAAACAGAGGCGACACTGCCGCCTATGGCGCATTCCTTGTGGCACTTGCCCCGGTGCTGCGCGGGATTGTCCGTGCCCGGGCTGGCGGAATTGACGCTTCCTTGCGCGAAGACATCGTGCAGGAGGTTCTTTTGACCGTTCACCTCAAACGACACACCTGGGCCGAGGATCGCCCGGTGCGCCCATGGGTCTATGCCATCACCCGCTACAAGATCGTGGACGCCTTTCGCTGCAACGGACGCGAGATCAACCTGCCCATTGAGGATTTTGCCGACATCATCCCGGCCGATGCCGAACCCGATCCCTTCGCCGCCCGCGATACTGACCGGATGCTGGATCAGTTGGACGACAGGTCGCGCAATATCCTGCGGGCCGTCGCCTACGAGGAAACGAAACTGGCTGATCTGGGACCCCGCTTTGGTCTGTCTGAAGGAGCGGCGCGGGTGGCTTTGCATCGGGCACTGGGCAAACTGTCCGCCCTGCGGCGTGGAGGCCAATGATGAAAACCGATGACTTGATTGCGCTCTTGTCTGCCGACACACATCCCGGACGGGCAGTCTTCCCCGAAGTCCTGTTTGCGACATTGGGCCCGATCCTTGTCACGGGGAGCGTGTTTTTGATGGTGCTGGGGATCAGGCCCGACCTGACCAGCGCCGTCACATCTCAGGTGGCCGTCTGGAAATGGCTGTTGCCCGGTTTGCTGGTCGTAGCAGGCATAGCCTTGGCCCTGGCCTTGTCGCGACCAGAAAGCGGCCCACGCAAGGCGTGGTGGGTCACCCTCCTGGCGGCAGCTATTGGCGCGGCCCTGTTTGCGAGCCGCGCTGCGATCCTGCCCCCGACCGATTGGATGGCGGCGATCAGGGGGCGAACCCTGCTGGTCTGCCTTGCTTCGATTTCGACCATCGGCCTTACAGGGCTTGTCGGCGGGCTTGCCATCCTGCGGCGGGGTGCAACGACCCGGCCCGGCCTTTCGGGTCTTGCCCTTGGACTTGGATCAGGCGGAGCAGCCGCGCTCCTCTATGCGCTGCACTGCAATGAGGACGATCCGATGTTTTTTGTCACATGGTATGGCTCGGCGATCCTGGCCGTCGGCTTGATCGGCGCAATATCGGGACAGCGTTTGTTGAGGATGTGACCGGCACGGGATTGAGAGGTGCGTGGGTGTCAACGTGCTGGTGCCGCTGGGGATCAGCCCGCTGTTGCGGTTATCGACGGCGTGGTGTTCGCGCTCTTCGCCGGGGTCGTGGCGATGGCGGGCAAGGTGCCGCAGATCGGCGGCAACCTGGATCTTGGGCTCGCGGTAGCGGGGGCGCTGAACTTTGCCCTCTTCGGCGGACTTCTCCGGGCGATGTTCCGGTTTCGGGCCTTGTTCGCGCTTGAGGGCCTGCTGATCTGCCGGATGTTCGACCGGGTCGCGAAATGGTTCCGCGCCAACGGTGCCGGATTGCTCGGCTCGCTTTGCGACGGGGTGGTCTGGCCGCGCGACCCGCGGCACCGGCTGGGCGGACTTCTAGGTGCAATCGCGGCCAAGCTGATCTCGGCCACGCATTGCATCTGGGCCGGGCTGGCGGTGGGCGTGGTCCTCGCGCCCTTCGACTATCTCTTTCTGATGGTCTTCGCCGGGTTTTCGCTGGTGCTGTCGCGCTTCGTTCGGATACCGGGGGGCTTCATCTTCGGCTCGGCGCTGGCCTTCGACCTGCTGGGCATGCCCGAGGCGCAGGCGCTGCTGATGATCCTGTTCAACTGGATGATGTCGATCATCGTGGTCGTCGGCGGCGGGCCGATCGTGCTGTGGCAATCGGGGCTCGACTTCCGCGCGCGCGACTGGAACCGGAGGCCGCCGATGTCCGCGTCTGAAACCGTCGCGCCGGCGGTGCCGCTGTCGTCCAAGAACCGGCGGATTGACATCAGAAACACCAAGGCACTTCGGCAGAAGATTGGCGCGCCGGAGTATTTCGAGAACGATCAGGTGCCCGCACTTTCCGCAGCGTCCGGGGTGCAATTCGCGGCGCAACCGGTGTTGCATCAGAATGGCAAGCCCGTTTACAATAAAACTGCCCCGTCACCGGGCGTTGTGGCAATCCGGCTGGAGTTTTCCGCCCATGCGTGACTCGGCCGTACCATTGTCCGACGAGGCGCTGCTGGACTGCTGCCAGCGCACAGCGTTCGGCTATTTCCTTGAAAACGTGAACGACGCCAACGGTCTGGTCGCCGACACGTCGCGAGACGGCTCGCCGGCCAGCATCGCGGTCGTGGGCTTTGCGCTGTCGTGCTACCCGATCGGGGTCGAGCGTGGCTGGATCAGCCGCGCGCGGGCCGCCGAACTGACCCTCGCCGCGCTGCGGTTCTTTTGCGACAGCGCGCAGGGCAAGGAAGACGACACGACCGGGCACCGGGGCTTCTATTATCATTTCCTCGACATGCAGAGCGGCCGGCGGGTCTGGCGCTGCGAATTGTCGATGGTAGATACGGGCCTTCTGATTGCGGGCATGCTGGTCGCGGCAAGCTATTTCGACGGCCCGGACGAAGGCGAAATCCGCGACCTGACCGAAACGCTGTACCGGCGGGTGGACTGGACCTGGGCG
>Ga0163144_10009092_pt1 | contig 21387 bp, 23 predicted proteins | sample OliLak19BULKMAT1_FD_123175 | JGI IMG/M metagenome (GOLD analysis project Ga0163144, IMG submission 123175) | Freshwater microbial mat bacterial communities from Lake Vanda, McMurdo Dry Valleys, Antarctica - Oligotrophic Lake LV.19.BULKMAT1 | ecosystem: Environmental > Aquatic > Freshwater >... | reverse complement strand
GCAATGCGGCCACTGTAACGGTACTGGTATGTATGCGGCCCTGGGATTCAGTTGCCGGTACGCGCTGTACGCGGTGAACGCCGGCTTCAAATTTTAGCCGACCATAGGCTTCATTACCCTTAACTAAGAAACTTATTTCTTTAAAACCACCTGCGTCAGAGGCACTTTCGCTAAGTAGTTCGATCTTTAAGTTATGTATTTCGCAGTATCTTGCATACATTCTGTAAAGTTCAGCGGCAAATAGGGAAGACTCGTCACCACCAGCGGCGGCCCGGATTTCAAAGATTGCGTTTCGCTCATCGTTTGGATCTTTAGGGGTGAGCGCTTCTTGGAGCTTTGATAAAGTAGCTTGCTTCTGTGCATCCAATTCTCGTAGTTCAATGGTTGCCATTTCAGCTAGCTCACCGCCCGCAGATTGCAATTCTTTAGCTTCAGTAGTTTGTTTGGCAACGCGGTTGAGGTCATCAAACAGGGTAACTAGAGCTTGCAAATCACTTTGGCGTTTGGCTAGTTTTGGATACTCTGGCGTGCTAAAAATACCTGGATCTTGAAGTTTTACTTCCAGGTCGGCTAGTTCGTCTCGATAATTTTGGGCTTTTGATTCCATAGTTCCTGCTTGATTATAAAAGAAAACCGTCAAACTTTCGAATGACGGTTTGAAATATCGAATTTAGCTAACGTGAACCGAGTTTTTGTGGTGTTTCGGTAGACTTACGTGGCTTTTTGGTTATTTTAGCTTCGCGGGCAGCTTTGGCAGCTTCGGAGCGGGCTTTGAACTTGTCCACGCGGCCCTCAATGTCTACAATGCGTTCTTCACCGGTGAAGAAAGGGTGAGAAGCACTAGATATATGTACTTTAAAAAGTGGGTATTCGTTTCCATCTTCCCATTTGGTTTTTTCCTCAGAGGCAATAGTTGAGCGCGTCAAGAACTTTGCTCCGTTATTGAGATCTTCAAATACAACGGTGCGGTAATTTTTGTGGTGCAAATCTTTCTTCATAGCTAGTGGAGTATACCGTATCTGTTAATTTAAATCAAGAGGGGACTTGCGCAAATAACTCACCTCTGTTACTGTATATAAGTAATTAACTAAGCAGGACGGAGCAAAATCCTCCTTATCATATCCATGTAGGACTGATAGGGTCAGCACCGTACCAAAGAGAAAGGATTTTATTATGGCTACTAATGTAGACATTAAAGAACTATTGTCGGCTGGAGCTCACTTTGGCCACAAAACCAGTCGTTGGCACCCCGCCATGGCTCCGTATATCCACAGTAAACGCGGTGGATCACATATTATTGACTTAACTAAGACAGTCGAAAAGTTGGAAGAGGCTCTTAGCTTCATTACAGCAACCGCTACTGCCGGCAAGCAAGTGCTTATAGTTGGCACTAAACGTCAGGCGCACGACATTGCCCTAAAACTAGCCCAGGACACGAATATGCCATTTGTTACTGAACGATGGGCTGGTGGTATGTTAACCAACAAGAACACCATCAATGGTCGCATTAAGCACCTCAAAGATCTTGAGACTAAGCTTGAGAGCGGTGAGCTTGAAAACAAGTACAACAAGCTCGAGGTTCAACGTTTTCAAGAAGAAATTGAAGCCATGAACGTACTATACGGTGGCATAAAAGATATGCATGCTAAGCTTGGTGCTGTACTAGTATTTGATCCATCTCACGATAAGAATGCGGTATCCGAAGCTAAGAAACTAGGCGTGCCAATTGTCGCAATCTGTGACACCAATTCTGACCCGAGCGATATAACCTATCCAATCCCATGCAATGATGATGCTATTAAGACATTGCAACTTATATCGGACTACGTCAAGTCCGCAATCGATACAGGTAAGGCAAAAGCTGCTAAGACAATTGAAAAAACCGAAGAAGCAACCGAAAAGTAAGCGAGGGGGAATCTATGAACATTGAAGATATTAAAAGACTTAAAAGCCTAACCGGCGTAGGTCTTACTGATGCCAAGGCGGCTTTAGAAGAATCTGGCTGGGATTTTGATAAAGCTTTAGAGGCTATGCGCAAAAAAGGTCTAACCAAGGCCGACAAGCGTGGTGAGCGTGAAGCTAGATCTGGTGTAGTCGGTACCTATAATCACGATAGTCGCATAGGCGTACTCGTAGAAGTAAACTGTGAGACGGACTTTGTTGCTCGCAACGAAATATTTATAGATTTAGTCAAAGATATTTCTATGCATATCGCAGCTAGTAACCCAGAGTTTGTATCTGTTGATAGCATTTCAGAAGAAATTCTCTCAAAGACTGCTGCTGAATTTACTGAAAAGGTTAGTTCTGAAGGAAAGCCAGAAAACATGATACCGAAGATTGTTGAGGGTATGCTTAAGAAACATTTTGCTGAAAAATGTCTTCTAGACCAACCATTTGTAAAAAACCCCGATCTTACTATGGCCGAATACATCAAAGAGCACATAGCTAAGCTCGGTGAGAATATAGTTGTCCGACGCTTTAGTCGCATTGCACTTGGCGAAGTAGCATAGGACTAATCCGTGCAAACAGCATTGCTGTCACTGAAATACAAGAAAGCGCTTGATTTAGTAGCGCACTTATTTGACGGTGTATATAGGGCTGGTGGGAGTGTGCCTTACCTTGTGCACTTGGTCGGAGTCAGTCACATTACAAGGCATGTATCAGACGACGAAAGTGTACATATAGCCGCATTACTTCATGACGTATTAGAGGATATTGATCCTAGAATGTATGACGAAGAAAAGATGCGAGCTGACTTTGGTGATAAAATTACAGACATCGTAAAAGCTGTTAGTCAAGATACAAGGACTTACACTAAACCAGAAGCAATTCGTCGTTATTTGATCCAACTTGAAACAGGTGCATTAGAAGCGTGTTTAGTTAGCGCGGCAGACTTACTTCAGAACAGTCTGGATATGGTAGAGCTAGCTGATGTTAACGTAGAAGCGCTTAAAGAAAGATTTGGCGGGATGGGTGCTGTGAGCCGTGAAAAGTTTATTACTGAGCGCTATAAGATACTTCGTTCACGACTAGGTACAAACCACCCAATAATTGCCGATCTACAACCAATCTTACAAAAACTTACCAAAATCCATTCCGAAATAGGTGTAAACTAAAAGGGTAATTAGGGAAATATTATGACTCCAACACAAGTAATACAAGAAGCAGAAGCCAAGTTTAAGAAAGCTCAAAACCATTTCGAGGAAGAGCTCAAAAAAATTCGTACCGGTCGTGCCCATCCTGGCATGCTCGATGGAGTTGCGGTTCTCGCCTATGGCGCTAGTATGCCACTAAACCAGGCGAGTAATATTACCGCACCAGAAGCCCAGATGTTACAAATTACGCCGTTCGATCCAAGTAATTTACAGGCTATTGTTTCGGCTATTCGAGATAATCCGTCTCTAGGTCTTAACCCAAGTGACGACGGCCGTGTCGTTCGCGTACCAATTCCAGCTTTGACAGAAGAACGTAGGCGCGAAATAGTCAAACAACTAGGTAGCAAAGTAGAAGACTGTCTAATTGCTATGCGTGGTGTACGTCATGAGACGCTAGATACATTAGGCAAGGCCAAAAAAGATAAGGACATCTCAGAAGATGACTACAAGCGTTTCGCAGCTCAAGTAGAGGATCTTATGAACAAACAAAAACTTGTGGTTGACGCGGCATCCAAGGCCAAAGAAACCGAAATCATGACAGTTTAATAAATTATGGCCGATAAAGAAAAAATTGAACTGCCAAGGCATTTGGGAATTATTTTGGACGGTAACCGTCGCTGGGCCCAAGAACAGAATTTGCCAGCGTTAAAGGGTCACTACCAAGGTGCTGAAGTTCTAAAAGATATATGTCTGGCGGCTTTCCGTTACGGTGTACCTTATGTGTCAGCTTTTGTATTTTCTACTGATAATTGGAATCGTTCAAAAACAGAAGTAACTTACTTAATGAAGCTCATTATAAAGTTCGTTGATAAGTACTTAAAAGAACTTAGTGATAACGAAATAAAGGTTGTTTTCGTTGGTGCCCGCGACGGACTTCCCAAGGCAGTAATGCAAGCGCTTGATGAGGCAGTAAAGCAAACTGAAAAATTTAAAAAGGGTACGTTAGCGCTGTGTATAAATTATGGTGGCCAACAAGAAATTGTTGATGCTACAAAAAAGTTGCTAAGGCAAAATGTTGATCCGAGGCGCCTCAGTATTCGTGAGTTTGAGCAGGCACTATATGAACCCGAACTACCTTCGATTGACCTAGTAGTTAGAACATCCGGCGAATACCGGACAAGTGGTTTTATGCTATGGCGTGCTGCTTACGCCGAGTATGCATTTGTCGATAAGCACTGGCCAGACTTGACTAAGCAAGATCTCAGGTTGGTTCTGTTACATTATGCAAAACGTCAAAGGCGATTTGGTAGGTAAGAGCTACTAGCGGCGGTCAACAATAACTTATATACTAGGGGGCATATGGGGATTTTCTTTTTTATCTTAGGGTTGGCATTGTTTATTGGTCTTATACTCGTACACGAGTGGGGGCACTTTGTTATGGCGCGCCGCGGCGGTGTCGACGTAGAAGAGTTTGGTCTGGGCTTTCCTCCAAGAGCAAAAATATTAGCTAAAAAGAACGGAACTGTTTATAGCTTAAACTGGCTACCACTTGGTGGTTTCGTGAAGCTCAGGGGTGAGCATGATATTGACACCGAAAAAGGCACTTTTGGTGCCGCTCCTCTGAGCACAAAAGTTAAAATTATGGTGGCCGGTGTGGTTATGAATCTTGTTGTAGCAATTTTGCTGTTTACGATAGTTGCACTTATAGGTATGCCAAAGATTTTGGACAATCAGACGACAGTTGTTAGTGATACTAAGATTGTCAAAATGCCAGATAACGTTGGCGTTATTAATATTGATCAAGTAGTCGGTGGGTCTCCTGCAGAAAAAGCTGGTCTACTGCCAGAAGATCAACTGCTGAGTATTGGGGGTGTTTCTATTGATTCGGCAGAGAAAGTTAGTGAAGCTACCAAGGCTAATGCTGGACAGTCGGTATCAGTAGAAGTAAGACGGGGCGGTGACGTAATAAAACAAGACATTACATTAAATCAAACCTCGCCGTATCTCGGCGTAGGTCCGTATTCTGCCCAAACTGGCCTAGAAATACGTCGCTCGACCTGGTCTGCGCCAATTGTTGCCTTAGGCGTAACTAAAGATTTCACGATTGCAACTATGAAAGGTCTTGGAACAGCGTTATCCGGTTTAGGCTCGACTATAGCTGGTTTTATTACGGGTAATAAAGAGGCACGTCAATCAGGGCAGACTGAGGCTTCTTCACAAGTTTCCGGACCTGTTGGTATATTTGCGGTGCTTTATGAGATATCTAAACAGGGCATAGGGCTAGTACTCTTCATAATAGCTATAATATCGCTAACCTTAGCTATCATGAATGCCCTACCTATTCCGGCATTAGATGGTGGTCGTCTGTTTGTGACACTTTTCTATAGAGCTATTAAAAAGCCTTTAAAGCCTGACACAGAGGACAGGATACATGGCACTGGGTTTGCTGTACTGATGCTACTATTCATACTAATAACAATTGTCGACGTACGAAGATTCTTGTAACTATGGAAGCTGCTAGTAAGCCTTCGTTAAAAGCCAAAAATAACCATTTATACAAGCCGGTTGCTACAGTTCTTCTGACTATTGCTGTTTTCTTGGTACCGCAGTTCATTGCAGTTATTTTGGTTAGTGTTTATCCATCTATAAAAGGGTGGAGTGAAGAACAATCAATAAGTTGGCTGTCTAACTCTACAACGGCACAGTTCTTAGTTAGGCTTTTAGTAGCATTAATCACAATTAATGCTGTACTTTATTTAATAAAGAAAGCCCGAGCCAAACCTGCCCGCATAGGCCTCGTACGTCCAAGACTAAGGGATATTGGGTATGCGCTTGTTGCTTACGGTTTATATTTTGCTACTTATATAGTGCTAATTAGTGCTACCGATAAATTATTTCCAAGCATCAACCTTAACCAAGAGCAAGATATTGGTTTTGATAAAGTAGTTTCACAGCTTCATCTGTTTATGGCCTTTTTCTCTTTGGTTATTTTGCCACCACTCTGGGAAGAAATTGTTTTTCGTGGTTTCATGTTTACGAGTCTTAGGGCTAAGATGCGTCTGAGATGGGCAATTATAATAACGAGTATCTTATTCGCAGTAGTACATCTGCAAATTGGTAACGGTGAACCGCTATTATGGGTTGCTGCTATAGATACATTCGTCTTGTCTTGTTATCTTTGTTACCTTCGGGAAAAGACTGGAAGCTTGTGGGCGCCAATGTTACTTCACGCTGCAAAAAATAGTATCGCTTTTTACTTTCTTTTTATTCACTAAACCCATCTGTTACAATATCCTTGACTCATGAAAACTATCTATCCAATTTTAGCCGTTACTATGCCCGCATGGGTATAAAAGCACGTTATGATATTTTACATTTCTATTAACCAAATAACAGAGAATAATACATGAAGGTTTCACAACTTTATACAAAGACCAAAAAAGAAGCACCTTCTGATGAGGTCAGCAAAAACGCCCAGTTACTAATCCGCGCCGGTTACATTAATAAGGAGATGGCCGGTGCTTACGACTACCTGCCTCTTGGAATAAAAGTACTAGAGAATATCAAGCAGATAGTACGTGAAGAAATGAATGCCATAAGTGGACAAGAACTAATAATGACGGGTATCCAGCGTAAAGAGACCTGGGAAACCACTGGGCGTTGGAGCGACGATGTTGTTGATGTATGGTTTAAATCAACCCTTAAGGATGGTACAGAGGTAGGATTCGGATGGTCTCACGAAGAGCCGATAGTTGAGATGGTAAAGAAGTACCTAGAGAGCTATAAGGATTTACCAATAAACGTCTATCAATTCCAAACCAAGTTACGTAACGAGTTAAGGGCCAAAAGTGGCATTATGCGTGGCCGTGAATTCGTCATGAAAGATATGTACTCCTGTAGTACGGATGCCACCCAGCACGAGGCTTTTTACCAGGAAACCATCGAGGCCTATAAGCGCGTATACGAACGTCTAGGTATTGGTGATGACACGTACGTTACCTTTGCAAGTGGCGGTGCTTTTACGGAGTTTAGCCATGAATTTCAGACTGTATGTGATGCCGGAGAAGACGTAGTGTATTTGCACCGTGGCAAAAACATTGCAGTTAACGAAGAGGTGTTGGACGAAGAAAATCTAGCAAAACTAAATATTAAGCGTGATGAACTTGAGAAGGTCAAAACTGCAGAGGTAGGAAATATCTTTAACTTCGGAACCCAAAAGAGCCAAGATATGGACTTTACCTTTGTTAACGAGCATGGCGAGAAGCAGTATGTTCACCTAGGTTCATACGGCATTGGAATTACCCGGGTAATGGGCGTGATTGCTGAGAAATTTTCTGATGACAAAGGCCTAGTTTGGCCAGCCTCAGTAGCACCTTATAGGGTGTATCTAGTAAACATTGGTACATCCGGAGAAGTTTTAAGTGCCTCTGTTAAGCTATACGGAGACTTAAAAGACTTGGGCATCGAAGTTCTATTTGATGACCGTGATGTTCGCCCGGGTGAAAAGTTTGCTGATGCTGATTTAATTGGTATTCCACACCGTGTAGTTATAAGCCCTAAGACGCTTGAAGGTGGTATGGTGGAGTACAAACATAGAACAAGTGACTCGGCAAAATTAGTTTCAATTGATAAACTAAAACAGATAATATTAAAGTAAGATATTTTACTAAATATCTCTTGCGTACGCCGTTATAAGCGCTATACTAGGAGCAAGAGCTGGCCGCTAATATATGCGCCGGCCTTTTGTTTAAGAAAGGAAGAAGAAAAGTGAAGAAGCAATTCCATCTGACCTCCGAAGGCTTGTCTGAATTACGGCTTGAGCTGGAAGAATTGACCGCTAAGAGATCTGTTATTGCAGAAGAGATAGCGACCGCTCGTTCGCAGGGTGATCTAGCAGAAAATGCAGAATATCACGACGCTAAAGAAAGCCAGGGCCGTAACGAAATTCGTATTGAAGAGATAGAAAATATTCTTCATAATGCTGAAGTTATTTCTGCTCCTAAGAACGACCACAAGATCCGCCTAGGTTCGACTGTAAAGCTTAAGCACAAAAATGGCATTGTCAAAGAGTTCCAGGTTGTGGGAACCGTAGAAGCAGATCCGCTTAATGGTAAGATCTCTGACGAGTCGCCAATCGGTAAAGCACTGCTCGGAAAAAAGGAAGGCGAAAACGTTGAGATTGTTACGCCGGCTGAAACCACACACTACACCATTGCCCAAATTGGTTAATGTTTTTCAGGCGTATTACTGGTACACGTAGTGCATTAGCTCAGCTAATTAGGTAACTCAAGCACTTCCTTATCTATTAGCTATCATCTATAATCTATTACTAATGGCAACACTTAAAGATTTTCGTGATGAACGGCTACGTAAACTTGCTGAGCTAAAGGAACTTGGGATCAATCCCTATCCTGCCAAAGCTGAGCGAACTCATAATGTGGGGCTTATAGTTTCTCAATTTGATGATTTACACGGCCAGGATGTAATAATATCTGGCCGCATTAAATCTATCCGCAAATTTGGCAAAATAGCTTTCGTAGTTATCAGGGACGAGAGTGGTGAAGTCCAAGCATTTTGGCGAGTCGTAGATGGTAACAATGCAGATAGAAGCAACAGCGAACTAATTATTAGTGATATTGCACTGCTTGATACTGGTGATTTTGTGGAGGTTAGTGGTCCAGTTATTAAAACTAAAACAGGTGAGATATCTGTAGAAGTAAGCAAGTTACGCTTACTCTCAAAAGCTCTTCGGCCGATGCCTAATGACCAGGAAGGCTTTATCAATAAAGAGGAGCGTATGCGCCGCCGGTATGTTGACATGAATGTTAATCGAAACGTGCATGACCGTTTTGTGCGCCGAAGTAAGTTCTGGCAAGCTACTCGAGATTTTTTAAATGAGCGCGATTTTCTAGAAGTAAATATTCCAGTGCTTGAACATACAACTGGCGGTGCTGATGCTAACCCATTCATTACCCATATGGACGCCCTGGACCACGATTTTTACTTACGTATTAGCCATGAGCTGCCCTTAAAGCGACTTATAGGTGCTGGTTTTGAAAAAGTATACGATATTGGCCCGCGCTTCAGGAATGAAAATTACTCTGATGAACATTTGCCAGAACACGTAGCAATGGAATGGTACTGGGCTTACGCAGACTGGGAAAAGGGGATGGTGCTTATGGAAGATATGTTCCGAGATGTTTTAGAGAAAACATTCGGCACATTACAGTTTAGAATTAGCGATAAAGATATTGATATGAGCAAAGCCTGGGAGCGCTGGGATTACGCTCAGGTAATACGTGATCATTATGGCTTAGAAGTATTTGAGTGCACTATTGATCAGGTTAAAGAACAGTTAAAAAAGCATAATTTGGAAGTAGAAAAGACCGAGAATATCGCCCGTGGCATTGACAAATTATGGAAAAAAATCCGGGCAGAAGTAGTAGGCCCAGTTTGGTTAATAAATACCCCAGCATTTATTTCGCCACTATCTAAGGCCGATGATAATGACCCGCGTTTTGTTCAACGCTTCCAAGCTGTTATTGCCGGCTCAGAACTATGTAACGGTTTCTCTGAGCTTAACGATCCAATTGACCAACTAAGCCGCTTTGTAGAGCAGCAACAAATGCGCGACGCTGGTGATGAAGAGGCAATGATGCTTGACATTGATTACATAGAGATGCTTGAGTATGGCATGCCGCCAGCTTGTGGTCTGGGATACTCTGAACGTGTTTTCTGGGTATTTGAGGGTGTGACTGCTAGGGAGGGTGTACCTTTTCCTCAACTGCGTAGTGACATAGATGAGACCACTAAGTCCATCTATCCAGAACTTGGACTCTAGTCCTTATTTATACTAATGCTTTCGCCGCCAATGTTATGGGCAAAATAACTATCGTGACTGATGTAAATAATAGCACCGTGGTAGGGTTTGAGGGCATTTTCTAGCTCTTCAATACTCGGCAGATCGAGGTGATTAGTGGGCTCATCAAGAATTAGAAGATTTGGCTTATTTATTAGCATTCGGATAAGTTGTAGCCTTGCTTTTTGGCCACCACTTAGGTTACGGACAAGTATTTGTGCATCAATTGCAGGTTCAAACAGGTAGTCTCCCATACTGCGCATAATTTGCTGCTGATTTATAGGGAGGTCAAAATCTCGGTAGATACTCTCAATTGCTTCGTAGAGAGTTAAGTCTAGTAGTTTATCACCCATTTCTTGTTCATACATATTAATACGTACATGATTACCAGGAGTAATCTTGCCACTCATTAGAGTGGATGGATTGCCGCCGCGTATGGTTTGGGCAATAGCACGCACTAGGGTTGTTTTGCCAGCACCATTACGCCCAATAATATGTAGGCGCTCCCCAGATTGGAGTGAAACATTTACCGGTGCGAACAATGGTGTATTGTTATAGCCCAAGACAACATTGGTCAATGTAAGTAGGGTAGTCATACGCTCACCTTCGACCTGGCGAGCGATTTTAATATTTTTAGACTTGAACTTATCGTAGTTGGCCGTGGTCTTAGGATTTAGTGAAGCTGCAGATTCTTGATCGATCCAGAAACTTGGTTTTGGATTTGCTGCCTCTACTTCTTTAAGCTGTTTTTGGAGACGATCGCGCATAACAATAAATGGGTTATTGGCAGACTTTCCTGCATATCCTGGGGCTCGGGCAATAGCGTACGCAATCTGACTTTTTAGGTTTTCAATTGTTTTTAGAGCTATCTCGTAATTTTTTAGCTGATTAGTTGTATTGCTGGCATTTTGCTTCAGATATGCACCATAATTGCCTTTAAAACTAACGGCTTTTTTATCTTTAATCTCGATTATACGGTCAACTTTGGCTAGTACGTCACGGTCATGCGTAATGATTACACAGGCGTGTTTAGCGGCTTCAAGCCAATCTATGAATGTGTCCTTGGCAACGTAATCCATGTGGTTAGTAGGTTCGTCAATAAGGGCTAAATCAGGCAAAGAAAACTGGACTAATATAAGTTCTACAAAGCGCTTTTGTCCACCGCTCAAACTTTGCATTGGCATTAAGGCTTTATCTGTATCAATCTGGTATTTGCTAAGAGCTTGCAAGAGTCTATCGTCAACATCGTAATAATTAAGGTCACCGAACTTTTCTAAAGCATTTGAGTATGTATGTATTTTCTTCATATCATCGCCCATAGTCTCCGGGTAGGTATCAATGACTTTCTTGAGTTCAGAGTAAAAGGGTAGGTTAGCTAGAACGTAATCCACGGCACTTTGCTCGCCTATATCGTGGTGCTCTTGGCGAGTTGCTATCATTTGCAGTCCGCGTTTTTTGTCTATTGAACCTTCATATTCACCATCAATCCCAGCTAGAACGTTAAATAGCGTAGTTTTACCTACGCCGTTTCGACCAACAACGCCCACTTTCTCACTGTCGTTAATGGTTAGTTTTAATTCATGTAGCAAATGTTTGTTGCCCATGAGCTTGTCTTCAATGTGTACGTTTAAAAGCATAATTCCTAACTAGAGTACCATCTGAACACTAAAAGGGGTATTCAGGAATGTCTATTCTCTATATACTAAGACGTAATGATTACGGTCAAAAACCTATCTAAGATATACGGGAAAAAAGAAAATACGTTTACAGCTCTGAATGACGTTAGCTTTAAAATACCCGAAGGCGCAACAGTTGCCATCGTTGGTAAAAGTGGTTCCGGTAAGTCAACTCTGATGCACATAATGAGCGGGCTCGATAGTCCTACTCGGGGAACTGTAGAAATAGACGGTAACATCTTAAGTGAGCTTAAGGGAAAACGGATGGACAGGTTTCGGGCTACTAGTATGAGTTTTATCTTCCAATCATTCTTTGTTGAACCAAACCAAACTTCTTTCCAGAACGTTACTCTCCCGCTTGAAATTGCCCGAGTAGGTCGTCGGGCACGCAAATCTAAAGCCCTAGCAGCACTAGAGGCCGTAGGGCTTAGCGACAAAGTAGATAGTAAAGCCGCTAATCTGTCGGGTGGACAAAAACAACGTTTAGCTATTGCGCGCGCAATTGTCAATAAACCTAAACTTATCTTCGCTGATGAGCCTACGGGCAACCTAGATAGCTCTACTGGGGATAAGATAATTCAACTATTGTTTGGCCTTAATAAGGCCACCGGCAGTACTCTTATAATTGTAACCCATGATCATGAACTAGCTGCCCGTTGTCAGATACGAATTAACCTAAAGGACGGTGTAATCAGTTCAATGGGTGGTATTAAGACGGTTGTGCCTGTTGCTAAAAAGCCGGTTACTAAAGCTAGTCCAAGGAAGTATATATAATGTATATATCTGACATAATTCGCCGCAGTGGTCGTAGTATTAGGTCTGCTAAAATACGAACTTTACTAACGGCCATGGCTATCGCTGTAGGTACATTTGCTCTTAGCTTGACGCTTGCTGCAAGTAACGGAGCACAGGAATTTGTTGACCAAATTATTTCTGAAAATTTTGACCCCTCCGAGTTAATAGTTGCTGCAGACGAGTCTATAGTAGGTAATGCCGATACAAGTAAACCTCAAGAGTACGACCCAAGTTTTGGAGCATCTGCTTCTGGTGCGGGTGCTGTTATACAGGTTAGACGCCTTACCGACGAAGACATCAATAAAATACGTGATCTCGAAAGTGTTGAGTCGGTTCGTGAGGGCATCCAGCTTAATATTCAGTACATAACGCGTGAAGGCCAGAAAAAGTTGGTTGGAACAGTTGCAGGATTTAGCCCTTCACAAAACCCGGAAGCGCTTGCAGGTAATCTATTACGGCCACCAGCGAGCCAATCTATTCTATTGCCCGAAGGGTATTTAGAGCCATTGGGTTTTACGAATCCTGAAGATGCGGTTGGTCAAAAAGTTGCTATCGCTGTGCGTAAGCCCGTAAATACAGCTACGCTTGACCCGGCTTTAATTGCCGATATTCAAGCCGATCCAAGTCGTCTAAGTCAACTATCTGAGTCAAATATAGTGATTGAAGAATTCACAATTGCAGCGATATTCAAAAAACCAACTACATCTCAGCCGGGTACAGAACTCTATATGTATGTAAATAACGATGATGCTAGGCGATTGCTAAATATTACCACGGAAGGTACTGCTGAATTCGGTAAGTTCTTAACTGTGAATGCAAAGATTAAGAACGGCGAAAATGCTGATACACTTAAAGCTGCTCAAGCAGATATTTCAGAGCTGGGGTATTACAGTTTAAGTGTTGAAGAAACTCAAGCTTTCTTGAACCAAGCAATCGGTATTCTACAGGCAGTTGTAGCTACATTTGGAGCTATAGCTGTGATTGCTTCTATATTTGGCATCATTAATACGATGTACATCAGCGTCCTGCAACGCACCCGTGAGATTGGCTTAATGAAGGCACTGGGCATGCGCAAGCTCGATATTGGCCGATTATTTCGCCTTGAAGCTGCATTAATAGGGCTTATAGGCGGACTATTAGGAACTGGACTGTCATTAATCGCAGGCTTTGTTGCCAACCCAATTATAAGAAATGCCATAGATTATGACGGTGATCTACTAAGATTCGAACCATTACAGGTAGGTGCTTTAGTAATAATACTCATAGTTGTATCAATCTTGGCCGGCTGGTTGCCGTCACGTAAAGCTGCCAAGCTCGATCCAATCGAAGCACTAAGAACAGAATAATAAAGGAGATTACAATGAAAGCCATATGGAAAGATAATGTCGTTGCAGAAGCAAATAAAGAAGACCTAATTTATATTGAAGGAAACTGGTATTTTCCGCCCGCATCCGTTAACAAAGAATTTTTACAAGAAAGCTCTACTCCATACCATTGTCCATGGAAGGGCGACTGCCAATACTTTAACGTAGGTCAGGGTGGTGATTTTTCCCAAGACAATGCCTGGTCGTACCCTACACCTCTTCCTGGTGCATTTGAGATAGTCAAAAAAGATTTCTCGAACTATGTCGCATTCTACAGAGACGTAACAGTTACGGAATAGATTACTGCTTAATCCTTTGGGCAAATTTATTGCGTAGTTTTCGTATTTTGGGATCGATAACAGCTATACAATAGCCTGCACTAGGGTTATTTTCATAGTAATCTTGCATATGATCATCTGCTGGCCAAAAATTGCCGAGTGGTTCAATTTGAGTAACGACCGAATCTTTATATAGCTCAGCTGCAAACTGTGTAGCCATATCTTTAGCGATATCATGCTGTGATTCGTCGTGATAATAAATAACCGATCGGTAAATTTCTCCAACATCGTGGCCTTGGCGGTTAAGGGTTGTAGGATCGTGCATGACAAAGAATATTTCTAAGATTTCCCTGTAAGTAATTACTGAAGTATCAAAAGTTACTTGCACGACTTCTGCATGACCGGTACTACCGTTATATACATCTTGCGAAGTTGGATTATTAAAATTACCACCACTGTAGCCCGACTCTACATCCGTAATACCGTCGATAAGTTTGTAAAAAGCTTCTAGGCACCAGTAACATCCACCACCGATTGTAGCTATTTCTTTCATACCTCTATTGTATACTTGGACTAATGAACTACATATTCGATTTTGACGGCACTATTGTTAATAGTCTGCCTGCTATGATTGCGGTCTATAATAAAGTGATTCGCAACAATGAAGATCCACTAGAGCCCAAAGAGATAGAAGCGCTCCGTGGAATGACATCACGCCGGGCACTTAAACATATGGGTGTTCGTTGGTGGCAAATGCCTAAACTACTTTTGCAAGGCATAGGAGACTTCAACGCACTACTGCCAACCATGGATCCATGCGAAGGCATACCGGATACTATCAAGAAATTACACAAAAGGGGAGACAAACTTTTTATTGTTACTTCTAACACGCATGAAAACGTTACGAATTTTCTAAAACTTAATAATTTGCAGGATTACTTTATCGATATAAAGTCGGTTCCTAGCCTTTTTAAAAAATCTAAACACATTAGAAGGTTAATGAAAGAAAATAACCTTAAACGACGGGAAACTATTTATGTAGGTGATGAAACACGCGATATACAGGCGGCACGTCTGTCATTTATCAAAGTTGCATCGGTTAGTTGGGGTTTTAACACTCGTAAGATTTTAGCCAAGCAACGCCCTAACTTCCTAATTGATAATTCCAAAGAACTGCTTGATATCAGGCTTGAGGGTAAAAAATGAGGCTACATCGTTTCTATGTAAGTCCCGAAATGGCTGAGCTTGATCAAAGTTTTTGGATTAAAGACGATGGTCTTAGGAATCAGTGGTTGCGGGTGCTTCGTTATCGAGAGGGTGACGAAGTTGTGTTATTTGACGGTGTTAAGCACGATAGACTATATAAGCTAGCCAGAGTTGAATCAGATGCTATCCAGATGGAACTAATCACTGAATTTGAACGTAAACTTCCAAGTAAACATATATATCTTTTCTTTAGCTTACTTAAGAAAGATAAAAACGACTGGGTGCTACAAAAATGTACAGAGCTTGGAGTGCGTAACTTTGTTCCAGTGCTAGCTGAACGAAGCGAGAAGACCGGATTCAATTTAGAACGTGCTCGAAGGATCATCATAGAAGCTGCTGAGCAGTGTGGCCGTAGTGATATACCCAAGATTCGTGATCCACTATTGATAAAAACGGCACTAGAAGAGTACAAGAATAAGATTCAATTGCTGGTTTGTGACGAGACGTTTGACAATAATGAACAACTTTCTGAGTTACCAATTGGAATTTTTGTAGGGCCGGAGGGCGGCTGGACTGGGTCAGAGATTGAATTATTTGAAAAAAGCGGGACAGGGCATTTCCATTTAGGTAACCTGACTCTCAGGGCCGAAACTGCTGCAGTAGCTGCAAGTACAAAGCTGTTACAATAAGATCAATGGGATATTGGCAGGAACGAAACAAACCATATCAACCGGGGCAGCAAGCCCCGTTTAAAGTCTCACGCTCTAAAATCGAGCTGTTTAAACAGTGCCCACGCTGCTTTTGGCTAGATATTAGGCTTAAGATTACACGTCCTAATACGCCGCCATTTAATATCAACAAGACTATAGATGAGTTATTTAAAAAAGAGTTTGATAAGTACCGTGCCGACAAAAAACCGCACCCACTGATGGTAGAATTTGGTGTAGATGCTATCCCATTTGATCATGATCAGCTAGATACTTGGCGCGAAACTTTTATAGGCGTAACTACATTGCATGAAAAAACAAATCTGCATATTTTTGGTGGAGTAGATGATGTATGGGTAGACGGAGCGGGCAGTCTAATTGTGGTTGACTATAAGGCTACCAGCAAAGACAAAGAAGTTACTATTGATTCAGATTGGCAAATAGCATATAAACGCCAGCTTGAAGTTTACCAATGGCTACTAAGGCGCAATGGTTTCAGCGTTAGTGATACCGGCTATTTTGTTTATACTAACGGCCGAGTAGACCTTGATGGATTTAATGATAGGGTTGAGTTTAGAACAAAAATTATTCCGTACACTGGTTCTGACGAGTGGATTGAGCCAACAATTATAGATATGAAGATTTGCATGGACGGTGAAATGCCAGCGGTTGGAACAGCAGCTATGGGAGGTGAATGTGATTACTGCACTTATGCTAAAGCCAGAACTAAGCTGACACTCATAGAAGTTGCTAAGCGCTCTAAGAAATAGTATCAACAGCTTCAAATACTGAGCCGGCTACTTGAATATAGCCTTTTAGCATCTCGTCATTTGGAACAATGTAACTGAAGATAGGCTTGTTAATAGCCAGGCTGTAGCCAAGCTTAAAGCTGGTGCTTATACCAATGTAACCACTGGGTGCATGTAGCCATAAAAAATCTGCCTCTTCAATCGCTCTAAGATGGTATTTTTCTAATTCTAAAGCAGTAAATTCTTGCTCACTTTTGCTTCGTACTACATATTCGGAATTATCGAAATCCAAAGATAAAGGCGATAAGATCCGGCATCCATTGGCCTCGAGTTCACGAAAAATACGCTTTAGTCCGTTTGGATCGCGGTGGTAACTACCACAAATAACGACTTTTAGTTTCATGGTTATTACTAGAAGTTATCTTTTGCTACTCTGACGGTTTGTTCGAGCAACCAATCTTTTGCATCAAGTATTTCTATTTCTTGCTCAAAGCTTTGGAACCGCTTATCTTTTTTCATAGCATCGGTAAAGGTCATCCATTCATTGTGACCACCTTCAAAATCTGTAAGAAGGGCACCGTGCATATTTATACCTAAAACCACAAAAAATATCTTGTCTTCTAGCATTTCGCCGTTCTCGTCCTGTAGAACATGTTCATGATAGACGCCCTTAACCTTGAACTCCCCATCAAGACATGTTTCTTCTAATGACTCACGCCTAGCAGTTTCTATGATGGTCTCCCCCCAGCGAATTTTACCACTAGGTAATCCCCAGTAACCAAAGTAGGGGTTCTTAAGTCTTTCTTGAAATAAATATTCAATATTGCCATCTTTAACTCGAGATAGTGCTAGGATAACTGCCGATTTTGGTTGTCTCTCGACGGTGCTGTTATCTGTATCTAGGCGATTAGAGTATTCCTTGCCGTGTGAAGTAAGACTGTAGCGACCCCGCCTAATCTTTTCGACAAGTCCGAGGTCTTGTAGCCGGCCAATATGGAAGTTAAAATGATCGCTTGTAAGGCCAGTGGGTTTTTGTAGTTCGGCATAACCAGCATCCGGGTGAAACAATAGTTCACGCAAAATACTAGTTTGGGCAGCGTGGATGTTAACTTCGTGGCTCATATATAACTCCTATATTACCTTATAGTGTCACTATAACTTTGTTATAGATCTGGATTCTAGTAAAGTCAACTTTAGTTTCGATAAGTTGAATAGTTTTTCGTATACTACTAACATGATTGATATTCAAACTGTCCGCGATAACCCAGAACTAGTATCGGAAAAAGCTCGACAAAAGGGTTATCCCGTAGATATTAATAATTTATTAAGTATAGACAATGAACGTAGGGAGCTACTTGGCCAGGTTGAGGCATTGAGGGCTCGTAGAAATGAAAACGCCTCAAAAATCAGCGGTGGGCGGCCAGAACAAAGTGTTATTGATGAAGGTAAGCAAATTAAAATTGAGTTAATTGAGAGAGAAACTTATTTAACTGACATTGAAGAAAAGTACCTGCATTTACTAAAGCAAGTACCAAATATGCCGCTAGAAGATGTGCCTGTTGGTGAATCTGAAGACGATAACCAGGTTGTTATGGAGTGGGGCCAAAAGCCGACATTTGATTTTGAACCTATAAATCATGCAGTCTTAGCTGAAGCTAGGGGTTGGTTAGATAAAGAGCGCGCTGCTAAAGTATCGGGTAGTCGCTTTGCTTATATAAAAGGTGATCTAGTAAAACTGCAATTTGCACTAATGACATGGATTACTGACGTGCTCACCGACTCTAATAAAATCCGTGAAATAGCAGAAACAGCTGGATTAGAGGTTGACCATAGGCCTTTTACTCCCGTATTACCGCCATTGCTTCTAAAAACGGAAGTCTACGATGGAATGGACAGACTTGAGCCTAGAGACGACCGCTACAAGATTGACGGCGAAGAGTTATGGTTGCAAGGTAGTGCTGAACACGTTCTAGGGCCAATGCATAGCAACGAAACATTTCAGGCAGAGGATTTACCTATTCGTTATCTTGGATTTGCTACTAGTTTTCGTAAGGAAGCTGGTACTTATGGTAAGGACACGGAAGGCATTATTCGCATGCATCAGTTCGACAAGTTGGAGTGCGAGAGCTTTACGGTACCAGAGGACGGGCTGAAAGAGCATTTGCTACTGATTGCTATTCAGGAATATATCTTACAGCAACTAGTTATCCCTTATCGTAAAGTCATGAAGTGTACATTCGACATTGGTAAACCAAACGCACGAGGAGTAGATCTGGATGCTTGGCTGCCAGGGCAGGGTAACTACCGTGAGACACACACTGCAGACTATATGACCAATTATCAATCTAGGCGTCTAAAAACTAGAGTAAAAAGAGGTGACGGAAATTTAGAGCTTGTGCATACAAATGACGCCACTGGATTAGCACTAGGCAGAGGCATGGTTGCAATTATTGAAAACTACCAAACGGCAGAAGGGCATGTGCGCATACCGGACGTATTAAGGGGCTATATGGGCAGCCGTGAATTACTTTAAAGTATAAAAAATAAAACCAGGAGGTACTTATGATACGCAAATTTGAAATAACTGGTGTACACATTGATACAGATGAAAAAGTTAAAAAATACGTAACTAAGACTGTTGCAAAGCTAGAACGCTATATACCTCGCCAAGCCCGTAAGAGCGTACACATAGACGTTAAACTACGAGAGAATAAGAATCAACAGAATAGGCAATGCACAGCAGAATTTATTGTATATTTACCTCATGAAACTCTAACGGCCAAAGAGTCAACTATTAACCTCTTCGCAGCCATAGATATAGTCGAGGCAAAATTACATAACCAGTTAAAGAAGTATAAAGATACTCATAATGATCCAAAGTTTTTCCGCCGTATTACCCAAAAATTTAAAGCTAAGAACCCAAACCAAATTTAACAACACACACCTCGGTATTTAAGGTGTTAATTTACACTTAGAATTGCTATAATTATCTTTAGCAAAAAACAGAGGGACTATTTTTGATGAACAACAAGTACTTAAAGCGTATTTTAGGTGACCCACAAGTAAAAACTATCAAACGTTTGCGTAAACGAGCAACCATTGTTAATGGTCTCGAAGCAAAGTATAAGAAACTCAGTGACGCTAAACTAAAAGATCAAACTAAGGTTCTAAAAAAGCGACTAGAGAAAGAAACACTCGACGCCATTTTACCAGATGCCTTCGCAGTTGTTCGTGAAACCGCCAAACGCACTCTGAACCAGCGGCACTTTGATGTTCAGTTAATTGGAGGCATGGTGCTTCACGAGGGCAATATCGGTGAAATGAAGACCGGTGAAGGTAAGACTCTGGTTGCAACTTTGCCGCTTTACCTCAATGCACTTACTGAAAAAGGAGCTCACTTCGTTACAGTAAATGATTACCTAGCGCGCATTGGTGCTGGTTGGATGGGTCCCATTTATGACTTTCTGGGATTAAGCGTCGGTGTAATTATTCCAGACCAATCATACATTTATGACATAAGCCATGATGATAATAGCCATGATGATGCCAGGTTTAGCCACCTTAGACCATGCACAAGGCAGGAGGCTTATCAGGCCGATATTACTTATGGCACCAATAATGAGTTTGGTTTTGACTATTTAAGAGATAATATGGTGCGCGAAACAGACCAACTGCGCCAGCGAGGATTGCATTTCGCTATAGTTGACGAGGCCGACTCAATCTTAATCGACGAGGCACGAACCCCGCTGATTATTTCTGCGCCTGCAGTTGCCTCTGGTGCAAGTTATTCTCAGTTTTCCAAAGTTGTTCGTAATCTTAAGCCTGAAAATTACGAGGTAGACGAAAAACGTCGTAGTGTCGTGCTGACTGATTCGGGTGTCGAGAAAATAGAAAAGATTCTTGGCATTAAAGACCTATACTCCACTGAACATATTCGTAGCATATACCATCTAGATCAATCGCTTAAGGCTCAGCTACTTTTCAAAAAAGATAAAGATTATGTTGTTTCCATAGACGGCGAAATTGTCATTGTAGATAGTTTTACTGGACGCTTACTTAAAGGACGACGTTATAACGAAGGATTACACCAAGCTATTGAAGCTAAAGAAAACGTAGAAGTACAACAAGAGTCAATGACGCTTGCAACTATATCTTTTCAGAACTTGTTTCGTCTATATGAAAAACTTGCTGGCATGACCGGTACTGCAACAACCGAAAGCGAAGAATTTCATCAAGTTTATAAGCTTGATGTAGTCGAAGTGCCTTCTAATCGTAAGCTAATACGCGATGATCGTTCAGATAGGATATATAAGTCAGAGACAGGCAAGTTCAAGGCTATTGTTAACGAGGTAAAGATGCTTAACAAGACTGGCCAGCCTGTGTTAATAGGTACGGTTTCGATTGAAAAGAATGAAGCACTTAGTGCGGCACTAAAAAAAGCTGGTATACCTCACCAGGTTTTGAATGCCAAAAATAACGAAAGAGAAGCTGCAATTGTTGCCAAGGCCGGCGAAAAAGGTGCGGTTACTCTGGCTACAAACATAGCAGGCCGTGGTACCGACATTGTTTTAACTGATGAGACAAGAAAACTAGGTGGTTTGTTCGTCCTTGGAAGTGAGCGTCATGAATCCAGGCGTATCGATAACCAGCTGCGTGGG
>Ga0163144_10009091_pt1 | contig 21391 bp, 13 predicted proteins | sample OliLak19BULKMAT1_FD_123175 | JGI IMG/M metagenome (GOLD analysis project Ga0163144, IMG submission 123175) | Freshwater microbial mat bacterial communities from Lake Vanda, McMurdo Dry Valleys, Antarctica - Oligotrophic Lake LV.19.BULKMAT1 | ecosystem: Environmental > Aquatic > Freshwater >... | reverse complement strand
GTCCGACCGGCCTACGCGGAATTGGAAACCCTGCCGATCGACCTGCCGACGGTGATGCGTCTCGTCGATGCCAACAGCCCGGCGGTAGGAATCGCCCGGGCGCGGGTGCGGGAAGCCCAGGCTCGCTTAGCCAACGCGGAGGTGCAATGGCTGCCCAACCTCAGCGTCGGCGTCGTTTATAACCGCTTCGACGGCCAGACGCAGAATCAACGCGGTGATATTTTCGGTTTGTCGCGGGCCAACCTGTACGGCGGCGGTGGCCCGGCTTTGTCCATCGACTTCGCCGATGCGATCTATCGACCGCTGGTCGAACGACGCCTGAACGCCGCCGAACAACTCCGCGAACGCGCCACCAGCCTGAACGCGGATCTCGAAAGCGTCTCCGCCTATCTCAATCTCGTCGAGGTCTACGCGCTGTTGGAAATCAACGCGGACGCGCTGCAGAAGACCGAGGCGATGCTCGTCGCCGCCCGAAACGCGAAGGAAGCCAAGCTCGACCGCACCGCCGGCGACGTCAACCGGTCGCAAACCGAAGTTCTCCTCCGCCGAACCGAGCGCATCGAGCTCCAAGGCCGCGCCGGGGTCGCGAGCGCGCGACTCGGCCGATTGCTCCTCCTCGCACCGAACGTCAAACTCGTCCCGGCCGACGCGGTCGTCGCGCCGCTATCGCTGATCGATCCGACCGCGACGGTCGATCAGTTGGTCGCGATCGCGATCGCCAATCGGCCGGACCTCGCCGCCAACCGCGAAGTCATCGCCGCGGCGTGGGCCAAAGTTCGCCGCGCGGAACGTGGCCCCCTGCTGCCCAAACTCACCGTCGCCAACACCACCGGCGGCTACGGCGGCGGCCTCAACGACGATCTGCAGAACTTCGACAGCCGCAACGCACTGAGCGTCCAACTCTACTGGGAAGTCAAGAACTTCGGTTTCGGCAACCGCGCCGACGCGGCCGAGCGGCGAGCCCTGTTGGATCAGGCCCACTTCCAACTCGTCGAAGCTCAAGCCAAAGCGGCCGCCGACATCGTCGAAGCCGCCCAAATCGCCGGAGCCGGATACGAAACGCTCGACCTCGCCGAGCGGGCAGTCCGGGAGGCGACGGAACTCTATCGCATCAACAAGGAAGGCACGCTAAACGTTGTCGACGCCAAGAATCTCTTCGACGCGCTGCGGCCGCTGCAGGCCATCCAATTGCTGAACCTCGCCCGTCGGAACTACCTCTCAGCCGTCCTCGATTTCAACCGCGCCCAGTATCGCCTCTTCGCGCTGATCGGCAACCCGACGACCGCGGCGGTAGCGCAAGCGGGACCGGCCCCGAGTCGATGATCCGGGCCGATTCAGCCGATCGACCGTCGAACGACTGGTTTGGCGCATCGAGTCGACCTCCGCCCGTATGGAGGGCGTCAAACAACATCGGGCCGTCGGCAGACCGGCACCACCTGTGCAAACATCTTCTTCCCGCCCATCTGCTCGAACTTCGGCTTGCAGTTCGGGCAGAGTTTCACATGCGCCTTGATTTGCATCATCTCGGCGTCCGGCAGCTTCAGGCCGTTCATCATCGCTTCGGCACGGGCCATCGCCACTGAGCAGGTGATGCCGCCGTAGTCGTACTCCCGCTCGCGGGTCGCCGAGCGAACCGCGAACCACCCGCCCGTAACGGCCAGCAACCCGCCGACGATCCCGCCGCCGGCTGTGAGGAACTCGCGGCGGTTCTTGCGGCCCTTCATCCGGCGGGTCAGGCGAACGACCTCGCCGCCGGCGGCGGGTTGCCAGTCGTCGGGGGGCATCGGTTGGTGTGTGTGTGTGGTCATGTCAGTCGTTCCAGGCTTACGTCGGTGTCGTCTCGGTTCGCAGCTTCACTTCCGGCCGGTGGACTGGTTGCAGGAGCGACTGGCGAAGCCGGTCCAAGTCGAGCAGAACCACCCGGCGACGTTCGATGGCAATCAGTCCCTCGGCCTGCAACTGGCCGAGCGTCAACGTCACCGTTTCGCGGCTGACTCCGATCAGCCCGGCGAAGTCCTGATGCGACAGCGGGAACCGGATCGCGTACCGAGTCCCGATCCGCTCCCCGTGCGTCTCGACCAACTCGACGAGGACGCGAATCAGCCGAGGGCGGGTCGGCAGAAACAGGATGTTCCGCAACCGCGTCTCGATCCGCTGCCGCCGCAGGCCGACCAACTTCGTGACGGAAAGGGAAAGGTCGGCTCGGCTTTCGAGCAGTGCCATAAAGTCCCGGCCCGGAATCGCCAGCACTTCGCAATCCTCGGCCGCCTCGGCGAACTCCCGGCGGGGTTGACCGTCAAGTGCCGCCATCTCCCCGAACAGTTCCCCTTGTTCCACAAACGCCAGGATCGTTTCCCGCCCATCGAGGGTGAGGTCGTAAATCTTCACCCGCCCCGCCGCCAGCACCAGAACCGTCTCGCCTGCTTCGGCAGGCGAGTAGACGATGGACTTCTTCTTGAACTTGCGGACGAGGGCACGGCGGTTGAGCCGCTCGGCCTCGGCATCGGAGAGCCGCTCGAACAAGTCGCACGTCTTTAAGTACCAGATCGGACCAGCCATCAAGTGCCATTTGCCATTCGGGAACCTGGGAAGTCCAAGAAGTCATTGTATTCATCTCATGTGGTATCGCCCTCTCGCCCTCGTATGGTTCGACCGCTCTCGCCGGCCTCACTTTTAGAGGCGGCTCCACCGGAGCCACCTGCCGACCAACACATTGACCCGCGAGTTCGTCCTCCGTTACCGCCAGTCCACCTGTACGCTCCGCGAGTCGTCCGCTACGCCGGCGGTGTCGTGACCCAGGTTCCCCACGTTCGGTCGTGGTCCGGCGGCGACTAGAATCTGGTCTACCCGCCGCCGACAACAACGAGCCGGGCGGCCTACTCGGTTACGGTAACGATCGTCTATCTGGTCGGGTGAACCCGTTCCAACTCGACTCGCTCGACGCGGACCGCCCGCCCATCCGTGCGGAGGCGGAGGTGGCCGTCGGTCGTCGGCGTCGTGGCTCGGACGCCGCCGAGGTGTTGGTGGTCGAACCATAAGTCCCAGCGGTCCCCGACCCGTTGGATCTCCGCTGAGAGGTAGGGGACCAACTCGATACGGGACTGTGCCGACGGGTAGGGGGCGATTGGGGTGAGCGGCCGGAAACTCCCATCCGGACGGATTTCGCCTGCCGCAACGCCATCGGTTCGGCTGACCCGCAGACTAAGGCCATCGGCGAACAGCAGGTCGACCGTCTCGCCCTGGTGCAGGTCGATGCCCACGGACAACCGATCGGCGGCGGTCGAACGGTACGCCCACCGCACCGAACCGGAGGTGGTGAGGACCGGTACCCCTTCGCCGTCGACTTCGTAGCTGACCTTCCCGACGATCTCCCAAGTGGCGAAGTTGGCCCGGTCGGACAACACCTCAGGGCGACCGGAGGGAGCAACCGCCGGGGCCGGCCCGCTCGCCGGGCGGGGGCCGGCGGACGTAAGGTTCGTCACGAGTAGTACCCCCGCAGCGACTGCGGTGAGGAGGCCGACGACGGCTCCCCTTCGCGGTGGGAGTAATCGGTGCGGCCGACGGGACTTCGGCCGCACCGACACCTCCGCCAAGGCAGGCAACTCGCCGATGCGGCGGATCAGTTCGTCGTATCCGTCGATGCGGCGATCGGGATCGGGGGCCATCATAGCCGCGACCAGCCGGGCCGACTCGGCAGACACCGCACCGACGAGTTTCGGGGCCGACTCAGTCTTCTTCACCATCACGTCCCACACCGTCGAGCCGTTGTACGGCGGGCAGCCGGCGAGGGCGTGGTACACGGTCGCGCCGAGCGCGTAGATGTCCGCCCGGTGGTCCACGTCCGAGTTGGCGAACTGCTCCGGGGCCATGTACGCCGGCGTGCCGACCACCGCTCCGGCCTGGGTCAGTCGGCCGTTCCCGTCCGACAGGTCGGCCCGCTTGGTGAACGCCAGCCCGAAGTCGGTCACTTTCACCATCGGCAGGTCTTCGGGCAGGCCGAACCCAGTTGGCGGCGGGACCAGAAAGAGGTTGGCAGGCTTGATGTCGCGGTGGGTAATGCCGGCTTTCGCCGCGTGCGAGAGGGCGGCGGCCGTCTGCCGGGCGATGGTCCACGCGGTCCGCTCGTCGAGCCGCCCGAGCCGCTTGATTCGCCGCTCCAAATCCTCGCCGTCGAGCAACTCCATCGCCATGTACACCCGGCCGTCGTGGTGCCCGAAGTCGAACACGCCGACGATGTTCGGGTGCTGGAGTTTGGCCAGCGCGACCGCCTCCAGTTGGAAACGGGCGAGGCCGGTCGTGTGGACCGAGGTCTGGAGCGGGACGGTCTTGAGGGCGACCACCCGGCCCAGGCGGAGCTGGGTCGCCCGGTACACCACCCCGCACGCGCCGGCCCCGATCACCCCGTGGATGTCGTACCCCGGAGTCGAGCCGGTTCCAGCCTGCGGATCGACCGCCGGCGGCAGGACGACGGTCGGCTTCGTCGCCTCCGGATTCGCGCCGGCCGACTCGAACCGCAGACCCCGAACCTTACCCGCCAACGCCCACCGCCGCCCGTCGGGGCTGACCCGGTCGGCGGGGGATAACCGCCCGTCCGCAGCCTGGGCGCGAATTTCGTGCGGGGTCAGCGGACCTTCCGCCATCCCCTGCCGGTCAACGAACCAGAGTTGTGCCACGGCGAGACTCCGGCGGGCGTGCGAGGATAGGTCTACTTCTTCAGCCGGTCGACTTCCGCGAGTAACGCCTTCACCGACGGCCGGTCGGACGTGCTCTTGCCGACGTAGGCGTAAACCACCTCCCCGTTCGGGTCAAAGATGAACGTGGACGGCTTGGCCAAGTCCCCGCGAATGCCGAGGCGGTCGCACGCCGAACAATCCTCGTCGACACACACCGTGTACGGCATCCCTTTCGCGACGTCCGCTTTGGACTGCACCTGCTTGGTGAACTCGGCGGCCTTGTCACCGGGGCCGGGGAACACAAGCAATACTTCCGCCCCGCGGGCCTGGAACTCTTCGTGATTGGCCGCCAGGCTGCCGGCCTGGGCGAGGCAATACGGGCAGAACACACCGCCGGGCGACTCGGGCATACCCCGAACCACCACCAGCACGACCGTCTTACCGCGGTACGACTTCAGATCGACCGGCTTGCCATCCTGATCGAGGAACGAGGTGGGGATGTCGGCGGCCTCCACCTGACGGTTCGGTGGGGCGTCATCTTTGAAGGTGGGCGAACACCCGACCATCAGGATAAGCATCGCAGCCCACACCACGGATCGGTACTGTACAGTCACGGCAGCCACCTCCACACACGCCGACGGCAGATATCGGAACACCACAGTTAGTGTCTCCGGATCGACCGCAGCTTAAAGGGAATTTAAAAGATGATTTACAGGGACCGAGGCGGTCGCACTGCCGGGTGATCTCGATCAGCATGTTGCAGCTGTGGTTCGAGGTCACCCTCGCAAGTTCAAACACGATGAATCCCACCGATGAAACTGTTCGCCGATCCCATCGCTGATCGTTGAGTTACCTGAAAGAAGCCCAGCCCGCGAGCGGCTGAGCGTCCGAGGGATACCGGGCCGCTTCCTGCCCGGACCACTCACCGGCTTCGCGTGAGCGAGGTCGGCTCGATCCAAACGAACTTCCCGTCCGTCTTCTTGACGGTCCCCTTGAGGTCCACCACCGGCGAGTCGAACCGGGCCTTAAACAAGTCAGGATAGCGTTTCTCGCCCCCTTCCACGACGTACACCTTGTCGCCGGCCACGACCGCGATGCCCAGGCTGTCCGCGTCGGTGATCGGGCGGACGCCGTAGGCACACCCGGCACACGCCGCCTTGCCGGTCACGGCCACGACCTCGGGCTTCACCGCCGGTGCCAGCCCGATCTTCATGTCCTTGGCAACGAACGAGGCGGGGTCGGCGTCGAACATCGTCCGCTCCTTGGCGGATGGGAAGAAGTACCGCTGGCCCTTGTAGACCGAGGTGAACTCGGCCTTGCCCGGCATTTCCTTCTTCATCATCTTAGCGCATACGGCACAGTTCCCACCGATCGCCACGTCCACCGCCGCGTACTTCTTGGGGTCGGCGAGGAACGTCTTCTGCGCCCCCTCGTCGGGGAAGAGGTAAATCCGCCCGTCGTGCATCGCGGAAAACTTCGGCTGCCCGGCGACCCGCTTGCCGGCGTCCTTGAGGCAGACCACGCAGTCGCCGTCGAGGGCCGGGGTGTACTTGGCCGGGTCCGCGTCGAACGCCTTCTTCTCGTCCGCGCCGGGGAAGTAGTACCGCACCCCATCGTACACGCTCACGATCTCAGGCTTCCCGGCCACCCACTTCTTCGCCATCACCGCGCACACGGAACAGTATCCGCCCATGCCGACATCCGCCGTCTCATACTTCTTCGGGTCGACCATGAAGGCGTCCCGTTCCTTCGCCGAGGGGAAGAGGAAGGCCCGCTTGTCGTGGATGGCGGCGAACTCAGCCTTGCCCGGCATTCGAACGCCCATGTTGACGCGGCAGACGACACAGTCGCCGCCGAGGGCCGGGGCATACTTGGCAGGGTTGGACTCGAACATACCCTTCTCTTTTTCCGAGGGGAAGTAATACAACTGCCGGTCGAAGGTGACGGCGTGCTTGTCCGAACCGAGGACGACCTTCGCCGTCTCAACCAGACAGACCGGGCAGTTACCGCCCAGGGCGGGTTCGACCGCATTCGCGTTCAGTGGGATCAGCAGGGCGGCGAGGGTCACCAGCAATCGGGTCTTCATGGAGGCTGCCTTTCGGGGCGTGAAGCGAGGCCGATTCGCGTCCTCGTCTTTGGGTTCTCCAGGCATGGTATGTTGGCGCTGTTCGGGCTTCTGTGAGGCGGCTCACACTTGCCCGCGATTTTCACTTATCGCTCGACCGGGCCAGCGATCGGTGCCGCCGCGTGAGCCGCACAGGACGCACAGGACGGGCCGCCGGGGGCAACGTGCGGGCATGAGGCCGATACCGACTTGGAGCAGGAGGAGCATTGGCTCATGTGGCCGCAGCCCGCAAGAGCGACGACCAGAAAGAGGGCGACGATTCCGAACAAGTGGGTCCGCGACATGAGAGTTCCTTTTTGATGGGCGGACGTGGCCTGCCCTGAGCCTGGGGAGCGAGTTCGCCGCCGACTTCCGGCCTGCGACGCGTCTTACATCGACCGTCGCGGCTCGGCGATCTGTGAGGTGGCTCACCAAGAAGAGAAATCTGACCGGTGCTTGACGCACATGGATGACTCGCCCGCCGGAGCAGTATGAGCACTTCTTCGCGAAGATTACCGAGATGCGGATCCCCCGCGGGTTAAATAGCGCCGACTCCCCGACCGAGCCCAACGCCGATCCCAAGCCGTTCGTTTGGGTTGCGGACTCCGATGCCACCCTCAACCGCATCAAGAGAGTTTGCGAACGGACTTCCGACTCAGGACACCAGATCGTGTCTCGAAAACCTTCACTGTCGGCGATTTCGTGGTTTCTGCTGTTTGAAAGAAATGGATCGAACGCGTTTACGTCGCAGCCGCTTCGACTTTCACGAGCAGTTTACCGAAGTTGCTTCCTTCCAGCATGCCGATGAACGCTTCGGGGGCCTTTTCGAGGCCATCGACGATATCTTCGCGATAGCGTATGCGGCCTTCGGCGATCCAAGCGCTCACTTCTCGCTGGAACTTCGGCATCTGCTCGGCGAAATCGCGGTTGATGAATCCCCGCAGCGTCAATCGCCGGGCAAGCACTTCGCGCATGGTCGTCGCAAGGGGATCGCTGCCGGCCGTTCCGTTGTACGAGGCGATCAGTCCACACACGGGGACGCGTGCGAAGTCGTTGAGCAGCGGGAGCACCGCCTGCCAGATCGCGCCGCCGACGTTTTCAAAGTAGACATCGACGCCTTTAGGGCAGGCCGCCGCAAGCCGCGCGGGCAAGTCAGCTTCGTGGTGGTTCAAGGCCTCATCGAAACCGAGTACTTCTTTTACGTAAGTACATTTCTCGGGGCCGCCCGCGATGCCCACCGCCCGAGCGCCGACGATGTTGGCGAGTTGGCCGACCATCGATCCGACCGGCCCGCTCGCGGCGGCGACCACCACCGTTTCGCCCGCCAACGGCTTGCCGATGGTGAAAAGCCCGGAATACGCCGTAAATCCCGGCATCCCCAGAACGCCCAGCGCGGTCGTCACCGGGGCCGCCTTCGGGTCGATTTTACGCAGGTTCGTACCGTCGGAGATCGCGTGGGTACACCACCCCGTCTGGGACGAAACGGTATCGCCGACCGCGTAGTCGGAGAGGTTCGAGGAAACGACTTCGGCGATGTTTTCGCCGCCCATGACATCGCCGAGCGGTGTCGGTTTGGCGTACGATTTACGGTCGTCCATCCGCCCGCGCATGTACGGATCGAGCGACAAATAGCGGACGCGGAGCAGCACCTGCCCCGGGCCGGGTGTCGGCATCGGGACCTCTTCCATGCGGAAGTCGCCCGGTTTCGGTTGACCCTTCGGTCGGACGGCGAGGACGATTCGGCGAGCGTTGGCTTCGGTTGGCATGGTTCGAAATCCCAGGAGAAGTCGGTAACAGGGTCAGCGAAACGCTTTAATCGAGGTATCGAGTTTGACCCCGATCGAGCGATCGTGGTCGAGAATCGGCGGGATCGGTCAGTCGAGATCCAGCAATTCGTATACCGCCATTTGGGCGACTCGCTCCGAGCACTCGACAGCTTCCGGGATCTCGACGAATTGGGTGCGGCTGCGTGCGACTGCAAGCTTTATCGGGATCAAGACGCTTCAGACGAGCCTACGAGTCAGGTGCGCCGATTACCCGAGGATTCCTCAGAAATCCAAGGCGAGGCGGGTCACGAAGGAATGGATGCTGCCGTTGGCGTTCGGGTTGGTGGACTGGTCGCGGTAGCAGGTGTCGTAGTTGAACTGCATCTTCATGTTCGGATTCCAGTACCAGTTCAAACCGAGTGTGGCGCCGTTGAGGCGGCCACCGCGGATCGCCCCGTCGGTCAGATTTGCGTAGCTCCAGCGGGCAGCCACTTCGAATGCACCGAGACCGCCGTCGCCGGACATGAGGTTACGCCTCGGAATGACGCGGTTGAACGTGGCCGTCTTCGGATTCCAGGTCCGGGACTCACCCTTAAGGAACACCATCGTCTCGACGTAAGCGCCGTGGAACACGAGGTCGTCCCTGGCGCCGTCGGACGCCAACGGCCGCGCACCGTCGATGATGTTGGCGGTGTACTCGGCCTGGATGGTCCAGGGGCCGGCGACGGCGGCGGTTTCGAGGTTGAAGAGGTCCTGCGAATCGGCTGCGATTGCGCCGGAATCGGCAATCAGGTTCAGGAGCGGCCCCGGCGAACCGCGGGCGGCATTTCGGATCCGCACGCGGACCTGGTCGTTGGCGGGATCGCGGAGGCTGAAGGCCCCACCGATGTGCCAGAGTCGCTTGGCTTCCGGCTCGTAAATCGGCAGTGCGGCCACACGGCCCGTCACTGCGTAATCGCCGGCGCCCGCACCGAACGCATACGGATCGCTCACGTTCTTGTAGGCGCCGATCGCGGTGAAAAGTCGGTCGTCGGCCCAGGTCCGGAACGTGCTGATGCCCGGCGTGCGGCCGTTGTTGAACGCGGTCGGCTGGGAGAAATCGAAGAGGTAGGAGCGTTCGACGAATTCCAGATAACGAGCGCTGTTGAGATGCTCGAGGCTGAACCACTCCTTCTGATTGCCGACGCGGACGTTGCCGAAGAACGGTACGTCCTTCACCGTGACCCGGGCGTCCAGCAACCCCGGCGTGAAGACGACGTTCGCCGTCGTGACGGCACCCGTTGAGCCGATCGGGCCGATGCCGTTGGCGAATTCGTAGTTGAGGAAATAGTCGAAATGCTTATAGGCGGAGCCTTCGAAGAAGATGCGGGTGCGGCGGGGCACGACGCCGTCGTTGAGCCGGCCGATGCCGCCGGGCTGCGTCTGCAGGTTGGTGCCGCCGTCGTACCACGCGGCGTCGAAGTGGAGCACACCGCCGACATGGGCCGTGAAATCCTTGTCCTTGGTCTGAAGAAACAGGCCATTGTTCCAGACCGCTTCAAAGCTCGCGGGAGCCGGCGGCGGTGGGGGCATGGCCGCTTCCACGGAAGGCGCTGCCGCCATAATGCGTGGTGCGGGCACGATGTCCGGTGTCGGTGGAAGCGGTTGCGACTGGCCCGAGGCCGTGCCGGCGAGGACCAGCCACGAGACGGCAGCGGCAACAAACGACGAGCGAACTATGGTCGATTTCGTCACGAAAGCCCCCTGGAAATGCCGAACCCCACTCGGCTCATACATGCGGGGGTCGATTCAATCAAGGGCGGATTATCGACGGATGACGGCCTGCGGCGGGCGGGCGTGCGCAGTCGGAGCCACGAGGGTTCGAAGTGGTGACCCCAATCTTGCCGACCCGCCCGCCGCGGACCATCATCCGATTTCGACGGGAATGTGCGCGCCCCTCAGCTTGCGTGCGGCCGCGGGATGCCGCGAGAGCGTCTGGTGCAGATCCAGGCCACGCATCGTGAACGACTGACCGCGTTCCTCGAATTCGCGTTCCATCTCGTGCAGTTTTTCCATGGCACTGTGATCGACCATTCTCGCTTCCGAAAAGTCGATGGCGATCTCGGACTTGCCGACCGCGGCCAACTCGATCTGTTTGCGAAGCCCGAGCCAATTGCCGAACACCGCCGCCCGATGGACGACGACGACAACCCGCGTATCCCCCTCCGGAACCACCGATACCGCCGCCTTCAGCAGGCCGCGGATGGGGCAGCCGTGCCAAAGCAGGAAGAACACTTCCAGCGCGATGCCGACGCCGATGCCGAGGAGCAGATCGGTCGCCAAGGTGGTTAGGATCGTCGCGATGAGGACGATGAACTGCTCGCTGCCCACCCGGTAGGTGCGTACGAACTCCTGCGGGGACGCCAACCGAAAGCCGGTGTAGACGAGCATGGCCCCGAGTGCCGCGAGCGGAATGCTGTGGATCAGCCCGGGGAACAACAACACGAAGCCGAGAAGGAACAGTCCGTGGAACGCATTGGCCGAGCGCGAGCGGGCGCCGTTGTCGATGTTCGCCTTGCTTCGCACGATTTCGGAGATCATCGGCAGTCCGCCGACGGCGGCGGCGAGAGTATTGGCCAAACCGATCGCCGTCAGGTCGCGGTCGAAGTTGGTCCTGCGCTTCCAGGGGTCGAGCAACTCGATGGCCTTGGCACTCAGGAGCGATTCGAGACTTCCGATGAGGGTGAAGAGCAATAGGTATTGCAGGCCGGTCGATGTCGCCAAGCCGCGGAAGTCCGGCAGGGCGAAGGCGGCCGAAGGATCGGCGACGACGTTCGGGATGTTCACGAGGAACTTCGGGCCGACGACATATTCGCCATCCTCCATGTGTCCGTTCACCATGTGGTCCGGGAACAGATACTTATGCTCGTGATCGAGCACAAAGGTCGAGCCCAAGGCGATCGCCGCAATCAACACGATCAGTTGCGACGGCACTTTCTTCACGATCGGCAACCACTTGGCGAGCAGCGGCAGACCGAACAGAATTGCGAGACTCGTGACGCCGATGATGGCGATGTGCGGGTTGACGTCGGGCAGTTTGCCGGGCAGCGCGGCATAGAGGCCGAGCGGTCCGTAGGAACTGCCGTCCTCGTTCTTCGGCGCGGCCACACCGATCACTTCGTAGATCTGTTTCGAGATGATGATGAGGCCGATGCTGACGAGCATGCCGTGAACGGGAGTGAGGGGGAAGAAGTCGGCGAGGCGACCGGCGCGAAGCAGTCCGAAAAGCACTTGAACGATGCCGGCAGCCACGCCGATGCCGAGGGCGAGTTTGTAGCCGAGGAAGGCACGATCCGCTTCCGAAAGCTCGGCCCCGAATTCTTTTCCGAGTTCGGTGACGGCACCGTAGACGATGACGATCAGGCCGGCGGCGGGGCCTTTGATCGTCAGTTGCGCGTTGCTGAGGAACGAAGTGAGAATGCCGCCGATCACGGCGGTCCAGATGCCGGCGATCGGCGGGAAACCGCTGGCGCGGGCAATCGCCAAGCACAAAGGCATCGCAATCAGAAACACGAAGAAACCGGCGAGGCCGTTGGCTCGCAGGTTGTCCAGAAACGTCGGAGCGAGTGGTCGCGGCGCGACGGGCTGATCGTGGCTCATGGTCGGATTCTCGTCGTTCGGAACGGGGAACGCTTATCCCCAACGCAAGTCGAGTGCCGGCGGCCGCGGCGACGATTTCCATGCGGATCCGACAGAAATTCGGCTGATTCGCATCGTACGGCTGGTCGCTCACGAATCAGGCTGGTCGTCGTCCGCACAGACGGTGCGGCCGATGCTGATGCCGAGCGTGCGGATCTTGTTCCGCAAACTTCCGCGCGTGATGCCCAAGATTCGCGCCGCCTGCAACTGATTGCCGGCGGTGTGTTGCAGCAGCCGCACCACGATTTCGCGATCCAAGCGGGCCAAGGCTTCCGCGTACAGGGTTTCCGATCCGGAATCGATGCGTTCGCGGACGAAGGCATCCCAATCGAATGTCTGCGGGGCAGACGATGCGGAAGCCGGCGAAACGCTTCTCGTCGCGATTTGAGGCGGAAGAAACTCCGCGAGCAGGATGGAACCGGGCGTCTGCAGAATGGCCTGCTTCAGAAGGCTCTGCATCTCGCGGATGTTGCCGGGCCAAGGATAAGCCCGCAGGGCCGTCATCGCGGATTCGTCGATTCGGTCGACGCTTCGGCCCAATTCCGCCGCGAAGCGCCTGAGGTAATAGTCGATCAGCATCACAAGATCGTCGCCGCGTTCCCGCAACGGAGGCAGCACGATATTGAAACCATTCAGGCGGAAGTAGAGGTCTTTTCGGAATCGCCCCTCGGCGACGGCCGCATCCAGATCGACGTTGGTGGCGGCAATCACGCGCAGGTCGGTTCGGACCGTTTCCGACCCGCCGACCCGCTCGAACTGCTGCTCCTGCAGCACGCGCAACAACCGAACTTGGGCCAGCGGCGTCATCTCGCCGATCTCGTCCAGAAAGATCGTGCCGCCGTTGGCCTGCTCGAAGCGACCGATGCGTTTGCGGTCGGCCCCGGTGAAGGCACCGCGTTCGTGCCCGAACAGTTCGCTTTCCAACAGCGGCTCGGGAATCGCTCCACAGTTCACCGCAACGAACGGGCGCTCGGCGCGCTTGGAATGCTGGTAGACGGCGCGGGCGACGAGTTCCTTGCCGGTGCCGCTCTCGCCGAGAATCAAAACGGTTTCGTCCGTCGCGGCCACCCGGCCGATGGCCTTGTACACATCCTGCATGCCGGGGCAGCGGCCGACGAGTTGATCGGCCGCTGCAGTTGCGGCTTCCACCTCGGGCATCGCAGCGGGGACGCGCATCTGTCGGCTGCTGCGGATCGCGCGGTCGACCAATTCCCGCACCGCCGCCAGCTCCAGAGGTTTCAGCAGGAAGTCGAACGCTCCCTGCTTCATGGCTTCGATGGCGAGATCCGTCGTACCGTGGCCGGTGATGAGAACGACCGGGATTCGTTGATCGATCCGGCGGATCTGCAGGAAGGTTTCGAAGCCGGACGCGTCCGGCAGATGAATGTCGAGGATGACCACGTCCGGCCGCTCCTCGGCGACGGCCAGCAACCCTTCCGCAGCGGTCCCGACGGCCGCGAACGCCACGGCATCGTCGTGAAACGCGCGTCGGAAGGCATGCCGAATGGCCGGTTCATCATCGATCAGCAGCAGGCTAGGCAACTCGGGATCTCCTTGGGCAACCGCACGAAAATACTCGCGCCACGCCCGATCCGGTTCGCGACGTTGATCCGCCCGCCGTGATCCTCGACGATCCGCTTCGAGATGACCAAGCCGAGACCCAGCCCCGTTTCCTTCGAGCTGGCGAACGGCTCGAACAGCCGCGGGAACATGGTCGCCGCGATGCCCGGCCCGTCGTCCGCCGCCTCGATTTCCCAATCCGAATCGACCGACCTTACGCTCAGGTGCAGCCGTCCGCCCGTCGGCATGACGTCCAATGCGTTCAGCGACAGATTCAACAACACTTGCCGAAGTTGTTCCGGATCGGCGGAGACCCTCGCGGAAAAAGAGCCGCTTGTCTCCATCCGCACCTTTTGCTGATCGGCCCGTAGGCGGACGAGGCCCAACACGTCCTCGATCAGGCTGCCCAAGGTGACCGACTTCCGCTGCAGCTTCGGTGGCCGCGCGAAGTCGAGAAAGGTATTCAAGGAACGCTCCATCCGTCGGATTTCCGCTTCGATGATCCGCAGATCCTCGGCATCGAACGCATTGCGCGATTCCTTCCCCGCCTGCACGAGCATCTTGATGCCGGTCAGCGGATTGCGGATCTCGTGCGCCATGCCGGCCGCGAGTTGACCGAGCGCCGCGAGTTGCTCGGCCCGCAGAATTTCGTGCTCACGCTGTCGCAGATCGCGGACGATCGACTCGATCCGTTCGGAAAGTCGGTCGATCTCGGCATGCAGTCGGCCGAAGTCGCCATCTTCGGTCAGTACGATTTCATGGAGATCGTGCCCGAGTTTGCCGGCGGCGTCGCGAACGCTCACCTGCAGTCGGCGAATGGAGCGCGCCAGGCTCCGCGCAATGCCGAAGCCGAGAATGATGCCTGCCGTGCCGCCGAGAAGCCCAACTCCGCCCAGTCCCCACGCCAGTTGCCTCAAGACGAGTTCGTGATGCTCCGCGGACTCTTCGACCCGTTGCGTGTTGTAGTGCTCGCAGGCTTCGCAAAGGTGCAGAACATCACTCTCCAGGTAACGCGTGACGGATTGGCGCACTTCGTCGTGGCCGGGTTCGGTCCTCGGCGGCATTGACTTCCAGCGACGAAGATACTCCGCGAACGATTCGACCAGGCGTCCGTAGATCCGACGCTCTTCCGGCTGATCGGCGAGGGCATCCATATCGCCGATCAGTCGATCGACTCGCAAGTGCAGAACGTTGACGCGCTCGACGCGGTCATCCTCCAAAGCGATCAGATCGACCAGGCACTCCTCGAGTTCCACGGCATGCCGTTGGCTTCGAACATTTTCCCGCAGCACTCGGCTGATCGACCGCTGCTGAGCCACGAGTGAGACGGCGGTGATTGCAGAGAGCGCGACGAGACACAGACAGATGAGGATGTTCCACCTCAGGTACGACAGCCGTAAAGTCGTCATCGTGGTGTCTCCGGTGGTCGCCGAACGGACAGGGTGGTTGACGAGCGGCCGGCAAAGAAGGGTCATTCTACCGGCAAACGCGCATCCGCGGCGTCGGCATCGTACCTGCTGTAATCAGGCAGCAACGAAATGGTTCCGAGTGCAATCGAGAAGCCGATGGCGTTGAAACTTTTTGCGGACGATGGTTCTTCAAGCGATGCGACACCGGACGATGCCGTTCGACTGGCGATCGACCGCGCATCGCACTTGTTGCCGGCTCAAGGGCCGATCGCGGTCTTCATCCACCACAATACCCTGCACGCCTTCGAGGATCGGCCGTTCGACGAAGCCGTGCAGGCGGGCGCGGCGCTGTTCGGTTGCGAACCGTACCTACGCGAGGAGCGTTACCGCGCCGAGATGACAAAGGGCCGCATCCGTAGGGCTGACCTTGAAGCCGTGCTCGACGCCGATGCGGATCCGCACGCGTCCCAACGCATCGACGGTTTGACGAATCGCCGCGATCTGCGGCTGATGATGCTGGAAACCGCCGTCGGATCGCCCGCGTCGGAGGAGCTGGCTTACCATTTGGCCGAGTCGCAGGCGTTGTCCCGTGTACGGGCCGACGTGGCGGCAGCGACGAAGCTGCGGATCGTAGCCGAGACGCGCCGCTGGGTTTTGCGCGATGTCCGCCAAGCGCCGCCGCCGGTGTTGGCACCGTTCTTTTCGCGGCTTTCGTTCGAGGGAGTCGAACACTGGCGCGAATCGGCGTGGGAAGCGTTCGCGTTGAAATGCGTGTGGGAAATGCTTCGCGCCGGGCTGACGCATGCAGCCATTCCGCAAACGCCGAGTACGAAGCCCGCACGGCATCGCGATCGGATTCTCGATGCCTTCAACATCGATACGGACCTCGGCGTTCAGGACGTGCTGACGCGCTTCACGTCCGCTTTTCTGGATCAGGGAGTTTCGCACTGGGTCCTTCCCAACCGCGAGGCCGGCTTTTTCCGCTGCTTCCTGAGAACCTACCGACGCCCCGTCGGACCTCCGGATGCTGCGCTTCGCAGCCTGACCCGCGAATCGAACCGCCTGCTGGACAGGAACGTTACGCCGCTCCAGTGCATCCGGGAGTCGCTGCAAAAGCTCGACGTGCCGGCGACCGAATGGGATGACTCCATCGCGATGACGGTGCTTGCACTGCGCGGCTGGGGCGGTATGGTCCATCAGGTGGCCCAGCGCGGCGACAGTATCGCTCACCCGATCCCGAAGCGCAGTTTCGAGGAATTCCTCGCCGTGCGACTGCTGCTGGATCGTCTGGCCATCGAAGAGACGCTGGCCGCGAACGGATCGTCCCTGCAGGCGCTGCCGAAGGCGCAATCGCCGCCGAGGCCGACGGATGACGAGCGGGTCTATCCGCTCTTTCAGCTCGCCCAACTCTTCGGGTGGACGCCGGAACAACTCACGAAATTGACGCCGAAGGATTGGGCGGAACTGTACGCCGAGGTGGAGGCGTTCCCAAGCCTCGAACGTCGTCGGGTGTTTCAGGGCGCCTACGAACGTCGTTTCCGCTCGTTGGCCTTGGACGCCGTCAGCCTGAACGCGCGGCATGTGCCGAACCGATCCCGACCGCGGTTTCAGACCATCCACTGCCTCGATGAACGGGAAGAATCGTTTCGGCGGCACCTCGAGGAAACGGCGCCGGATTGCACGACCTACGGTGCTGCGGGCTTCTTCAATGTCGTGATGTACTATCGCGGCGCGGCGGATGCCCACTTCATCCCATTGTGCCCCATCGTGCTGACGCCGGAACGCTGGGTCGAAGAGCAGGTCGTCGATCATCGGCAGGCCGAGCACGAACGGCGTCGGAAGGCTCGTAAGGTGCTGGTCACCTACAGCGACCTGCTGCAACGCGGATCGCGATCGTTCGCGTTCGGTGCGTTGTTGAGCGCGGGCGTTGGTGTGCTGGCCTCGCTGCCGCTGGTGTTGCGGGTGTTGTACCCCCGGCTGACCGGCCGCTTGCACGATCGCCTCGGCAGCGCCGTCACCATCCCGCCGCAGACCGAGCTGTGTCTCAAACGGACCTCAGAAGTGCCGGGACCGGAAAACGGTGCTCGCGGCTTCACCGTAGCCGAGATGGCGACCGCTGCGGAACGCTTGCTGCGCGACATCGGCCTGATCGATGGCTTTGCCCGCCTGGTGTTCATCCTCGGTCACGGTTCGGACAGTCTCAACAATCCGCACAAGAGCGCATACGATTGCGGAGCCTGCGGCGGCAGCTCCGGCGCTCCCAACGGCCGAGCACTGGCGCAGATGCTCAACGATCCGGGCGTCCGCATACGGATCGCCGCGAACGGCATCGTGATCCCGGCGGACACATGGTTCGTCGGCGGGTATCACGACACCTGCATCGACTCGGTCGTGCTTGCGGATCGCGATCGGGTGCCCGAGTCCCACCGGGAGGAACTCGTCCGGATCGAAGCGGAGTTCCGCACGACCGGCGACCGGAACGCCCACGAACGCAGCCGCCGCTTCATGTCCGCACCGCTGAACCAGTCGGCACCCGAAGCACGGCTCCACGTCGAGAACCGGAGTCAGGACCTGGCTCAGGTTCGACCCGAACTCGGGCACGCGACCAATGCGATGATCGTCGTCGGTCGGCGCGAACGCAGCCGCGGACTCTTCCTCGATCGCCGGGCGTTTCTCGCTTCCTACGATCCCACGCAAGACGACGCGGAGGGATTCACGCTCGCCCGCATTCTGGGTGCGGCCGTGCCGGTCTGCGGCGGCATCAATCTGGAATATTACTTCAGCCACGTCGATAACCCGGGCTATGGCTGCGGTTCGAAGCTGCCGCACAACATCACCGGATTGCTCGGGGTGATGGACGGCGCCGCCAGCGATCTGCGGACCGGCCTGCCGTGGCAGATGGTCGAGATTCACGAACCCGTGCGGCTGCTCTTCGTTGTCGAAACCAGGCCGGAGATTCTTCTCAAGGTGATGGCCCGCAACCCAACGGTGGACTCGATGATCCGTAACGGATGGGTGCAGCTGGCGCTGCTCGATCCCGACTCGGCGGACGTCTCCGAGTTCCGGAACGGCCGATTCGTTCCCTACCGCCGCACGTCGGACTTTCTGCCGACGGCTCTCTCATCCGTCGACTGGTATCGCGGTTGGCGCGAACACCTGGAGTTCGCCTCCATTCGGAACTCCGAGGCGTCGTCGTTCGCTTCGTCCACACCGCAACCGATCGGGAAGTGAAGATCCATGTCCGATCTGCAAACGATCCTGGGAACACTGGTCATTCTTGCGCCGCTGGCGTTGATGATGCTGCTCGGTTCGGCATCGCTCATCGGCTTGCCGCTTTCGGAACGCGCCGCAGCGCGGGCGGTCGCAGTTGCAACTTCCGTCGGACTCTCCGCAACGCTCGGCGTATTCGCATTCATGATCTCCACGGACGTGCGGCATGTCGTCGTTTCGTTCGGCGACTGGCTGCATTTAAAAGCGGAACCGCCGGCCCAGTCGTATCACTTCGCGGTGCGGTTCGTCTTCGATCGGTTGTCGCTTCCGTTCGTGGCTTTGACTTATGTGTTGTTCGGAACCATCGGCGCGTTTGCGACCCGTTACATGCACCGCGAAGCCGGCTGGAACCGCTTCTTCACGCTGTACGCGGTCTTTCTCGCAGGCATGGTCCTGGCCGGGTTGGCGGGAACCATCGAGACGCTCTTCCTCGGGTGGGAACTGGTCGGCATCGCCTCGGCCTTTCTGGTCGGCTTCTTTCAGGATCGTCCGGCGCCGGTCCGCAACGCGCTTCGCATCTGGATCGTCTACCGCATCTCCGATGCGGCGTTGCTGCTCGCGGCGCTGTCGCTGCACCACATGAGCGGTGGCGGCGACTTCGATAAGCTCACCGGCTATCGGGAAACGGCGGGCGTGTCGCCGCTGGAACTCCGATCCTGGCCCATCGGGGGCAGCGAACTGACCTCGCTGCAGGTGTTGGTGGTCGGAGGTCTGCTGATCCTCGCGGCGGCTGCGAAATCGGCTCTCATTCCGTTTTCCGGTTGGCTGCCGCGGGCGATGGAAGGGCCGACGCCGTCCAGCGCCGTTTTTTACGGCGCACTCTCCGTGCATCTCGGCGCCTACTTGTTGCTGCGCATTGATCCCTTGATCGATGCGTCGCCGATCCTGTCCGTCGTCATCGCCGTGCTCGGATTGGCGACGGCCGCCTACGCCGCGATCGTCGCTCGCGTCCAGACGGACATCAAGTCCGCCTTGTCGTTTGCCTCGCTCACGCAGGTCGGACTGATCGTCGCCGAGATCGGCTTCGGCTGGCGTTACATTCCCTTGGTCCACCTCATGGGCCACGCTTGTCTGCGGACGCTGCAGTTCGTGAGGGCACCGAGTTTCCTCCGCGATCATCGCGCGACGGAGAACGCGATCGGTCAACGGATCGCCCGGCCACCGACCAGCGTGTTCGGGCTGTGGCTTTATCGCTTTGCGCTGGAACGCGGGTACTTCGATGCCCTGATCGATCGATGCATCGTCACGCCGATCGTCGGGATTTGCAGATCACTGGACCGTCTGGACCGACATGCGACCCGATTTCTCCATGACGAATCGAAAGCGGTTGAAGCGGACGCGGTCGCCGCGAAGCAGGAGCTGACGGTATGAATGTGTTCCTGGTGCCTTGGCTCGAGCTTGCCATTCTGATTCCGTTGTTCGGAGCTGTGGCCGTCCGTTTCGTGCGCGAAGTCGACACCGCTTATCCGCTGACGCTCGGATGTGCCGTCGCTTCGTTGTCGGCGGCGCTTGCGGCATGGGTCGGCCACTCCATCGGCATGACGCCCGCTTGGCAACCGCAGGCATGGCCGTCGTTTCGCATGGACTCGTTGAACGCTCCATTGATTCCACTGATCGCCCTGCTGCACGTGCTCACAATCCTCACCACGGCCCGCGTCAAACAGAACCGGATGTCGTTCACGACGCATCTCTTCGGCGAGTCGATCCGTCTGGCGACGTTCTCCTGCCTCGAACCGTGGCCGCTGATTGTGCTGCTCGCTTTGGGTATCCTGCCGCCGCTGCTGGAAATGCGGCGGCGAAACAAGTCGATGAGGGTCTTCGCGATCCACATGGCGTTGTTCGTTGTGCTGCTCGCGACGGGCTGGTTCGCAGTCGAACGCGATTGGACGATCGGACCGGCTCTCCTACTCGCGGCGGTGCTGGTCCGCAGCGGCACGGTGCCCACGCACCTTTGGGTCGCCGATCTCTTCGAGCACGCGACCTTCGGCACGGCCCTCCTGTTCGCGACACCGATCGTCGGCATGTACGTTGCCGTCAGGCTGGTGATCCCCGTTGCTCCGGATTGGGCGCTCTCGGGTATCGTGATCGTGTCGTTGGTGACGGCCGTGCTGACGGCGGGTGTCGCTCTGGTCCAGACGGAAGCGCGCCGCTTCTTCGCGTATTTTCTTCTCAGCCAAACCTCGATCGTGCTGATCGGACTTGAAATCCACTCGGGGAATTCGACGGCCGGCTCCTTGGCTCTGTGGCTGTCACTCATCGTTTCCCTCGGCGGACTCGGCCTGATTCTGAGGTCGCTGGAAGCGCGCTTCGGGCTATTGACCTTCCGGAATCATCGCGGTCTCTATGCCGGTTCACCGATCTTCGCCGTCGGCTTCGCCCTGTTCGGCCTCGGCAGCGTCGGCTTTCCGGGCACCATGGGCTTCATCGCGTCCGAGGTTCTCCTGGACGGCGCCATCGAGAACAACGTGTGGATCGGCCTGGTGATGGTGTCCGTGGCCGCCCTGAACGGCATCGCCGTCATGCGCGTCTATTTCCTGCTTTTCACGGGAGCCGTACGGACTTCTTCACTTGATTTCTCGGCCACGGTCCGCGAGCGGGTTGCCATCCTGATTCTGCTCGGCGTCCTGTTCGGATGCGGTCTGGTGCCCGAGTTGTTCATCGGGAATGTGCGGCAGCCCGCAGGCGCCAAACAGCAACACGAGCAGGTCCATCGATCCTCGGTCCCGCCGAGTCAATAGCTTGCAGCTTCCCTGCCGAGAATCATCGGCCGCAGGATGCACCGCTGGTGTTCCGATTTCCGCCCCGCCTGGGGCGTCCTCGATCACGCCCTCAAAATATCAATGCCAACACCCAGCCCAGCACCAAGAAGAACGCGAACAGCGACACGGACAACGACTTCGAGACCTCGCGCCATAAGTAGATGCTGGGAAT
>Ga0163144_10009089_pt1 | contig 21392 bp, 22 predicted proteins | sample OliLak19BULKMAT1_FD_123175 | JGI IMG/M metagenome (GOLD analysis project Ga0163144, IMG submission 123175) | Freshwater microbial mat bacterial communities from Lake Vanda, McMurdo Dry Valleys, Antarctica - Oligotrophic Lake LV.19.BULKMAT1 | ecosystem: Environmental > Aquatic > Freshwater >... | reverse complement strand
TCGCGGGCATCGAGGTGCGCCTCCAGGCCGATAGGCCGTGAAGACGCCTCAGGCCGACAGGCCGTGAAGACGCCTCAGGCCGACAGGCCGTGAAGACGCCTCAGGCCGACAGGCCGTGAAGACAATTCGTGATGGAATCCTCCGGCTCGCGGAACATAGGAGCGTGAACCCCGACGCGCTCGCGGTGCCCGTGCCCGCCGGACTGGGTTCGGAGTCGAGGCCCAGCGTGACGACGCGGACGCGGGCGAACGAGCGCGAGCTCGCGGAGATCTACGCGACGCACCACGCCTTCGTGTGGCGATCGCTCGCGCGACTGGGCGTCGGCCCCTCACGACTCGACGACGCCGTGCACGACCTGTTCATGGTCGTCGCGAAGCGGCTGCCCGAGTACGAGGGGCGCGCGACGATGCGGACGTGGCTGTTCGCGATCGCGATGCGCGTCGCACAGTCCGAGCGTCGCGATGCCGCCCGCGAGCAACGCGGCCGCGATCGGTTGCAGGAAGTGGGGCAGGCGCCACACGTGCCCCACGACGACGTAGATGCCGCACGCACGCTGCATGCGTTGCTCGACAAGCTCGAAGACGATCAACGTGCGGTGTTCATCATGGCGGAGCTCGAGGGCATGACGGCGATCGAGATCGCGATGGCGACGACGACGAAACCCGCGACGGTGTACTCGCGATTGCGACTCGCCCGGGAAGCACTCGCGCGCCACGTGGCGCGGATGAAGGCGTGTTCGGCCCGAGCAGGAGAACGGCGATGAACGCACCGCACGACGATCTCGACGCGCTGATCCAGTCGGCGAAACAGTGCCCGCCCCAGCCGCCTGCGGGTGCGGCCGGCCAGGGCTGGGCGCGGCTGCGGGGCAGTCTCGGCGCCGCGGTGATCGTGCCGCACATCGATGTACCGCCCGGGCTCGTCGAGTCGGCGATCGCTGGCAAGACGGTCGCCGCGTCCGCGACGACAGTGGTGGGTTGGGGCCAAGGGTTGGGCTGGGTTGGGAAAGCGATCGCGTCGGCCGTCGTCACGGTGACCGTGGGGGGTATCGGCGTCGCGGGGAGTGGGATCGTGCAGCGCGTCGCGTCGCCGGTGTCGCAAGGAGTCGCGACATCGGCGACGTCGCCTGGACCAAAGGCCGCACCCGCGGTCATGCCGAGTGCGCCGGCGGAGCTGCCGACGATCGCAGCTGCGCCGACGATCGAGGGTCCGGTTGTCGTTGCGCAGGACGAGCCCGCGCCGCCGACGAAGCGACGCGCCGACCCGCGCAAGGTCGGCGCCGAAGCAGAGGCGCCGATGATCGCGGCAGCCTTGCGGTTGCTCAACGCCGGCGATGCGAGCGGTGCACTGCGCGAGCTGGCTCGCCATCGCCGTCAGCATCCGCACGGCGGCATGACGGAGGATCGCGAGGCGCTGGGCGTGCTCGCGTTATGCGAGGCGGGGCGCACAGCCGCCGCTGCCGGTGCCCGCACCAAGTTCTTGAACGATTGGCCGAGCTCGCCGCACGCATCCCGCGTGCGGACGTCGTGCACGGCGAGGTAGCTGCAAAGAAGGAGTCGTCCCATGTCTCGTGACGAGGTCGCGCGATCGATCGCGCTCGGTTGTCTGTTCGTTCCCGCCTGCGTGATACCGGCGCCGCTCGGTTCGCTCGATACCGGTTCGACCGGCGACGCGACCGAGGGCGAGTCGGACACCGAACCGACGACCGATCCATCGATGTCGGGCACGAGCGCTGACACCGGCAGCGACACCACCCACAGCGAGCCCGATGTCGGGCCCGCGCCGGCCGGTCCGCCGGAGCTCGACATCCTGTTCGTGATGGACAACTCCGGATCGATGGGTCCGCATCAGGCCGCGCTCGCGTCGACGATCGACAACCTCGTCAACGCGCTCGAGGTGGTCCCGGGCGTCAGCTACCGCGTCGGCGTGACGACGACCGACAACGGCAATCCGTGGTGCGGATCGACGTCGACGGAGGCGGGACAACTCGTCGCGTCGAGCTGCCGGTCGCGTACGGGGCAGTTCGTGTTCAACGGCAATCCGCCGGCCGACGCGACCGACATCGCGTGCACCGACATCTGCACCCTCGACACCCTCACGTTCACGCCGACGCCCGTCGCGGGTGAGCAGGGTGTGCGCGCGCGACCGTGGATCGAGGGTGGCGGCGGTGTCACGAACCTCGGCGGCACGGGTGTCGGCGATGCGCTCGCGTGCATGCTGCCGCAGGGCATCGCCGGCTGCGGCTTCGAGTCGCCGCTCGAGTCGGCCAAAAAGGCGATTCTCCGCAGCCAGTTGCCGGGCGACAACAGCTTCGGCTTCATTCGCGACAGCGCCCACCTCGTCGTGGTCTTCGTCAGCGACGAGACCGATTGCTCGTACAAGGGCGAGCACCAGTGGATCTTCCTCGACGAGTCGAGCGGCGGCGATCCGTCGCGGTTCTGGTCGGATGCGTCGATCGAGAATGGAACGCCGTCGTCCGCGGTGTGTTGGAACGCCGGCGTCGTGTGCGAAGGCGAGGTGCCGGGCACCAACGAGTACGAGACGTGCCGCGCGGCGAACCACTCTCGGACCGGCGTCGACGTGTCCGACGACGAGGCCGTTCTGGAGCCGATCAGTGGCTACGTCGATCAATTCGCGGATCTACTCGCGGCCAAGCGCGCGACCTCCGAGGCGTCGGTGTTCCTCTACGGCGTGCTCGGCGTGCCGACCGGCTATCCCGCGAACCCACTCGTGTTCGCGCCGGCGGACGACGCCCAGTACCAGAGCGACTTCGGCATCGGCCCGGGTTGTCAGTACGATGACGTGAAGGCCTTGCCACCCGTACGCCAGCTCGCGGTGATCGAGTCGTTCGACTACTCGAACCTGGCCGGCACGCAGGTGTTCTCGATCTGCGATCCGAACCTCGGCGGCGTGTACGAGCAGATCGTCGGTCAGCTCGCGCCGTATCTCGGCGGCTGAGGACGCTGCATCACCCGTGCGCGGTGAGCCACGCGTCGACCTCGGCGATCAGCGCCGTGTCCGCGACGCCCGGCTCGGCGAGGCCGATCTTCGCCGCACGCACGAGCGCTCGGGCGCGCACCATGTCGCCGCCCGAGCGCCGCAGCGTCTCCGCGAGCGCGAGCTGTCCGTACGCGAGCCGGCCGCCCATGAGTTTGCCCCCGGCGATCGCGGGCTCGAGGACAGCGTTCGCCTCCGCGAGCGCGCCACGCTCGAGGTGGATGCGGCCGCGCAGCACCGACCACCAGCTGGTGCGCGTCGGATCGGGCTCGGGCTGGGCCTCGAGACTCGTGCGCGCGGTGTCGATGTGCGCGAGCGCGGCGTCGAGGCGCCCGAGCTCGATCTCCGCCTCGGCGAGACGCTCGAGCGAATCCATGACCTCGGGGTGCTCCGGGGGCAAAACCGCGGTGCGGATCACGAGCGAGCGTTGCAGCGCCGCGAACGCTCGCTCGTGCTCACCGAGCAGCGTGAAGGTCGTGCCGAGGCTCTCGAGCGCGCTCGCGACGTTTGCGTGCTCGGATCCGTCGACGGACTCCGCGACGGCGATCGCACGCTCGAAGGCCGCGCGTGCGAGCTCGTTGCTGCCGAGGAATTGGTGCGCAGCGCCGAGGTTGATGAGCGTCGACGCAATCATCGGGTGATCGGGGCCCAGCGCCGCTTCGTAGATCTCCAGCGCACGGCGATGGTGCATGAGCGCGGGCGCGAGCTGCCGCGCTTCGGTGTGAACCGCACCGAGATCGGTGTGGATGCGCGCGATCGACAGGTGATCGGGCCCGTTGACGGGAATCGTCAGCTCGAGCGCACGCTCGAGACTCTGCACGGCGCTGTCCATGTCGCCGCCCAGCGCAAACAAGATCGCTTCGTTGTGGCGGATCAGCCCCTCGCAGCTGCCGTCGTCGGACGGCAGGCGACGCAGCATCGCGTCCGCGATCGCGATCCACTGCCGACCCTCGGCGTTGCGGCCGAGCCGGTAGCCGATCGCGAACGCGAGGTTCGCGGCCGCGTCGAGCGCGACATGGTCGCGACCGATGCCGAGCGCCATGGTGAAACCGGCGCGCATCGCTTCGACCGCGTCCTCGAACTTGCTCGCACGCATGAGCGTCTCGCCGTGCAGCGCGTGCGCCTGAGCGACGAGTGCAGTCGCACCGATGGCATCGGCATCGGCGACGAGCGCCGCCGCGTCCGCGATCACCCCGTCGTCGTTGCCGGTGCGCACGGTCGCGGTGAGTCGGGTCAGTCGACGCCGGAGCTCGCCCGCGGCACCCTCCGATCCGACGACCTCGTTCTCGATGCGCGCGAGGTAGGCCGCGTCCTCGCAATCGTAGACGGGGACGAGGCTCGCGGTCGAGCTGATCGCGCCTGTTGCAACGTCGCGATCGGCCTCGCGGAACACGGAGATCGTCGCGGTCATCATCTCGCGCTGGTCGTCCAGGCACGCGACGATCTGGTCCCGCAGCGGATCGGACTGGTCGCGTAGACACGCAGCGCCGCGCGCGGCCGACCACTTTGCCGTGTACTCGTCGAGCCGTGCATCGATGCGCTCGAGCGTGCTCGCGGCAAACGGGACGCCGGTCCTCGTGATCGCCGCGGCGACCGCCGTGCGCTGGGTGTCGCCGGCTCCGGGCCACACCTCGGCGATCGCTGCGCCCTCGTTGGCGCAGGCGGTCGCGCGCGTGCGCTCGACCGCGGCGTGGCTCGCCCACGCGACGGCGCCACCGATCGCCACGACGGTCGCGGCTGCATATGCGATGCGCCGCCGTGCGCGGAGCTGCCCCTGATCCAGCGCGTCGAGCAGATCGGTCATCGACGCGAATCGCTGCGCTCGATCGGTCGCCATCCCCCGCAGCGCGACGTCGCGCAGCCACCTCGGTACGCGCGAGTCGGCGGGCGGCGTCGCGATGCGGCCCTGCAACACGGCCGTCGACAGCTCGACGATCGTGGCGCCGAGGAACGCCTTGGTGCCGTAGCACGCTTCCCACAGCGTCACGCAGTACGCGAACTGATCGCCCGCCGCATCGACCTCGAGGTGATGCAGCTGCTCGGGCGGCATGTAGCCCGGCGTGCCAGCCAGACCGCCCGCGAGCGTCTGCGCCTGCGAGGCGATCGGCAGCGGTGTCGAGTCGCTCGCGGCATCGCTCGCGTCGCCGCCTGCGGCCGCGAACGCGAGCCCGAAATCCATCACGCGCACGCGACCATCGCGACCGACCATCACGTTGTCGGGCTTCACGTCGCGATGCACGAGGCCCACAGCGTGCGCGGCTGCGAGCCCACGTCCCGCCGCCGACATGACCTCGACGACCTCGCGCCACGACGGATTCGTCCGCTTGCGCCACGCCGCGAGCGTCTCGCCCTCGACGTACTCCATCGCGATCCACACGCGCTCGTCGAGCGTGCCGACGTCGTGGATCGCGACGACGTTCGGGTGAGCGAGCCGCGCGAGCGCCTGCGCCTCGCGCAGCATTCGCGTGCGTCGCGGTGTGCCGGCTGCGGCGGGCTCGCGCAGCACCTTGATCGCGATGCGACGATCGAGCTCGGGATCGTACGCGGCATACACGACGCCCATCGAGCCCGCGCCGAGACGTTCGACCACGACGTGACGGCCGATGACATGGCCCGCCGCGAGCTCGACCGAGCGGGTGCTCGATTCGCCGGAGCTGAGCTCGGCGCCGAGGGTCACGTCCAATGGCGATGACGAGATCGACACGTCGATGCGATCACCAACATACCAGTACGGCGGGTCAGATGCCGCGTCGTGCTCGCATCGCGAGGCCCGATGCGATGGAGAGTAGCTCATCACCACTGCGGAGCTTTTCGCGGCCGAAGCGGGACTCGAATGCTCGGCGCACGACGGGGACGAACGCGGTTCCACCGGTCATGAACACGCAGTCGATATCGCCCGCCGTGACGCCGGCCCGGGCCAACGTGTCGTCGAGGCACGACGTGATCGCGTCGGTCACGGGCGCGATCCAGCGCTCGAAATCGCGGCGGGCCACATCGGCGCGGATGTCGACCGGTCCGTCGGTGTAGCGGAACGTCGCGCGCTCGTGGGTCGACAGCTCGACCTTCACCCGCTCGACCGACTTGTGCAGGTGGAACGCCTGGTTCGCGGCGACGATGTGCATCAGTGCCGCGATGCGCTCGGGGTGGCGCGCGAAGCGATGCAATCGTTCGAGCTCGGCGCGCACACGCTTGCCGGCGAGGAACGACAGGTGATGCCAGCGCGCGAGCTTGTAGAAGTACGAGGCCGGGATCGGGTGCTCGTTGCCCATCTCGACGTAGCTGTCGCCCTTGCCGAGCGCGGGGCACACGAGGTGATCGATGAGCGCCGCGTCGAGATCGTCGCCCGCCGCTGCCACGCCGCCGGTGCCGACGATCTCGCGCGTGCGCTCGCCGCCGGTCGGGCCGACGCGCATGAGGCAGAAGTCGGTGGTGCCCGCGCCGAAGTCTGCGACGAGCGCGAGCTCGGGTCGCGTGAGCCGCTGCTCGTAGTGATGGGCCGCCGCGACCGGCTCGAGCTCGAGCGTCGCGTCGTGGAAGCCGGCGAGCTTCGCCGCGGCAAGCAGGCGCGCGGCGGCAGCGTCGTCCTCGGCGGGCGTGCGGCTGCCGACGAAGCGCACCGGTCGACCGATCGTCGCGGCGTCGAACGTGCGCCCGAAGAACTGCTCGGCCCGTTGGCGCAGGCGCAGCAGGAACAGCGCAATCATGTCGTCGAGGCTGACCGGCAGGTGAGCGATGTGGGTGCGTCCGAGCGCCTCGGTCGTGAGGTGCGACTTGAACGACTGCACGAGCCGGCCTTCGCCCATCGACTCGAGGTACGCCGCAATTGCTTCGCCACCGGCGGTGTACTGGATCGGCAGCGCGACCTGCTGATCGTCGGGATCGAAGAACAGCAGCGTGCGCCAGCTCGGGGCGAGCGTGCCGAGCGTCATCAGCTCGACGAAGCGCACGTCGCCATCGTCGGTCGCGATCGCGAGCGACGAGCTCGACGTGCCGAAATCGATGCCGACCCTCATGCCGACCCTCATGCCGACCCTGATGCTGATGCCGATGCTGCTGGCGTTCGCGGACATCGGCGCGCGACGCCAGGTTGCAGCGGGCTCGTCCCGACGGTCAAGGTGGCGGGTCGCGGCGCGTTGAGGCAAAGTCGCCCCTTGTGACGAGCGGAGTCGCGATCGTCGGGGCCGGGCAGCTCGCGCGGATGCTCGCCGGCAGTGCCGTGCAGATGGGTGTGCGCGTGCGCTGCCTCGCCGGGCGTGCCGACGATCCGGCCGCGTCGATCGGCGAGGTCGTGGTCGGGCGCGAGGACGATCCCGAGAGCCTGCGCCGGCTCGTCGACGGCATCGGCGTGCTGACGTTCGAGCACGAGTGGGCGCCGCTCGATGTGCTCGCGCGCGAGATCCCGGCGTCGGTCGTGATCCGGCCGAACCTCGCGTGCATGCGCACGATCGCGGACAAGGCGGTGCAGCGCGAGCGGCTTGCTGCGCTCGGATTGCCGCAACCACCGCACGCGGTGTGTCGCGACGAGGCCGAGCTGCGCGCATTCGTGCGCGACGCGGGGCGGGTCGTCATCAAGCGACGGCGCGGCGGCTACGACGGCTACGGCGTCGCGCAGCCGGAGACCCTCGATGACGCGGTTGCCGCGTGGGAGAAGTTCGGCAAGGACGGCGCGCTGGTCGAGGCGTTCGTGCCGTTCGTGCGCGAGCTGTCGGTGCTCGTCGTGCGCTCGCCGGGGCACGGCTCGCTCTGCTACGACGTGTGCGAGTCGATCAACGCGAACGGTCGCTGCGAGTTCGTCGTCGCGCCAGCGCGGATCGACGCGGGTGTCGCCGACCAGGCGCGCGCGATCGCGACGGCGGCGGTCGACGGCATGGACGGCATCGGCGTGTTCGCGGTCGAGCTGTTCGAGCGCGAGGGCGGCGTGCTGTCGATCAACGAGCTCGCACCGCGCGTGCACAACACGGGGCACTGGACGATCGAAGGCGCGCACACCAGTCAGTTCGAGAATCACGTGCGTGCGGTGCTCGGCTGGCCGCTCGGCGACACCGGCATGTGTGCGCCCGCGGTCGCGATGGCGAACGTGCTCGGCACGCGCTCGGGCGATGCGTTGGGACTCGACCTCGCGAGCGCGCTCGTGCAGCCGCGCGTCGCAGTGCACCTCTACGGCAAGCGCGAGCTGCGACCGGGCCGCAAGGTCGGCCACGTAACCGCGTGGGGCAAGGACTTCGACGACGTGCTCACCCGCAGTCGTCGCGCGATGGAAGGACTGAAGGCATGACGAACACGGCGAGCGCGGTGGTGATCTGTGTCGGAAGCGACAGCGACATGACGGTGATGGATGCGTGCGCGCAGACGTTGCTCGAGCTGCAGATCCCGTACGAGGTGCTCGTGCTGTCGGCCCACCGCACGCCGCATCGCATGATCGCATTCGGTCGCGACGCGAAGAGCAACGGGCACAAGGTGCTCATCGCGGCGGCCGGTGGTGCGGCGCACCTGCCGGGCATGCTCGCCGCGACGACGACGCTGCCGGTGATCGGCGTGCCGATCGCGAACACGGCGGTCAATGGCATGGACGCACTGCTCTCGATCGTGCAGATGCCCAAGGGCGTGCCGGTCGCGACCGTCGCAATCGGCCAGGCGGTGAACGCGGCGCTGCTCGCCGCCGAGATTCTCGCGTTGAGCGATGACGCGCTCTCCGCCCGTCTCGAGGCGCGCCGCGACGCGACGGCGAAGGACGTCCTTGCCGCGTCCGACCGCGTCCACGCGGAGCACGAGCAGCGGTTGCGATCGCGTGGCGGGGCGCCGTAGTCTCCACCCGTGAACAAGCAACTCGTCGATCTCCTCGGTGCCGACGCGCCCGCCCTGCTCGATCACACCTGCAAGACGATCGGCAAGGAGCAGCTCCACCTGCCCGGTCCGGACTTCGTGGATCGGATCTTCTCCGCGTCGGATCGCAACAACCGCACGCTCGCGAATCTCGGGCGCTTGTTCGGCACGGGGCGGCTCGCGGGCACCGGCTATCTGTCGATCCTGCCGGTCGATCAGGGCATCGAGCACTCGGCGGGCGCATCGTTCGCGAAGAACCCGGCGTACTTCGACCCCGACAACATCGTGAAGCTCGCGATCGAGGGCGGCTGCAACGCGGTCGCGTCGACGTTCGGCGTGCTCGGCATCGTCGCGCGCAAGTACGCGCACAAGATTCCGTTCCTGGTGAAGATCAATCACAACGAGCTGATGACGTATCCGAACAAGTTCGATCAGATCATGTTCGGCACGATCAAGCAGGCCCACGAGATGGGTGCGGCGGCGGTCGGTGCGACGATCTACTTCGGTAGCAACGAGAGCGCGCGGCAGATCGTCGAGGTCGCCGAGGCGTTCTCGCGTGCACACGAGCTCGGCATGGCGACGGTGCTGTGGTGCTACCTCCGCAACTCGTCGTTCAAGACGGACAAGGACTACCACGTGAGCGCGGATCTCACGGGCCAGGCGAACCACCTCGGTGTCACGATCCAGGCCGACATCGTCAAGCAGAAGCTGCCCGAGAACAACGGTGGCTTCCTCGCGCTCAACAGCGGCGACTCGGCGTACGGCAAGCACGACAAGCGGATCTACAGCGAGCTCACGAGCGATCACCCGATCGATCTGACGCGCTATCAGGTTGCGAACGGGTACATGGGTCGCATCGGTCTCATCAACTCGGGCGGCGCGTCGGGCACCAACGATCGAGCCGAGGCGGTGCGCACTGCGGTGATCAACAAGCGTGCGGGCGGCACGGGGTTGATCTCGGGGCGCAAGGCATTCCAGCGACCGATGGCCGAGGGCATCGAGCTGCTGCACCTGCTCCAAGACGTGTATCTGGATAAAGGCATCACGGTCGCGTGATCGTCGGCGTCGCTCGGCGCGCGTCGGCGGCAATCTGTTCGGCCAGCTCGGCAATGGAGCGACCGGCGGGGTCGAGTCGACGTTCGTGCAGGTCCGCGGCCTCGAAGGTGTGAAGCAGATCGCCGCCAGCGACAACCACACGTGCGCCGTGCGAGCCGATGGATCCCTGTGGTGCTGGGGTAGCAACGAGCTCGGGCAGATCGCCGCGGGTCGCATCCATCACCTGGATGCGTGGTCACGCTGGCCGACCGGCGCGGCCGAGTCGGGCCTCGGCACCGCGCCGCGCCGGATCGACGGTGGCATCGACGCAGCGCGTGCCGCCGGCGCGAAGTGATCGCGCCCGCGTCATTTCTTCGATCCATTCGCCGACTGACGGCTTCGTCACCCGATTGTATCGGCGCGCGGTTCCTCGGCGACGCCGTCGAATCGATCCGTGCGCCCGTGCGTTGCTGGTCCGATGGCCGAGTCCCGACGACCTCGACTCTTGCGTGCGATCGCTGTGACCGGCTCGACGGCACTGTTCGCGATCGCCGTCCTGCACGCCCAGCAGGGCTGTGATCGCCCGGCGCCCCCGCCCGAGCCGGCGAGCAAGCCCGTGGACGCGAAGCTCGAATCCAAGACCGACGCGAAGCCGGACGCGAAGCCGGACGCGAAGCCGGACGCGAAGCCGGTCGCGAAGCCGGTCACGAAGCCCGAAGCGAACGCCGAGGCCGCAGCGAAGGCCGAGCCCGACGCCGAGCCCGAGGCCGAGGCCGAGCCCGGGGCCGAGCCCGAGCCCGACGCCAAGACGAAGCCCGTCGAGCGTCGCAAGTTCTTCCCCGCGTCCAAGTCCGGTGGCGTGCACCCGCTGAACGAGCGCAACGACCCGCCGCCCGCGCAGCAGTCGGGGCGCTGATGCACCTGCTGCTCGACACGGCGTTCGCCGCCGCGTGGCTCGCTGCGATCTTCTGTCCGCTCGAGTGGGCCCTGCCCGCGCGCGCAGGCCAACGGCGATTGCGGCGCGACCTCGCGGTGGATGCCGTGTTCTTCGCGGGGCAGTACCTCGTGTGGGCCGCGCTCGCGATCGCCGTGCTCGCGTGGATCGCCGATGGGCTCGCGGACGTGCGTGCACTCGCCGCCGTGCGCGATGCGTTCACGGGCCTGCCGCTCGCCCTGCAGGCGCTCGCGGCCATCGTGCTCGGCGACTTCGCGATGTACTGGGGTCATCGCCTGCAGCACCGCTCGGACTTGCTGTGGCGGTTCCACTCGGTGCACCACACCTCGGAGACCCTCGACTGGGTCGCGGCCCATCGCGAGCACCCGCTCGACGGGCTGTACACGCAAGCGCTCATGAACTTGCCGGCGATCCTGCTCGGGCTGTCGATCGAAGCGGTGCTCGGGCTCGTCGCGTTCCGATCGATCTGGGCGATCCTGATCCACGCGAACGTGCGACTGCCGCTCGGGCCGTTCGCGCTGCTGCTCGGATCGCCGCAGCTGCACCACTGGCACCACGCGAAAGGCCGCGACGTCGGCAACTACGGCAACCTCGCGCCGTGGCTCGACGTCCTGTTCGGTACGCACTTCATGCCGCCTCGTCCGCCCGACAGCATCGGGCTCGCCGAGCCGTCGCCGCGGGGCTACGTCGCTCTGTTGCTCTCGCCGTTTCGCATCACTCGGCGCGCACGATTACCTGCAAGCTGCGCGGCCGACACTTGTCGGTGAACGGCGCGGTGTCCGGGTGGATCCGTGAGAGGGTGCGCGAGAAGATCGGGTTCGTCGACGCGGCTCGATGCTGTTGCCGTGCGAGGGACCGAAGCGATGGACGATCGAGGATCTCGGACCGGGCGACGAGCTCGAGCTGCGGTCGGTGGGCGTGAAGCTGAACGTGGACGCGCTCTACGACGGAGCGTTCGCGTTCCGCGGGGCCGGGCCCGACGCGCAGCCGTGATCCCGAACCCACCGACACGTCGAGCTCTGGCCACCGAATCGAGCAGCGGCCACACGAACTCGACGAGCGTGAGGCCGGGTGGGTGCGCTACCGCTTCAAGCGGGTCTGGCGTGACGGCAAGGTGGCGGTGAAGCTCGACCCGATCGACTTCGGCAGCAAGCTGGCCGGGTTGGTTCCGCGACCGCGCTCGAGCTTGGTACGCTATCCCGGATGCTCGGGTATGCTGAGAAACTGGCGGAGAAATCCCAAGGCCGACTCGATCGGGGATCATCGCTGAGCTGCGGCAGCGTCGGTAGCAATCGCGTCGCTGATCGCCTTGCCGAGCGATTCCCAGTACAGCGGGAAATCTTGCAGGTCGTTGTGGTCCGCGTCCGGCAGGCGTACCAGCTCCGCGTCCGGCTTACGTGCGACGAGCGCCTCGGCCTGCGCGATGGGGATCAGCGAGTCGCGCTCGCCGTGGATGATCATCACGCGGCCTTCGATCTCCACGATGTCGTCCTCGGTGCGCAGCGGGTAGCGCAGCACGAAGCTCGGCACCCACGGGAACTGCATGTCGGCCATCGCGACGATGCTGCGGTACGGCGAGATGAGCACGGTCATTTCGGGCTCGACGTCGCTCGCGAGTCTCGCCGCGAGCGCGGTGCCGAGCGAGCGACCGACGATCACGCGCGGGACACCGGCGTACTGGGCGTCGATCGAGTCCCACGCGGCACGCACGTCGGCGTGGAGCTGCGCCTCGTCGTCGATCGATCCGGTGCTCTTGCCGTAGCCGCGGAAGTCGATCATGAACAGATCGACGTTCGCGGTGCGGTACTGGTCGGCGTGCACGAACCAGTTGTGCAGGTTGCCGGCGTTGCCGTGCAGGTAGAACACGACCGCGTCGGGCGCGGGGCGGCGCAGATGTAGCGCCGAGAGCCGCGCGCCCGGCACGTCGATCGTCACCTCGTGCACGTCGGCGCCCAGATCGAACGTGTGATCCGCGGGCAGCGGCTCGGGGTGGAACAGCAGCTTTTCCTGCAGCGCCCACGCGAGCACGAGCGCGACCGTGCACAGGCCGAGCAGCATCGCGACCACGCGGATCACGACACCTCGCGCGCGCTGTGGATCCCAGGGCACCGGTGGGGATGGTACAAGAAGTCGTCCGTGCCGACCGAACGCACGCTTCGCGGTCGCCTGCTCACGCCGCGCGCCGACGCCATCGCGCTCGATCGGTGGAACGACGCGATCGTCGACATCGACAGCGAGGGCCGGGTGCTGTCGGTGACCGCGGCGGCGCCCGACTGTCCGATCGCCGAGAGTCATCCGGGCTGCGTGCTGATGCCGGGGCTCGTCGACGCCCACGTGCACTTCCCCCAGACCCGCGTGATCGGCAGCGCGTCGGGTCCGCTGCTCGAGTGGCTGACGCGCTCGGTGTTCCCCGAGGAGGCGCGGTTCTCTGCGGTCGAGTACGCGCGGGTGGTCGCGCGCGAGTTCTGCGACGCGATGATCGCCCAGGGCACGACCTGCGCCGCGATCTACGGATCGAGTCATCCGATCGCGAGCGGTGCGCTGTTCCAGGAGCTCGATCAGCGCGGGCTGCGAGCGACGCTCGGGCCGGCGCTGATGGATCGCGGCGCACCGGCGAACGTGCTGCTCGAGGCCGGTGCGGCGCTCGAGGCGTGCACGATGCTCGTCGAGCGCTGGCACGGTCACGATCACGGGCGACTGCGCATGTCGATCGTGCCGCGCTTCGCGTTGAGCTGTACGCCGGAGCTGATGCGCGGCGCGGCGGATCTCGCAGCGCGGCACGGGCTCGTGATCCAGACCCACATCTCGGAGAATCGCGGCGAGATCGAGGCGACGGCGGCCGCGTTCCCCAGCGCGCGCGACTACCTCGCGGTGTACGAGGAGCAAGGGCTCGTCGGCGAGCGGACGATCCTCGCGCACTGCATTTGGTTGTCGGATTCGGAGTGGGATCGCGTCGCTGTGGCGAAGAGCTCGGTCGCGCACTGTCCCGACAGCAACTTCTTTCTCGGTAGTGGGCGGATGGATCTGCGTTGCCCGCAGTCGCGGGAGATCGCGGTCGGGCTCGGCACCGACATCGGTGCGGGGCGGAGCTTCTCGGTGCGGCGAGTGGCTGCGAGCGCGTACGACAATGCGCTGGTGGTCGGCGGGACGGTGGATGCGGAGAGCTTGATCTGGCTCGCGACGCTCGGCGGGGCGCGTGCGCTCGGGCTCGGGGGTGTGATCGGGCGGATCGCGACCGGGTACGACGCGGATCTGATCGCGGTGCCGGTGCCGGAGGTGAGCGACGCGGGGGTGTTGGATGCGCTGGTGTTTCGGCACGACGCGCCGCCGGTGACGGCGGCGTATGTGCGGGGGACGCCGCTCACTCCCAGCACAGCGCGACCGTGATCGGATCGCGCGGCACGAAGTCCTGCTCCTCGAGCTCGAGCACCGCGAACGATTCCTGTGGCCACACGAGGTTGTCGTTGCACGCCGCGAACCACTGCGAGTCCTCGATGCGGATCTGCGTGAGCCCCGGCTGCCCGGACCACATCAGTGCGTTCGACAGCGGGGCGCCGCGCCCCTGATCCTCGCAGATGTTCTCGCGGCAGCGCGTCCTTCGGAACACGACGCCGTCGCTGCCCGCGTAGTCCGAGAAACACCCGTTGCCCATGCGCAGCGCATCTACGTCCTCGACGACACCGAGCGCGAGATCGCCGTCGAAGATCACGCCGACACCGGACGGCGAGTTGTTGCCGTCGACCAGTCCGCGGCGGATCTGCAGCCCGACCGACTGGTACACGTTGACGTTGTCCTCCGGCCAGCTCGACGCCTGCGGGTTGATCACCGAGAAGTCCTCGAGCAGCCCGTCGTCGGACTTGTCGAACTGTGCGAGCTGGCCGCGGGGGAACGGCCCGCGGAAGTCGTGGCCCTCGATCATGCGCAGCTCGGCGTTCGGGCACTCGAGGATGTACAGGCCGCTCGAGCCGCGGACGAGGCGCGCGTTCTCGACGGTCAGCTCCGGCGAGTCGTAGCAGACCACGTTGATCGCCTCGTCGGTCGGGTTCTCGCCCGCCTCGGGTGATGCGGTGTGATCGACGGCGATGTTCTCGATGACGACGCCCGCGGCGCCCTCGACCGAGATGCCGGGGCCGCCAGCGTGCTCGATCCATAGATTGCGCAGCACCACGCCGTCGTGGCCAGCGACGGTGACAGCGGTGCCCTCGGTCGCGACGATCTGCAGGTTCTCGATCACCTGGCGCACCTCGCGGCCTGATCGACACGCCACCGCTAGACAACGTCCGCCCGTGTTGCATCTTGCGTCGTGTCGAGGGACGCGACCACCGCAGACGCCACCGGGCGGGCACTCGTCATCGTCAGCAATCGCCTCCCGACGGCTGTGCAGTTCGGTGCGGACGGCAGCATCGAGCTGCGCGACACGGTCGGTGGTCTCGCGACCGCGCTCGCCGGCGCGCGCGAGCGGCTCGGCTTTGTGTGGGTCGGCTGGCCCGGACCGATCCCCGTCGGCACCGACGTCACCGCGGTCACGGCGGCACTGCAGCAGGCCGGCTACGAGCCGGTGCCGCTGTCGCCGGCGGACGCCGAGCCGCACTACAACGGCATGTGCAACTCGGTCATCTGGCCGCTGTTCCACTATTTCCTCGGCCGCGTCTCACCCGACCCGCGCTACTTAGCGGCGTACACCGCGGTGAACCGCGAGTTCGCGGCGACGATCGCCCGCGTCGCACACGAGGGCGCGCACGTGTGGATCCACGACTATCACCTGATGCTGTTGCCGACGATGCTCCGCGAGCTACGGCCCGACATACGCATCAGCTTCTTCCTACACACTCCGTTTCCGTCGTCGGAGGTCTATCGCATCCTGCCCGCGCGCGCGGAACTGCTGCACGGCCTGCTCGGTGCCGACTACATCGGCTTCCACACCGGCGACTACGTGCGGCACTTTCGTTCGTCGTGTCTGCGCGTGCTCGGGCTCGAGTCGCGCTTCGACGAGATCGCCCACGATGGTCGGCACATTGGTCTCGGCGTGCATCCGATCGGTGCCGACGTGCAGCGGCTGTCGGCGGCGCTCCGCTCGGAAACCTGCACGCAGCGGATCACCGAGCTGCGCGAGCGCTGGCAGGGCCGCCGCGTGATCCTCGGCGTCGAGCGTCTCGACTACAGCAAGGCCATTCCGCTCAAGCTCGCCGCGTACGAGGAGTTCCTGCGCCGCGATCCGACGCGCGCGAGGGACAACGTGCTCGTGCAGGTGCTCGTGCCGTCGCGGCTCGACACCGAGGAATATCGCGATCTCAAGGACGAGGTCGAGCTGCTCGTCGGTCGCATCAACGGCTCCTACGGCTCACCGGGGTCGACACCGATCGAGTATCTGCATCGCAGCTTCGAGATCGACGAGCTCGCGGCGCTCTACCGCGTCGCCGATGTCGGCGTCGTCATCCCAGCGCGTGACGGCATGAACCTCGTCGCGCACGAGTTCGTGCTGTGCCAGAGCGAGCCCCTCGACGATGATCTACCGGCCGGCGTGCTGCTGCTCAGCGAGTTCGCCGGTGCGTCGCACAGCCTCGCGCACGTGCTGCTCACCAATCCGTGGGATACCAGCGGCGTCGCCGATGCGCTCGAGACTGCGCTGGCGATGGATCCGCGTGAACGTGCCGAGCGCATGGCGAAGATGCGCGAGCGGGTGATCGAGCGCGACTGTCAGCGCTGGGCCGAGCGATTTCTCGCGACTGCAGCGCAGGTCGCCGCCGACACCGTACCGCCGACCGGCACCGTGCGCGTCGATGCCCACGGCTCGTCGGAGATCGCGACCAAGGCGGCCACCGCTGCGCGTCGCGTGTTGTTGCTCGACTACGACGGCACGTTGCGCGAGGTGACGCAGCGCCCCGGCGACGCGCAACCGACCGCCGAGATCCTCGGGTTGCTCGCGCGCCTCGCCGCCCTGCCGCGCACCGAGGTCCACATCGTCAGCGGTCGCGATCGCCATACACTCGAGCGTTGGCTCGGCCACCTGCCCGTGCACCTGTCCGCCGTGCATGGCGCGGCGTGGCGCGCCATGGGCACCAGCGCGTGGCAGGTGCGGGGCGATCTGAACCTCGAGTGGCTGCCGCGTGCCGAGCAGATCCTCCGCGCGGTCGAGATCGAGGTCGACGACAGCGAGATCGAGCGCAAGCCCGCCGGCATCGCGTGGCACTACCGCCGCGTCGACGCCGACTACGGCGAGTGGCGGGCGCGCGAGCTTCTCATCCATCTCGCCGAGCAGTTTGCGAGCGAGCCCGTCGAGCTGCTGCAGGGTCGCAAGCTCGTCGAGCTGCGCTCGGCCGGCTGCAGCAAGGGCAGCTACGTGCGCTCGTTGGATCTGACGAATGCGTTCGTGCTCGCAATCGGCGACGACCGCACTGACTTCGACACGTACGCCGCGCTCGGCGAAGGCGGCATCGCGGTGCACGTCGGCAGTCGCGGCGAGGGCAACCATTACTGGGTGTCGTCGCCGGTCGAGGTCCGCGCGATGCTCGACGAGCTGGCGAAGCGCCTGTCGTGATCAGCCGGCAGGCTGGCACGTGCCGCCGCCGGGTATGATCTGCGCCTGCGTGCGGAACGTGTTGAGCAGCTGCCAGTGCTTCGGCTCGACCTGCGGGATCGTCCCGTCCTCGCGCACATTGGTCACGTGGTACGTGTGCTGATTCCAGATCCGTCGCGCGGGAATCCAGCGATCGTCCGCATCGCGGATCACCTGCACCGTCGGCGTCGGCGCGCCGCCGAAGCCCTGGCTCGACACCGTCACGATCTCCGCCGAGCCATCGTTGTCGACATCGGCGACGACGGGATAGTCGAGCAACGTATCGCTCGTGCGCGGCGTCATGAACAACGCGTCGCCGACGTGCCGCCCGACATGACCGGCTCGGGGCTCGGCCTCGTGGTCGATCCGCCGGGATAGGCGTCGTCAGACCGCTTGCGCGGTCTCGTTGACCCTCACCCAGTAGCCGCCGATCTCGCGGACCGTCTGCGCGTAGGTCGTCAGATCGGTCGGCTTCACGACGTAACCGTTCGCGCCTGCGCCGTAGCTCTCGAGCAACGCGCTCTGCTCGCGATTGCCGGTGAGCATGACGACGGGCACGTGACGCGTGATCGGCTCGGCCCGGATCTGTCGCATCACCTCGAAGCCGTCGACGGTCGGCAACGCGAGGTCGAGCAGCACGAGCACCGGCTGCTGACGAACGTCGCGACCCTTGAAGCGGCCGAGCCCGAACAGATAGTCGAGCGCTTCACCGCCATCGCGCACAACGAAGACCTCGTGGTTGAGCCCGCAGCTCGACAACGCACGCAACGTCAGTCGTTCGTCGTCCACCTTGTCTTCGACGAGGAGAATCGGACCGGTCATGGGAGCACCTTTCGCGCAAGATGGTAGACGGTGCGAGCCTCTCGCGCCAAGCAGAGAAGCGCGGCCGGGCCGCGGTGGGACCACGTCGGGCCTATCGCATCGTTTCGCGCCTGGGCCGCGGTTGGCGGCGGCGTGGGCGATCCCGAGCTCGATCGCACAGTTGCAGGAGCATCGGCCGCGCACTCGCGAGGTTCGAGCACGGGCCCAGGTGCGGACGCGTGACGAGGCCCAGTCGGCTCTTCGACGACGCCGACTGATCACCCCTTGAACGTCAGCAGCGGCCGCAGCCTCGCGACGCGCGCGCCCACGCCCGCCTCGACCTGGATGTCGACCACCGGTGCGATCGGTTTGTAGGCCGCAGGAGCCTCCTCGACCAGCCGCTCGGGTCGCAGCGTGATGCACTCCACGCCGTCGAGGCCGAGCGCGCTCGGGTCGCGATGCGTCACGTCGAAGCGCCGCAGTGCACGACCGGCGCCGTGCGATGCCGAGCTCAGCCAGTCGGGGTTGCCGAGGCCCTTCGCGAGGAGCAGCAGGCGATTGAGGAACGCGTAGTTCGCCGCGGTGTGGACGGCCGCGACGTAGGCCGCCGCATCGTCGCCGTGCAGTGCGAAGATTCCCGCGTCGGGATGGCGCACGCCGACCGGCCAGCGATGACGCGCGCGATCGATCCACTTGGTGCCGACGTGTTGACCGACGCCGCGCGAGCCGGTGTGGATCATGAAGGCGATCTGACCGCGGCGCATGCCCCACGCGAACGCCTGCGCGGCGTCGTAGATCTCCTCGACGACCTGCACCTCGAGGAAGTGATTGCCGCCGCCGAGCGTCGCAAGGCCCGGATCGCGCAGCCACTCGCGACTCGTGTCGACGAGTGACGAGGTGCAGCCGCATCCCGCAGTTGATGTCGGTGCCGATCGCCTGCGGCACGACAAGATCGGTCGTCGTCGCGATGACTGCACCGACCGGCACGAGGTGGCCAGCGTGGAAGTCCGGCGTCGCGCACACGCGACACACCCGACCGCCTTGCGGATGGTGCACGCCCGCGAAATCGGCGAGCTGTGCGAGTGCCCTCGCCTCGAGCGCGAACCCGGGCGGGAGCAGCAGCTCGGCGTCCGGGACGTCGGGCCGGCCTGCGCGACGCAGGCGATAGCCGTGTGTGGCGACGGAGAGTTGTAGGCCTTCGCGGGCGAGTGCCGCGAAGACGCGATCGAGGTTCGACATGAAAGCTGCTCCAACACGCGAGATGCGTGGCGCACGGGCCCGATCTCGCGCCGCTCGGGGACACGAGGGACGTGACGGACGATCGCGCGCGCGCGATCGCCAGGTTCCACGAGCGAGGGCAGCAGCCAGCACCCCTCGCAGGTCGGCGCGCAGTATGACCGGGCGCGGCGTGGCGGCAAGGGAAAATATGCCGCTCGACGAGCGCAACCCGCTGCCGAATCCGTTCCCCGGGCGCGCGGTGATCGAGGCTGCGCGCTCGTCCCGCACATCGAGATTCCGTGGCACCGGGCGGCGCTTGATCGTTGATCTGGACCCGCTGCGCTGTCGCGTCTACAGTCCGTCGGATCATGGATACCCTCGACGACGCGAACGGCTACGAGGCGCACGTCGACGCGTACATCCGCGAGCGCAGCACGACGATCGGCGTGGCGACGGTGCTCGAGTGGGCCGCGCAGCTCGAGCCCCGTGCCGCGGTGCTCGACGTCGGCTGCGGGTACGGTGAGCCGATCTCTGCGGCGCTCGTGCGAGCAGGCTTCGCGGTGCACGGTGTCGACGCGTCCGCGAAGATGGTCGAAGCGTTTCGCGAGCGCTTGCCCGGCGTGCCGGTCGTGTGCGAGCCGCTCGAGACGTCGACGCTGCACAGCCGCACGTTCGCCGGTGTCGTCGCGTGGGGGCTGGTGTTCTTGCTGCCCGAGGCGACGCAGCGCGCGTTCATCGAGAAGGTCGCGCGCGTGCTCGGGCCCGGCGGGCGACTGCTGTTCACCGCGCCGTGGCACGAAGGCGAGTGGATCGACGTGCTCACCGATCGCCCGTCGTGCTCGCTGGGCTCGAAGGTGTATCGCGCGCTCCTGAAGGACGCCGGGCTCGAGCTCGTCGCGGAGCTCGACGACGAGGGCGACAACCACTACTTCAGCGCCGTGAAGCGGTAGGTCGCGCGCGGGTCAGTGGCCGCGAACCGCCGCAGGCGCGAAGAGCCGGCGCGCCCGCATCACCCGCTGAACCCCGGCGACTGCCGAGCCAGCACGATTCGATGGTGCCGCTCGGTGCCACCGAGCGCGACGATGCGCCCGGGCGCGGATCGAGTCTCGATCTCCCCCGGGACTGCGGGTGCGATCGCGGACGTCGCGGACGGCCAGCGTAGCGTCGACGCGTCGGGCAGCTCGACCCGCAATCGATCGCCGCGGGTCAGGCCGGGCACGGTCACCTTGCCCGCGCCGTCGAGCGCCACGCTGCGTCGGGTGCCGTCGGGATGTCGCGTGGCGACGCTCGTGCCGCCGAACGGTCGGCCACGCGCATCGACCAGCACGAACGAGACCCAGCTCGTCGTCGGCTCCGGTCGCGCGAGCTCGGCGAGGCGAACCGTCTCGCCCGTGACCGGCTCGCGTCGCCCCCACACCGGTCGCCCGGTGGGCGGTGGCTCGAACATCGCGATGCACAGCGCCGGATCGGCGAGCGCCGCCGCGAGCCGATCGGTGAAGCCGCGGGGATCGGTGCGGCCCTGGCCCGCGTAGCCATCGGTCTGCGGATCGTCATCGGCGGCGTACACCATCGCGTCGACGATCGGCGCTCCACTGCTGTCGATGACGCGCACCTCGATCCTGCCGAGCGCCAGCTCCAGGGTCACCGCCTGCCGCTCGCCGCGGCGCACCTCGACCGACGGCGCACGAACGCCACTCGCGATCGCTTGGTACACGCCGGGCAGCAGCGCGCCGAACGTGGCTTGCGCGCACCGTGCTCGTCGGTTTGCGCCGAGGTCCGCCAGGCCGTCCGCGGCGGACTTCCACAGCCTTTCACTGGGCCTCACCGTGAGCGGGTGATCCACCACGGAGATGCTGCGAGCACGAGCACGCGCTACACCTACGACGCGGTGACGCAGCGGCTGCTGCCTGCTGCGACTGCAGAGCACCGGCGGTGGCAAGACGTTGCAGGATCTTCAGTACACGTACGACCCGAGCGGTAACATCACGCAGGTGCGCGACGGGGCCCAGG
>Ga0163144_10009086_pt1 | contig 21398 bp, 16 predicted proteins | sample OliLak19BULKMAT1_FD_123175 | JGI IMG/M metagenome (GOLD analysis project Ga0163144, IMG submission 123175) | Freshwater microbial mat bacterial communities from Lake Vanda, McMurdo Dry Valleys, Antarctica - Oligotrophic Lake LV.19.BULKMAT1 | ecosystem: Environmental > Aquatic > Freshwater >... | reverse complement strand
GAGGCCGGCCTTGAACTGGCCGCGCATGATCTGGCGCGCGATGAGTGGCTCGCGGTGCTTGACGGCACCCAGCAGGCGGCCTTCGTCGATGGCGGCACCAGCGGCGTGCGTGCCATTCCCGGCGGTGGCGCCGTCGACCTGACCGCGCAGACCAACTGGCTGAACTGCGGCAAGGCGACCACCTGCACCGCAGCGCAGATGGACGCGAATTCCGCCGACCGCCCCTGGGGCGTCAACAATCCGCGCTGGCGGCTTTATGCCTATGGTCCGCTCGCGAACCTCGTTCAGGTCGCACGACCGGCGCCGTGTTACCTCGCGGTCTGGATTGCCGATGACATCCACGAGCGGGATGGCCAGCCCGCGCTCGATGGCGAAGAACATGGCAAGGGCGTGCTGCGTGCCAGGGCCGCAGCGTTTGGGCCGCTCGGCTCACGGCGTACCATCGAGGCTGAGTTGGCTCGCGTGTGTGTCGACGCAGACGGGGAGGATCTCTGCCAACCTGGTATTCGTGTGCAATCGTGGCAGGAAATACGCCAGCTGGTGCCTTGACCAGTCACGAAGTGAGCCTTACGATCGCCGGTAGGGAATTGGCCGGTCGCGCCGATAATACAGAAGGGTAGTTGAGAGAAATTGTTCAAACCATGACGCGCGCCATCGCCATCCTCGCTGCCGCGTTGTGCGTGGCGCCGCCGTGGGCTGCCGCCCAGGACCCGCCCTCGGCGCCGGGCACCTTGGTTGAGGTCGCCAAGGCGGAAGAAGCACGGCGCAAGCGCGTGCGCAAGCCAGCGAAGGTTTACACCAACAGCGACCTGAATATCGACAACACCGCAAGCCGCCCGGCGCCGCCGGCTCCCGCCGCGCCAGAAATCGCGGAGGCGGCCAGCACCGCAGTTCCCCTCGTCAACCTTCCTGGTGGTGCGGCGCCTCCAGTCGACTCCGCCACGGTGCGTGATGAGGCGTACTGGCGTACCAGGATCGCCGCGGCGCGGACCGCTCTCGAGCGGTCGCAAGTCATGGCCGAGGCGCTGCAGAGCCGCATCAATGCGCTGACCACCGACTTCGTCAACCGCGACGACCCTGCCCAGCGCGCCAAGATCGACCTGGACCGGCGCGCCGCCCTCGCTGAACTTGAGCGCGTGCGCGCAGAAATCGTCGCCCGCCAGAAGGCGATCGGCGACCTCGAAGAGGACGGGCGGCGGGCCGGCGTGCCTCCCGGCTGGCTGCGTCCGGGCGTGTGAGTGCTCGCACCGCCGATGCAGCGGCGTCGATTCTGCTGGTTGAAGACAAAGACTCGCTGCGCGCCATGCTGCGCCTGGCGCTCGAAGCCCAGGGCCACACCGTCATCGAGGCGCGCGACGAAGCCGAAGCGGTGACTGCGCTGCGCCAGTCCCAGCCCGCGGTCGTGTTGTCGGACTTGCGCTTGCCCGTTGGTGATGGTCTGGGCGTGCTGCGGGCGGCGAAAGAGGCAGATCCGGAACTGCCCGTGATCGTCATGACCGCCTACGGCAGCATTCAAGACGCCGTCGCCGCCATGAAGCAAGGCGCCTTGGACTTTCTGGCCAAGCCGGTCGATCCCGATCACCTGATTCTGCTGGTCGCTCGGGCGCTGGCGCAGCGCCGGCTGCTGGCTGAATACCGCCTGCTCAAGGAGGAGGCTGCCGCCCGCCGCGGTGGCCCGCACATCATCGGCGACTCGCCGGCCTTGCGCCAGGTGATGGCGGCCATCGATCGCGCGGCCGCCACCGATACCACCGTGCTGCTCGAAGGCGAGAGCGGCACGGGCAAGGAACTGTGTGCCCGCGCGCTGCACGACCGCAGCCCGCGCGCCCACGGTCCGTTCATCGCCATCAACTGCGCCGCCATTCCCGACACCTTGCTTGAGGCCGAGCTCTTCGGTTATGAGCGTGGCGCTTTCACCGGTGCGAACCAGCGCAAACTCGGACGCTTCGAGCTGGCGCAACGCGGCACCATCTTTCTCGATGAGATCGGCGAGATGTCGATGGCCGTGCAGGCCAAGATGCTGCGCGCCATCGAGTCCCGCAAGATCGAGCGACTGGGGGGTGGCGCGTCGATTCAGCTCGACGTGCGGATTGTCGCGGCCACCAACCGCGGTCTGCGGCAGGCCGTGACCGCTCGGCAGTTTCGTGAAGATCTCTACTTCCGCCTGTCGGTGTTTCCAGTGGAGGTGCCCGCGCTGCGCAACCGTCGCGAAGACATTCCCAAGCTCGCGCACCACTTTGTCGAGCGCGTGTCGCGCGATGTCGGCAAAAAGATCACGCTCTCGCCCGACGCCGTCACCGAGTTGATGGCGCATGACTGGCCCGGCAACATCCGCGAGTTGCAGAACGCGCTCGAGCGCGCGGTCATTCTCGCTGATGGCGACACCCTCTTGCCGCAGCACCTGAGCCTGTCGTCGGCGCCCAAGGCCGGATCGACGATGGACCCGTGGGAGCGAATTGACCTGGGGGGCAGCCTCGCGGACGCGACGGCGCGCACGGTCGCGGCCATGGAACGCCGCAAGATTCAGCAGGCGCTGCACGATGCGGGCGGCGACCGTGGCCGTGCCGCCGACTTGCTTCAGGTCAACTTCAAGACGCTCGAAGCCAAGCTGCGAGAGCTCAGACTCTGAGCCCGCCTTCGCCAAGGCTTCGGCGCGGCAAGCCCAGGCCAGGCGCGGCAAGCCCAGGCTAGGCGCGCAACCCCAACGCCTTCAAGGCGGCCGTTAGTTCCCTGGCGGTCACGTCCGTCAGCGTCGTCGTCGCCCCGCGCTTGGTGGCAGCCACGAAGTGCAGCGTCCCCGCCACCACCTTCTTGTCGCGGCCAATGGCGGCGAGTGCCTCCCTCGCCGAGATATCCGACACCGGCGGCAGCGGGCCCAGCTGGGTGATCAGGGCCAGGATCTCGTCGTACAACACGAGCGGCGTGACGCCTCTCGCGACCCCGAGCGAGAGCGCGGCCAGCATGCCGTAGCCGATCGCTTCGCCGTGACGAAACCGCTGGTAGTGCGTGGCCGCCTCGAGGGCATGGCCCATGGTGTGGCCGAAATTGAGAATGCGCCGCAGGCCTGATTCACGTTCGTCAGCTGACACCACGTGCGCCTTGATGCGGCACGACGCGGCGACCAGCGGCGCCACGGCGTCAGGCTCGCGCGCCAGGATTGCCGGCAGCGTCGTCCGGATGCGATCAAGTAACTGGGGTTCGGCGATGACGCCGTACTTGATCACTTCGTAAAGACCAGCGCGAAACTCCCGCCGTGACAGCGTGGCGAGCACCGTGGGGTCGGCGACCACCAGGCTCGGCGCGTGGAACGAGCCGATCAGGTTCTTCCCCAGGGCGTGATTGACGCCGGTCTTGCCGCCAATGGCGCTGTCGACCTGCGCCAGCAGTGTCGTTGGCACGTGGACGACACGAATGCCGCGGAGGTAGGTGGCGGCGGCAAACCCCACGAGATCACCGATCACGCCACCGCCGATCGCAATGACGACCGTCGAGCGATCGGCGCTGCCCTTGACCAGGGCGTCGTGCACCTGTGACACGGTGACGAGGCTCTTGTTTTGCTCGCCGTCGGCCACGAGCACGGGCGTGCGTTCGGCGCCAATCCTGCGAAAGCGGGAGCCGTGCAGCTTCCACACGCGCGGACTTGAGACCATGATGCGGCGAGGGCCGAGTCCCGCCTCATCCAGTTCGCTGCGCAGGGTGTCGATCGTGTGGTCGCCGATCAGGACAGAGTAGGCGCCCGCAGCGGCGGTCACCCCGATGCGGGTGGACGGCATGTACGACTGCCAGAATAACACCAAGCCCCAAGCCCCAAGCCCCAAGCCCCAAGCCCCAAGCCCCAAGCCTGATACGATCATTGCGTGCCTCGTCGTACAGATTTCCTGGTCATTGGGAGCGGCATCGCCGGATTGCGGGCGACTGCCGATCTAGCGCTGGCCGGCGACGTTCTCATTCTGACCAAGGCCGATCCCACGGAGAGCAACACTGGCTATGCGCAGGGCGGCATCGCCGCAGCGCTTGGCCCCGGCGACTCGCCGCGCCTGCATGCGGCCGATACGGTGGCGGCTGGTGATGGGTTGTGCGTGGCGGCGGCGGTGAACGTGCTGGTCGAGGACGGTGTGCGCTACACGCGCGAGTTGATTGCGGCCGGCGCGCGCTTCGATCGCGAGCCGTCAGGCGAGTTGTCGTTTGGCCGTGAAGGCGCGCACGGCTTACGCCGGGTGCTGCATGCGGCCGACGCCACCGGCCGGGAGATCGGCCGCGCCCTGTGGAATCAGGTCGCCGAGCACGCGCGCGTGCGCGTGGAGCGGAATGCGCGGGTTAGCCGGCTCCTCGTGCGACACGGCAAGTGTGTTGGCGCAGCGTATGAAGACGACTGCGGCACGCATCTGGTCGAGGCGTCGGCCGTGCTGATTGCCACCGGCGGCGCCGGGCAGGTGTTCCGGGAAACGACCAATCCGGCGGTCGCGACTGGCGATGGGGTGACCATCGCCTGGCAATGCGGCGCGGCGGTGGCCGACCTCGAGTTTGTCCAGTTCCACCCCACAGCCCTGAGCGTGCCCGGTGCGCCCAGGTTCCTGCTGTCCGAAGCGATGCGCGGCGAAGGGGCCCATTTGTTGAACGCGGCAGGCGAGCGGTTCATGACGCGCTACGAGCCGGCGGGCGAACTGGCATCGCGCGACCTGGTGTCGCGGGCGATTGTTCGCGAGCAGCAGCGCACCGGCCAGCCGGTCTGCTTGTCGATGCAGCAGCTTGATCCGACCTGGGTGCGCGCGCGCTTTCCGACCATTGCCGCGGCCTGTCTCGCGGCGGGCTTTGACCTGGCCACCGATCGCATTCCCGTTGGACCGGCAGCGCACTACGTGATGGGCGGGGTCGAGACCGACCTCTGGGGCCGCACGAGCGTCCCCGGCCTGCTCGCAGCGGGCGAGGTCGCCTGCACCGGCGTGCATGGCGCCAATCGGCTGGCCAGCAACTCGCTGCTCGAAGGACTCGTGTTCGGCGCCCGTGCCGCTCAAGCCATGCTGCTGCCGTCAGCATCCGGGCGCCTCGCGGAGACCGTGGTCGAGGCGACCGCGTCCGCCGCGGCGGCCGACAGCGGCGACGGCGGGCTCACGGAAGCCGCGGTTCGCGAACTGATGTGGACGGCCGTCGGGCTCACGCGCGAACGAGCCTCACTCGAAGCCGCCGTCGCGCAACTCGACGCGTGGTACGCGACCGTCGCCCCTGGCCTCGAGGCGGGTGGCCTATCGGCCGCCGATTGGCGCGTGGCCTCGGTGGTCACGGTTGGCCGCCTGATGGCCCGTGCCGCCCTGCGACGGGAAGAGACCCGCGGCGGTCATGCCCGGTCGGACTTCCCGGCCCGAGATGACGTAAACTTTCAGGTTCATATCGGCGACAGAAACCCGGCGGTTCGGCAGACGCCGGACACCCATAGATAGATGTAGGTCATGGCCGCGAAACCCAATCAGGACGAAGCGTTCGTTACGGAGATCACCAAGCAGTCGGTGGACTTCTCGAAGTGGTATCTCGATGTTGTCCGCAAAGCCGAACTGGCCGACTACTCGCCGGTCAAGGGCTTCATGGTCATCCGGCCGTACGGCTACGCCATCTGGGAGCTGATCCAGCAGCAACTCGATCAGCGCTTCAAGGCGACCGGCCACGTCAACGCCTACTTCCCGCTGTTGATTCCCGAGAGCCTGCTGCTCAAGGAAGCACAGCACGTCGAAGGGTTTGCGCCGCAAGTGGCGTACGTGACCCATGGCGGCGGTGAAGAACTGGAAGAGAAGCTGGTCATCCGGCCGACCTCCGAGACGATCTTCGGCGTGATGTACCAGAAGTGGATTCAGTCGTGGCGCGACTTGCCCGTGCTGATCAACCAGTGGGCGAACGTCGTCCGCTGGGAGAAAGTCACGCGTCCGTTTCTGCGCACCACCGAGTTCCTCTGGCAAGAAGGCCACACCGCCCACGAAACGGCGGACGAGGCACAGGCCGAGACCATGATGATCCTCGGCATCTACAAGGAGTTCGCCGAGAACGTGCTGGCGATGCCGGTGGTCGATGGCCAGAAGAGCGACAGCGAGAAGTTCGCCGGCGCCTCGAAGACCTATTCCATTGAAGCGTTGATGGGCGATGGCCGCGCGCTGCAGGCCGGGACCTCGCACAATCTGGGGCAGAACTTCGCCAAGGCGTTCGAGATCCAGTTCCAGGGCCGCGACAAGACGTTGCAGCATGCGTGGACCACCTCGTGGGGTGTCTCGACACGGCTGATCGGTGGCGTGATCATGACGCATGGCGACGACAGCGGCCTGATTCTGCCGCCCGCGATCGCCCCGTTCCAGGTCGTGATCGTGCCGATTCCGCGCGGCACCTGGAAAGAGACCGTGCTGCCCAAGTGCGAAGAGATTGCCGCCCAATTGAAGGCGGCCGGCATTCGCGTGAAGCTCGATGCCGACGAGAGCCAGACGCCCGGGTGGAAGTTTGCCGAGTATGAAATGCGCGGCGTGCCGCTGCGTCTTGAGATCGGCCCCAAGGACATCGAGAAGTCATCGGTGTTTGCCGCCCGCCGCGACACGCGCGTGAAGGCCTCGATTCCCATGGCAGGCCTGACCGACGCGATTACGGCCTTGCTGGCCGACATCCAGAAGAGCCTGCTCGATCGCGCGCGGGCGTTCCGCGACGAGCACACCTCGACCGCCGGCAGTTACGACGAACTCAAGTCGGCCATGGCCGGCCGCCCCGGTTTCGTGATCGCGCCGTGGTGCGAGGACGCGAAATGCGAGGCCGACATCAAGGCCGAGACGCAAGCGACCATTCGGAACATCCCGGTCGGCTACGACCAGGATCCCGGCAAGCCGTGCATCAAGTGCGGCCAGCCCGGGAAGGTCAGTGCCTGGTTTGCCAAGGCGTACTAAGAGAGACAAGGGAGAGACACATGCCGCGATACGTTGACGGATTCCTGCTCGTGATCCCGAAGAAGCGCCTGACGGAGTACCGCACCATTGCCAGAAAAGCGTCGAAGGTGTGGACAGACCACGGCGCGCTCGACTACGTCGAGTGCGTCGGCGACGACCTGAACCACCCGGGGATGGGGACCTCCTTTGCCAAAGTGACGAAGCTCAAGGCCAATGAGCTCGTCATCTTTTCGTGGATCATCTACAAGTCGCGCGCCCATCGCGATGCGGTCAACAAGAAGGTCGTCAAGGACCAACGGATGGCCGCCATGATGACCGACGCCGAGACGTTCGACATGAAGCGAATGAATTACGGCGGCTTCTCGGTGCTGGTTGACGCCTAGCAGGTCGACCCTCGGCCATCGTGTATGCTGCGGCGCAGATGAGCTCGGCACGCACGACGTCGGTCCTGCTGTTTCTTCTCTTTCAGTCACTCTATGCCTTGACCTCGTCTGGTAATGCGTTCCGCATCCCGGACGAGTTCGAGGTCTATTTCCAAGCCGAACACCTGATCGACGCCGGCGATCTGTCCGTCCCGCAGACCCTGCAGATCCGGCAACCGGTCGTGGTCAACGGCCAGGTCGTCGGCACGCAGTCGGTGTTCTTCGGCAAGCACGGCAAGGACGGCAAGCCCTACGCGCCGTACGGGCCGCTGTCGGCCGTGCTGGCGCTGCCGCACCACCTGCTGGGCCGGGCCGTGGCCTCGGTGGCCGGTGTGCCACGCGTGCCACGGGCCGATGGCTTGGCGTGGGTCATTCTCGTCGGCGGCATCACGCTGCTGACCAGCGCCACGGCTGCCGCGCTGGCGGTGGTCGGGTTCTATCGTGCCGCGCTGGCCATCTCGACCCCGCCGTCTGAGGCCGTGAGGTGGTCGCTGCTGCTGGGCGGCGCGACCGTCCTGTGGCCGTACTCCGCCACTTTGTATTCTGAAGCGTGGCAGGCCGCTGCCTTGGTGTGGGCCGCGGCATGGCTGCTCGAGGCGAGAGCAGGGCAGGGGCACGGCCGTGCGCGGGTGATGGGGGCGGCGCTGATGCTCACCATCGCCGGTCTCACGAAGGTCACCGCTCTCGTGTTCGCGCCTGCGTTCATCGTCGCCGTGCTGTGCGATCGATCGCTGGCGGATCGCACACGGCGGGAGGTGGCCATCGCGCTCGTCATCGGCATCGTTCTCGCGGCGGCGATTCACGTGCGCTGGAATGACTACCGCTTCGGTGAGCCCTTCGACTTTGGCTACGACTGGTCCGAGACCATTCCGGTGCCGCCACCGCGTGCCTTTGCCTTGGCCGAGGTGCCGCGTGGGCTGGCCGTCTTGCTGCTGTCGCCGGGCAAGTCGCTGTTCGTCTGGGCGCCGGTCCTCGTCCTGGCGGTGGCCGGCGCGAGGCGCCTCTGGCAGCGTGATCAGGCCCTGGCCATTGGCATTGCGACCGCCACTGGCGTTGGCCTGGTCTTCTACGCCGCTTACTTGTTCCCTGAGGGCGGCTATTCACATGGCCCGCGCAACCTGGTGCCGATTCTGCCGCTCATGTTATTGCCGGCTGCTGGCACGGCTGCGTGGCGGTGGCACCGGCCAGTGCTGGCGGCGTGCACGACGATCGGTCTGGCGATGTCGCTGCTGGCCGTGTCCGTGTCGTCCCTCGAAGATCAGGCGATGGTGGCCGCAGCCAATGGCTACTACGAGCGGATCGACCCGGCCCCGGGCAGGCCGGCAAATCGCTATCGCCTTGGCTATCTCCCGTTTCTGACAACGCTGCGAGCGCCGGGGTGGGCGACGTCAACCCAATTGGGACAGGGGCCGGACTTCTTTCCCCTGCACTTGCGCCAGGCGCAGCAGCAACTGCCCGATGGCAAGACGATTCCAGCCTGGCTGATCTGGGGCTGGCCGCTGGGGTGGCTCCTGTTGCTGATTGGTGCCGTCACGCAGCTGTACCGGACGTCCCGCGCCAAATAGAAAAGGCGGGCGACCTGTGAGGGCCGCCCGCCTTCGGACTTTCTGTGTGTCCGCCGAGGCGGACACGACATCACTGTCGCTACTGCATCCGAATCGTCAACGCCGCGCGGCGGTTGAGACGACGGGTTTCTTCGCGACCGTTGTCGTGCTTCGGACGCTCTTCGCCGTAGCTCACGCTCTGCAGTCGAGCGGCGGCGATCCCGCGGCTGGCGAGGTATTCCCGCACCGCGTTTGAGCGACGCTCGCCGAGCGCCATGTTGTACTCGGTCGTGCCGATGTTGCAGGTGTGGCCTTCAACCGTGAACCGCAGATTCGGGTCTTCGGTCATGGCCTTGATGGCTTCGTCCAGAATGCGCGTCGCTTCGGCGCGCAGCGTGTAACGGTCGAAGTCGAAGTGCACATCCTCGAACACGAATTGCTTCTTCGCGGCTGGCGCGATGACCTGCACCGTGATGGTGTCGGTCGCCGTCATGCCCTTGCCATCGTCGACGGTGACGGTGAGCGGCACGGCGCCAATCTGGCCCGGAGCCGTCCAGGGCGTCTGGCGGTCGGCCGCGTTGCCGAATGAACCCGTGGGGCTCGACCAGCGGTAGCGGAGCGTGTCGCCATCCGGGTCCTGCGCGTCGGCCGAGGCCGTGAGCTGGCGTCCGACTTCCACCGTGCACGGCTCGCAACGCGCCTTCACAGTCGGCGGACGATTGGCCGGCATGGGGGGCGCCACCGGTGCGGTGGGCTGCACGATCGCCGACGGCGCATAGGTGCGGACACCTGCAGGATAAAAGCCGAGGCGCACCTGCAAGCCCAAGCGGTCGAAGTCGCTGTCTTCCGACACCGTGAAGTCGCGGCGGTGGCGGTAATACGACGCGGTGTAGCCGACGCCGGCGCCGAGGTAGAAGCCGTTGGTGGCGTTGTACTGGAAGCCGCCGAACAGGTCGCGCGTCGCGTCTGGATCCCAGGCCGACGGCATGCCGATAGCCGCGAGCGATGGGCCGGTGTACGTCTGCTCCTGATCCTGGAGCGCCTCGCCGTGCATTTCGGCGATCATGCGGAACTTCGAGCGGCTCGGGAAGGCGCCACCGACGCCCCACTTGAAGCCCTGCGTGAGGTTGTAGCCGTCTGGCTGGCCTCGCACCTTGTAGCCGGCCGACGCGGTGAGTTCGACGCGCTGGTTATACTCACGCGAACCGATCAGGTCAAACTGGAAGTCTGGCTTGCCCGTGCCGAGACCATCGTCGGCGCTCGCGGTGGGCACCTTCACGGAGACGCGCAACGCCGCGGCATAACCGTTGTTGGTGGCCTGCGACATCAGGTTGAACTTGGCGCCGACCGTGAGGTCACCGATGCCGGTGCTCCAGCCCTTGTTGATCAGGTAATCCTGCGGTTGGCCGTTGCGGGCCACCGGGACGAGGTCGGCGTCGATGCGGCGCGCGCCCATCGTGCCAAACAGTTCAATGCGGTCGGTGACGCCAAAGCCGAACATGCCACCGATGTCGGTGATGTCGCTGAAGCCTTCACTGCGGTCGAAGTTGACCAGGCTGAGGCTGCCGCTCCATTGACCCTTTGGCAGGGTCTCGGCCGTGGGGACGAACCAAAGTCCCGTATCCCCGAAGATCGTGCCACTGCCGGGCCGGGTGTCTTGCGCCCAGGCGCTGGTAGCAGCCACGACAGAAAGAGTGAGGCCAAACGCCAGATGGCGAATGATTTTCATACAGCACAGTCTAGAGCCGAAAAACCCGGAAGTCAAACGTTCCTGAGGCTTTAGGGTTACTCGGTGGCCGGATCCGTTTTTTTGGATTTACCGAAAAGCCATGCTACGCCAACGCCCACCAAATAAAGCACGACCATTGGTCCAGCCACCAGCAGCTGGTTTACCGGATTAGCGTCGGGCGTAATGACCGCGGCGACGATGGCGATTATGAGCACCGCATACCTGAAGTTCCGAAGGAGAAACCCTGCGGACACGATGCCGAGTCGAGCCGCAACAAACATCAAGACCGGGAGCTGGAACGTCAGGCCGATGCCCAGCAACAGCTTCACGTACATGCCGAAGACCGGACCCACGCGCGGCAGGAACTCAATGTAGCTGTTTGAAAAACCCGCGAAGAACACCCACGCCGCCGGGAACACAACATAGTGTGAAAACGCCGCGCCGCCAAGGAACAGACCTGATGACGACAAGACGAAAGGAATCGCGAGTTTCTTCTCCTTCGCGTACAGGCCGGGCGCAATGAAAAACCACACCTGCAGCATGATGTAGGGCGAAGCAATCAGCACCCCCGTCAACGCCGCGATCTTGATCCACAGCATGAACATCTCGGGGGCTTCGGTGTATACGAGCTTGCCGCCGGGAACCGAGGCGATCAGTCGTTGATACACGAAATCGAAGACGCGCTCGATGAATGCGAACGAGATGACGAAGCCCACGAACAGCGCGGCGACGGCGTGCGTAATGCGCTTGCGCAGTTCGTCGAGGTGCTCGAGGAAGGTCATGCGGCCTTCGGCCGGCTCCTCGGGCTCCTGAAACGGCGAGCCAATCGACGTTGCCGGCAGGTCGCGCGGCTCGTCGTCTTGACGTTGGCTGGGGAAGGGTACGAGCGCCAAGGCTTAGTCCAGGATCCTGGCCTAGCTGCGGGCGACGGTTTCGCGCGGCGCGGTATCGGCCTCGGAGCCGGGACCTGGCGTCACCGTGTGCGGTGGCGCCGCCTGTTCGGTCTTGACGGTCGCTTCTTTCTGCTCCTCGATCTTGATTTCCTGTTCGAGCGTGTTCTGGAGGTCGGTGGACGCCTTCTTGAACTCGTTCAGGCTCCGTCCGAGCGACTTGCCCAGTTCGGGGAGCTTCCGGGGGCCAAAAATAATAAGTGCGATCACCAGGATGATGATGAGCTCGGGCATTCCGATCGAACCAAACATAGAAGAGCTCCCTTGCTAGGACGAGGGAAAGCCCTTTCCGGGGCGCCAACGTCCAATACGCCAGTATACCTCTTAGATTCCTTGCGGACACCCGGGTAGTCAGTTAGCATCGCCCTATGCGTTACCGCTCCGTCGTTGCAGCATTGATCGCCATCGTGGTTTCCGCGGTGGTTGGCGGAATGTACGGCAAAGGTGCGCAGGCCACCGCCAACACGGTGCCAGAGCATTACCGCACCTTCACCGCGGCGTTAAGCGCCATCCAGGCGCAATACGCTGAACCGGTCGAGTCGGACCGCATGGTCTACGGTGCCATTAACGGCATGCTGCAGACCTTGGATCCGCATTCCAGCTTCATGGACCCCCGCAGCTACGCGCAGATGCGCGAGCGGCAGGAGGGGCGCTATTACGGTCTCGGCCTCACCATTCAGTCGGTCGATGGCGACATTACCGCGGTGCGCGTGTTTGAAGGATCGCCGGCGTTCACCAACGGCATTCGCCGCGGCGACGTGATTGCCGATGTCGAGGGCACGAACACCAAGGGCTGGACCACCGAGGCGACCGTCAACAAGCTCAAGGGCCCGAAGGGCACGTTCGTGAAGATCGGCGTGCGCCGCAAGGGCTTCGATCGCCTGCTGGAAATGAACGTGATGCGCGATCAGGTGAGCATTCCCAGCCTGTCGGCGTCGTTCATGATCGATGCCACCACCGGTTACGTGGGCATCACCGATTTCGCCGAGCACACCGACGAGGATCTGGGGATCGCTCTCGAGGCGCTCACCAAGCGCGGGATGAAGCGGCTGGTGCTCGACTTGCGCAGCAACCCCGGCGGTCAGCTCGATCAGGCCATCCGCATCACCAACCGTTTCGTGCCCAAGGGCTCGATGGTGGTGTACACGCGTGGTCGCGTCGCCAATTCCGATTCCGACTACCGCGCGACCGACACGCCCGAGTACACCAACATCCCGATGATCACGCTGGTCAATCGCAACAGCGCGAGCGCGTCCGAAATCGTGTCCGGCGCGTTGCAGGATTACGATCGCTCATTGGTGGTCGGCGAAACCACGTTCGGCAAGGCGCTGGTGCAGTCGGTCTACAAGATCAGCGGCGGCGCCGGGCTGGCGCTGACCACGGCACGCTATTACACGCCGAGCGGACGGCTGATTCAGCGTCCGTGGGATGGGACCTTCGACGAGTACCTCACCTACACGATGAAGGACCAAAGCGAGCGCGCCAAGACGCCGGATCAGCTGAAGTACACCACCGGCGGCCGCAAGGTGTTCTCGGGTGGTGGCATCGAGCCCGACCTGCGCTTCGACGGTCCGGTCGAGGGCTTCTCGCCGACGCGATTCGGTCGTTCGTTGCAGGGCCGTGGGCTGTTTGCCGGCTACGCCGAACAGTTCAGCGCCGACGGCGATGCCCGCATCGGCCACTCCGGTCCATCGCGAAAGATCGTGACGAAGGGCTTTGCGGTCGACGAAGCGATGGTGGCCGATTTCAAGACCTACGTCACCGGCCGCAACGTCAAGATTGAAGAAGCTGACTGGGCGAAGGACAGTGACTTTATCCGCGCCATGATTCGCTACAACATCGATGAGTCGGTGTTCGACATCGCCACTGCACGCCAGCGTCTGGTGACGGTCGATCCACAGGCAAATTTCGCGATTTCCAAGTTTCCGGAGGCCGAAAAGCTCCGGGAATTGTCGAAGAACCGCCCGGCCCAGCGCCAGTAGGGCGGGACTTTAGTCCCGCCTGGCAGCAAAAGGGGAAACCCCCTAAATATTGTGGTTACGTTCTGTCTTGCCACCACGGGCAGGGCTTGTTAGACTTGCGCTCGTTTCCTCCAAGACATCCTGCAATGCATCTCGAACGCCTAGAAATCTCAGGTTTTAAGTCCTTCTCGGATCGCTCCGAGCTGGCATTCGACCGTGGCGTCACCGCCATTGTCGGCCCCAACGGCTGCGGTAAATCCAATGTTGCCGATGCGCTGACGTGGGTGCTCGGCGAGCAAAGCGCCAAGAGCCTCCGCGGCGACAAGATGGAAGACGTCATCTTCAACGGTTCCGATGCGCGCAAGCCCACCGGGTCCGCTGAAGTCCGCCTCCGTTTTGGCAACGTGATCGTCCCGCCCTCCCTCGCAAAGGAGTTAGGGGATGACCCGGTCTCGCCGGAGCGACCTGACGGTCGCGAAGGCGGAAATGGCCATCACGGTGACGTCACGGCGCTGATCGAACGCACGACGCGCGAAGTCGAGGTGACCCGCCGGCTGTACCGGTCAGGTGAAAGCGAATACCTGATCGACGGCCAGTCGTGCCGGCTGAAGGACATCCACGAGCTGCTGATGGACACCGGCCTCGGCCAGAAGGCCTACGCCATCATCGAGCAGGGCAAGATCGGGATGATCCTCAGCTCGAGACCGACCGATCGGCGCCAGCTGATCGAAGAGGCGGCGGGGATCACGAAATACAAGGCGCGCCGCCGCTCGGCCGAGCTCAAGCTCGATGCCGCGCAGCAGAACCTGACGCGCCTCGACGACATTGTCTATGAACTCGACAAGCAGCGCGGATCGCTGAAGCGCCAGGCCGCCAAGGCACGCCGCTACACCCGCCTGCGCGATGAGATGCGGCGGTGGGAGAAGGTGCTGTTCGCGCGGCGCTATCGCACGCTGTCGGACGCCATCGAGACCGCGCGCACGCGGCTGCAGGACGCGCGCACCAACGAAGCCGTCGCGGCCGCTCGCCTGGCGGAAGTGGAAAGCGACCTGTCGCGCATTCGCATTGAGCTCGCCTCGGCGGACGCCGCGGCCACCAGCGCCCGCGAGACCGTGCACGGCCACGAACTGGAGATCAACCGCCGCCAGCAGCAGATTGCGCTCGATACGCAGCAGGCGGACATGCTGCGCGCCCGCTCCGAAGAACTCGAGGCCGAACGGCAGCAGCTCGAAGCCCGCCGCGAACCGGAACAGCTGGCGCTCGAAGGCCGCCGCCTCGCCGCCAGCGAAGCCGCTGAGGCGCGCGACGAAGCGTCGGCCCTGGCCACGGCAGCGGCCGATGAATACGCGCGAGCCCAGCAAGCCATTGAGGCGCTCGAACAGGATGTCGAGCGCGCCCGCGCCGACGTCTACGCGGTACTCAACACCATCGCCGCCCTGAACGCGGCGCACGACAACGCCGGCGCGCAGCGCGAACGGGCCATGGCCACGTCGGGTCGCCTGGAGCAGGAAGCCAGTGAACTGGCCGCCGAGCTCGAGAAGGCCCGTGGCCAGCGGCAGATGGCCGCCGAATCCCTGCTTCGCGCACAGGATGGACTCGACGCCGCCCGGATTGCTCGTGCCGAGCGTGAGTCGGAGCTGGCCAGCGCTCGCATCGAGCACGAATGGCGAGCCCGCGACGTGCGCTCGCGCGAGCACGAGGTCGCCGCGATGACCGCCCGCCTGCATTCACTGGAAGAAATCGACATCCATCGCTCTGGCTTTGCCGACGCGGCGAAGATGGTGCTGGTCAACGCCAACGGCAAGGTCGGCCAGATGGGCGCCCTCGCCGACTTCATCGAGGTCGAGCCGAAGTACGAGCGCGCCGTCGAGGCCTGCCTCGGCGACCTGCTCCAGCATGTCGTGGTCGAACGACTCGACCACGTGTCGGCCGGGCTGAAGCTCATTCGCCAGGAGAATGCCGGCCGTTGCGGCTTCATCGTCGGTCGTCCCGACAATGGCTCAGCGGTGGCGACGTATTCGGGTACGGCCGAGGGCTCGTTCGTCGAGACCTCCTTAGGTGGCGACAATCCTTCAGGTTTGTCGATCGTCCCGTCCGGCGCCGTCGCGCTCACCTCCGTCGTTCGCATTGGTGGACCGTTCCCACAGGCCGTGCAGGCCGTGATGGGCGGCGCCATGATCGCCGAGTCGTTCGAGGCCGCATCGCGCATTGCCCCGACCGTGCCCTATCCGGTGGCGACACTCGAAGGCGACGTGTTCCGCGGTCGTTACGTGGTGACCGGGGGCGACAAGGCCGAGTCGCGCGGCATTCTGGCGACCAAGCGCGAAATCAAGGAACTGCGCGAGAAGCTGGCCGGGAACAAGGCCGCGCTTGAGCAGCTGGTCATCGAAACCGCCGGTTTCGAGCAGACGATTGCTCATGCGACGGCGGCGATCACCGGCCTGTCGGCGGAGTTTCATCGCCAGGAGAAGGCGATTGTTGCCGTCGAGGGGCAGAGCCAGCGTGCCGCCGAAGACGAGTTCCGCGTGCAGCAGCGCACGGAGCTGGTGCAAACCGAAGTCAGCCGGGTCCGCGAAGAAGTGGCCGGCCTGGATGCGCGGCAGGCCGAAGCCCGCGAGTCGATCGAACGCCTGAACGAGCAACGCACCGAAGCCGAGCAGACGCTGTCTGAGTCGCAGCGCAAGCTGTACGAAGCGCGCGAAACTGCCGAAGGGCTGAGCCTCAAAGCCGCCGAAGCGCGCGCCGCCCACGCCGGTCTCGTTGAACGCAGCGCCGGTGCGCTGGCTGAAGTGGCCCGCATGGAAGAGACGGCCGCCGAACTCGAGCGTCGGGTGCAGGCGGCCATCCGCGACATGGCGCTGATGCGCGACCAGCGCGAACGCCTCATCAACGCGATTGCCGACGGCCAGCGCCTGATGGACGAGGACGTCGGCAAGCTCCAGGGCCTGCGCGAGGAGATGCTCGTCGCCGACGAGCTCGCTCTCACGATCAAGCAGTCGGCCGAGAAGCAGGAAGAAGTGATTCGCGACGCCCGCCGCGCCGTCGACGCCCTGCGCGCCCTGGCCGCGGAAGTCGACGTGCAGCGCGCCACGGCTGAATCGGACCTGACCCATCTCGCCCAGCAGTCGATGGACACCGTCAACGCCACGCTCGATGAAATCCGCGAGCAGGTGGCCGAGATGGAAGCGGCCGGCCAGATCGAACCGGATGTGCGAGCAATTCGCGCCGCCGAGGCCGCCGAGCCGGACGAGGAAGCGGAAGACGACTACCTCGCGGCAGCCCTCGGCGTCACCGCGGCCCCTGATGCGCTCGCCCCTGACGCACCCGCGGCCCCTGATGTCCCTGGCGCCCGCATGACCGCAGAAGAGGCGATCGCCGAACTGCGCGACAAGATCGACCGCATGGGGCCCGTCAACATGATGGCCATCGAGCAGTCGACCGAGCTCGAAGCGCGTCACCTGTTCCTGTCCACCCAGCGTCAGGATTTGATCGACTCGATCGCGCAGACCAACGAAGCGATCAGCAAGATCGACGAGACCACGCATGCGCGGTTCCGCGAAGCGTTCAGTGCCATCAACGAAAACTTCCAGGGCACGTTTGCCACTCTGTTCGGTGGCGGCAAGGCCGGCATCACGCTGCTCGATGACAACGATCCGCTCGAAAGCGGCATCGATATCATCGCCTCGCCTCCCGGCAAGCGCCTGCAGAGTGTGATGCTGCTGTCCGGCGGTGAAAAGGCGCTGACGGCGATCGCCCTGATGTTCGCCATCTTCAAGTACAAGCCGAGCCCCTTCTGCCTGCTCGACGAAATCGACGCGCCGCTGGACGATGCCAACATCGGCCGCTTCGTCGACATGCTGAAGTCGATGATGGACAAGACCCAGTTCATCATCATCACCCACAGCCGCAAGACCATGGAGATCGCCGATCGGCTCTATGGCGTGACGATGGAAGAACCGGGCGTCTCGAAGCTGATTTCGATTCAACTGAACTAGTCGCTGGCAGGAGGGCACCGTCTATACTTTCAGGTGTGGACAACCTCTACTTCGAGCTGACGCGCGAGTTCAATCAGCTCGGGCCAACGGCCGCGCTCTCGTCCGGTCAGGCCGTCGTCTATTACCGCCTGGCCATCATGAGCAAGGACGGCGACTGGATTGTTCGAGAGACGGCCGACGCCTGCGCGCAGGTGCGCTCGGTGTTGTCGCAGTACGGGGCGCGACAACGGCCATCGGCACCGCTCGATGTGCGCTGGCTCGGCGGCGGTTGGTCGAGCCACTTCGAGTTCTTCGACTCCAAACAGCGACGGCTCCGCTGCGACTTCGTGTCGCGGCCTCCGCGCGTCCCGGACGAGGCGCTGGCCGCGATGTTTCACGGACCCGTCAGCAGCGAGCCGTTGCTGGTGGTTGATCGCGAAGTCTTGATTCGGCTGAAGCAAACCGCGCGCGCCAAAGACTACGCGGTGATCGGGGAGTTGGCGCGCCAGTTGCCACCGCACCAGGAAATTCAATGGACGACGGACGTCGATCGCCTTCTTGAATTGTCGGCGTTGGTCGCTGGTCCATCGTCCCGGCCATCCGTTCAGGCGGCGAGGAGTGGTGCCGGTCGCGCCGGCGTCGTTGCGGCGCTGGCGCTTGAAGTGGATGCGTTGCAGCAATCAGATCGTCGCCGTCTCGCTCGATATCAGGCGGCGGCGGAGCCCTACCTCCATGAGTTCAGGCAAGCGGCGCTGGATCGGCTGCCGTTGGCGCAGGCCCACGACGCGGCGTGCCGGCTCGCTGAGGCGTGGCTACCGCCTCAGCCGGTGGCGGTGGACACTCCATGAGCATGTTGAGCGAGGATGATCTCAACCTGAGCGAGCTTAGTGACGATGAGCTGGTTCGGGCATGGGATTTGTGGTTTGACCTGGCGCAGGTCACCAACGATTCAGATCCCTCGTACTCGCACGGTGTCTTTGTCGGCGTGGAGCCGCCTTCCGGGCCGGACTCCGCGGTGCCATCCATGCATGATCAGGTCGTGGCAGGGCAGGCGCGCGACGAAGGGCTCTGAGCCGTCAGGTGTATTCCATTCAGCTCAACTTAGCCGGTTCGCTCCCCTTCGCAACTACTTCGGCTGGGTCCGGCGCCACTTGTCGTACTGCCGGCGGAGTTCGAGCAGTGGGTTCTCGGCGCCGCGATCCGTCTTCACCGACAGGTTCAGCCACGGCGCCTTGGCCGTCCCGGCATCGGTGACGCCGATGTTCTCGGTGGCATAGGGCTGATCGCCGCCGCGCGCGACGAGGATGGCGGCCATCGACGTCGTCTGACGCACCGCACCCTGGTTGCAACGCACGTCGCCGCCCGCGATCGAGCCCGCCTCAATGGCGCGCATCAGGCGGTCGGCCAGCCGGTTGAAGCCTGCGGGATCGTCCCAGCGAAAAGTATCGAGCGGCCGCTGGACCACTTCGTGACTCGCCAGCGTGTTGCCCTGTGCGCTGACGCCCCGGCTCGGGTCGGCCATCACCCCCGCGTAGCGGTTGACGCCGTCGTCGCCCACCGTGGTGCCCTGCCGCACCGGCGTCGTGAAGCCCGCCGCGCGCACGTAGCCGTTGTTCATCGTTAACACGCCGTACTGCCGCCGGTCGGTGTCCTTGTCCCACGCCGGGTCGGTCACCTGGGCGATCACGGCTTCGGCCGTGAGCCCGGCCTTGATCGCTTCGAACACCTTGTTGCGGTTCTTGACGTCGAAGCCCGCCTGGGTCGCGGCCGCGCCCTTGCCGGGTACCAAGGCGGCGACGGCATCGCCGAAGCTTTCGACGCAAGATGCCACGGCGACGCCGACATCGCCGGTCTTCGGGTCAACCCCGACGACCGACCAGGTGGTCATGTCCATCTGGGTGGGATAGACCGTAGCCTTGGGAGCACATGCGGCCAGCCAGAGGCCAGTGAGCAAAGCAAACGCGCGATACATCCTGAACATACGGATTCCCAATCTGTGAGTGGTGGGTTGACGGCGTTATTATCGTCGATCGGCAATCCAACGGTCGACGCGTTTCTCCAGCACCGTCAATGGCAGCGCGCCGCCGCCGAGCACGGTGTCATGGAATCCGCGGATGTCGAAGCGGGAGCCCAGCGCGGCCTCGGCCTTGCGGCGCAGGTCCTGGATGCGCAGCATGCCGATCTTGTAGCTGGTCGCCTGGCCGGGGAGGACGAGATAGCGGCGAATCTCCGAGCGCGCCTGCGCTTCCGTGGTGGCGGAGTTGGCCAGGAAGTACTGCACGGCCTGTTCTTCGGACCAGCCCTTCGCGTGCATGCCGGTGTCGACGACGAGACGGATGGCCCGCCAGATTTCCGAGCCGAGCCGTCCGAAGCGCGAATACGGATCCTGGTAAGTACCAGGCATCTCAAGCGCCAGCCATTCCGAGTACAGGCCCCAGCCCTCTGAGTAGGCGGTGAAGCCGGCCTGTCGCCGGAAGGTGGGGATGCTGGACGACTCCTGCGCGATGGCGATCTGCATGTGGTGACCAGGCAGCCCCTCGTGATACGCGATGACCTCGAGTTCGTGCTTCGGCATCGCCGTCATGTCGAGCAGGTGCGCGTAGTAGACGCCCGGCCGCGATCCATCTGGCGTGCTCGGGAAATAGTGCTGCGCGGCGCCGGGCTGTTCGCGAAACGACTCGACGCGACGGACCACGAGATCCGCCTTCGGCAGGATGCCGAAGTATTTCGGCAACACCGCTTTGATCTTGTCGATTGCGGCGGTGGCATCCTTGATGTAGGCCTGCCGTCCGTCATCGGTGTTCGGGTAGTAATAGCGCGGGTTGTCCTTGTTGTCGCGCAACTCCGCAAAGAAGGCCGGCAGGTCGCCCTTGAACCCGACCTCGTTCTTGATCGCTTCCATCTCGCCGCGCAGACGCGCGACCTCCGCCAGTCCGGTGGCGTGAATCTGATCGGCTGTGAGCGTCGTGGTGGTCTGATTGGCCAGGCGCTCGGCGTAGAACGCGGCGCCATTGGGCAGGGCGTGCACGCCGGCCGCCTGCTCGGGGGCCAGGGCCCGATCCTCCCTCTGCCACCCGATCAACGATTCGTAGCCCGCCTTGAAGGGTCCGGTCAGTGCGGCTTGTGCCTCGGCCAGCATCGCCTTGGCGCGCGCGTCGGTCAGCAGGCCCTTCTTCTGCAGGTCGGCGATCTTCGTTTTCGCATCTGCCCACACGGCGCTGTCGGCACCGGCTTCGGTGAAGGGTGGCCCGCTGATGATCTTCGTCGATTCGTTGATCACGAAGTCATAGGCGAACCGCGGCGGCCGCACACCGGTGGTCGCGTTGCTCTTGGAGGTCTCAATCAACTGCCGCAACGCCCGCCCCGACTCGCGAATGCGATTCAGGTAACCCTCCATGTCCGGCACCGTGTCCACGCGATGGAACGCGATGAGCAGTTGGGGCAGGAACGAGTGGATGGCCGACATCTGATCGAAGATGTAGGCATTGGTCCGGAAGCGCGCCGCCGCTTCGGCCTGCTCGAGTTGGTACAGCCACACGTCGTATGACGTCTGCGCCTCGGCGCTCAGCCTGGCGTAGTCGAACGACTTCCGCAGTTCCGCGGCCGCGGTGCGCTGCCACGCCAGTTGCTGGTCCTGTGCGGCGGTCGACATGTCATCGATCTCACCGGACGCCTGGCCAAGGAAGGTTTGCTGAATGGGACTGAAGGCGAGCTGTTCCTTGAACTTTGCCTCGAACCAGGCATTGAGGCGAGCCGTCTCGTCGCCGGCCGGCGGCGCCTGCGCCTGGGGCGTCATCAATGACAGGGCCGACAGGACAACGACGACAACCAAGGTTCGAGACATAGCCCAATTTACCATGCCGATCCTCGTGCCTTCGCCGATAGCACCGGCCTGAGATCGAGAACG
>Ga0163144_10009084_pt1 | contig 21399 bp, 14 predicted proteins | sample OliLak19BULKMAT1_FD_123175 | JGI IMG/M metagenome (GOLD analysis project Ga0163144, IMG submission 123175) | Freshwater microbial mat bacterial communities from Lake Vanda, McMurdo Dry Valleys, Antarctica - Oligotrophic Lake LV.19.BULKMAT1 | ecosystem: Environmental > Aquatic > Freshwater >... | reverse complement strand
GCGAGGTATCGCGAGCTGGTGAAGCGGGCGGGGGAGCACGAGCCGATCGCGTACCTGACGGGTCGGGCGCATTTTTTCAATATGGAACTGGACGTGACGCGTGACGTGTTGATCCCACGCCCGGACACCGAGACGGTGGTGGAAAATGTGTTGCAGTTTGTCAGGAACAGCCCGGGTTTCGAGTCGGCGCGGGTGCTGGACGTTTGCACCGGGAGCGGCTGCATCGCGCTCGCGGTTGCGAAGCATCTGAAATCGGCGAATGTGACGGCGACCGATGTGAGCGAGAAAGCCGTCACGGTCGCGAAGCAGAATGCCGTCAAGCTCGGGCTGGCCGAGCGGGTCACGATCGTCGCGGGGGATTTGTTTGACGCGATCGGGTCGATCCCCGACCCTCAGCCGTTCCACATCATCACTGCCAACCCCCCGTACATTTCAACGGCGACGATCCCGACACTCGACCGTAACGTGCGTGATTACGAACCGCACCTCGCCCTCGATGGCGGCGCCGACGGGCTGGACGTCGTCCGTCGAATCGTCAACGACGCGCCCGTCAGGCTGACGCAGGGCGGGCGACTTTTTGTCGAGATCGCATTCGACCAAGGCTCCGCCGCGCGGGCGCTGGCTAACGCGGACGAGGCGTACGACGACGTCCGAGTTCTGAAAGACCACGCAGGACTTGACCGCGTACTGACCGCGCGGAAGAAGTAACGCTCGACACCCTCCCCTTTTCCCCGTGCGGCCAAACGCCGCAGTCGCTTCATCATTTCTTATGTAAACTCTCATCCGACTCTTCTTAGCCACTGCTAAAATCGGTAGCTTCGAATCGGCGTTTCAAAGGAATGCAAACTGCCTAATGTGATGAGCGAAAGTTAGAGAAATGGGGCGAGTTTGCGTAAAGACTACGCACCCGAAAAACTTTTACGTGATCTTTACGAATCATAAGTTAATGAAAAATATAGACTTATGTGAAGTGATCGGTGAGGGGCAACACATGGCACGACGTTCGCTACACCGAGTGATGGGTAGTTAAATGCTGTGAAATTGTGATCGGGGACTTTGAGCGGAAAAATCCGTACGTTTTGCCCGTAGTCGGAAGCGATCTAGATCTGTTATTGCTTCGGCGACAAGGTCTTGTAAACAGGTTTCGCCGGGCGTCGGAAATGTCTTGACTGACTGCTTCGGTCGGATATGTTAAGAAGGATAAGCCGCAGTGGGTTGCTGTAGCTGAAGACGGAGTTGTTCGACGTCAGGTTTGTTCCGGTGGCGGAATCCTCGGGAACGGATCGGACGTCTGCCGGAATAAGCCCGGCCTGTGTGACGGACGAGTAGACCTTGGTCTGAAGGTTATTCTCGCGCGACAGGGACGACTACGAGAAGTGTCGGTCGCCAATTGATGAGACGAAATCGGTCTCGCTGTCGCGCCCGGGTTTTAACGCCCGGTAACCGCGTACGGTTGATATCGAAGGTCGAATTGTTGACGTAGGCGGTACGCGCACGACGAACGAATGGATGAAACGACTTCCTCGAACTCTGCCGATCGTCCTTTTGACGACCGGAAACGTCCCGTGCATGGTCACGTCGGCTTGACCGGACGACGACGGGCCGGGTTCGATGCAGAACCATGATTGCGAGCCGGAAAGTGAACGATTTCGGATCGAATGTGACCCGTGGGTGGTCGTCGGCACTGAAGCCGACGGGGCTTGATGGATGAATTTTGTTCCCTCCCCCTCGCCAGTTTTAACCCACGGCTGGCGGGGGCTTTAGAAGCGAACGCCGGGACGACGAAGGTCGCCGGTGATGAGATGACGGTCGGGAACCGCGACACAGAAGGTCGTAAATCCCCGACTCAGAACGTCCGATGACCAGAGGCGTGTCGTCGTTTGATTCCAGCAAGGGCCTGAGCGCGGTGGCGCGGGCTTGGTTCGGAAAACGGACCCGAATCAGACCGACCCACGCCGGAGCCAGCAGACATGAACAGCCGCAACGAGCGAAATCAGATGGCACGTTACGAGTCGCCTTTGGCGACGCGTGGCGGGGGTGACGGGTACGCCATGGCCCCCAACGCGGGTCCCGGCTCCGGGTTCGGCCCGCAGGAGGTTCCCGAGTCCGGTCTGCTCCAGATGGTCTGGCGGCGTCGGTGGATGGTCTACGTGACCGTCACCGTCGGTCTGGCGGCCGCGTTCGCGTATTTGTCGGTCGCGACGCCGATCTACACCGCCGCTTCACAGATCCTTGTGAGCCCGAGCGTCGACATCATGAGCGGCACGGGGAACTTCGGGAAAGACCTGACGTTCCAGCCCGCCCAGATGACGCTTATGACCACCGCGCCCATCCTCAACGGTGCCATCAGCGACGCGCAGCTCAACAAGACCAAAACCTTCAACGGGTGGACGCCCGACGCGACCCGGTCGTATCTCAGGAAGAACCTTGCGCTCGGGCTGGGCAAGAGCGACAACGTGATCACGATCGCGTTCGACTCCCCGTACCCGGACGAAGCGGCACTGGTCGTCAATTCCGTCGTCGAATCCTACATCCGGGAGCAGACGCTTAACCGTCGCACGAGTTCCGACGCGGTGCAGACGATTCTCGAAGCGCAGAAGGAGAAGTACGAAGACGACCTGAACAAGATGATCGACGCCAAGACGGCGTTCCAGAAGCAGCACGGCCTGATGTCGATGAACGACGGGGACCGGAACAACGTCATCATGCAGGCGTTGTCCAAGTTATCAGACGCGTTGACGACCGCGCAGCTCGAAACCGTCACCCGTAAGGCCCAGTACGACGCTTCGGTGAAGCTCAGCGCAGTTCCGAAGGACGTGATTCAGCTCGCCAAGGCCGACAGCGCGGGCGGGGCGTCGTTTGACTTGCTCGCGGCCATTGATAAGCAGTTGTCGGACTGGGAAACCCAGCGCGACCGCATGGCCGGCGTGAGCGGGCCGAACAGCCCGGCGTACAGGACCGCAGAAGCGAACGTCTCTGTCCTGACCAAGCGCAAGGCCGATCTCAGCAGGCAGTTCGCCGAGGCCTACGTCTCGGCGACCAAGGCCGCATACGAAGGCGCCGCCGCGAAGGAAGCGGAGATACAAAAGGCCGTCAACGGAAAGCAGCAGCAAGCGTTCGAGCAGAACTCGGTTCTTGCCGACTTTGCCAAGCTCAGCAACGACCAGGCCCGTGTCGAGAAGCTGATCGAAGTGCTCGACAACCGCATCAAAGACCTCGGCATTCAAGGCCAGAACAACAGCGTGGTCGTCCGCATCTACGAAGCGGCTTCCCCGCCGGCCGCGCCTTCCAAGCCGCAGTTGACCCGTATCGTCGCGATGGGCCTGCTCTGTGGGCTTGCCGTCGGTATCGGCGGGGCGTGGTTGCGCGACTTCACCGACCCGCGTCTCAAGAGCCCCGAGGAAGTCCGGGCGGCGCTCGGTCTGCCTCTTCTGGGCGTCGTCCCGCGCATGGCCGGCAAGGTGAAGGACAACGTGAGGGGTCAGATGTGCCACCTCGAAAGCATGTCCGACGTCGCCGAGGCCTACCGAACCCTCCGCACCGCGATCTACTTCGGGTCGACGGGCGGGCAGGTCAAAACCATGCTCGTCACCAGCCCCGCGCCGGGTGACGGTAAGAGCACCACCGCCAGCAACCTCGCGATCGCGATGGCGCAGGCGCAGCGTCGGACGCTTCTTATCGACACCGACTTCCGGAAGCCGACCCAGCACAAGATTTTTAACCTCAAAGATGAGGTCGGTCTGTCCAGCGTCCTGTCGTCGGCAGAGCCGATCGAAAAAGCGATCCAACCGACCGGCGTGCACGGCCTGGACCTGCTCCCCTGCGGGCCGATCCCGGGCAACCCGTCGGAACTGCTCAACAGCGAGGCTTTTGAGAAATTGCTTGAAAAGTTGAGCAAAGAATACGACCACGTCGTGCTCGACAGCCCGCCGGTGCTGTCGGTCGCCGACGCCCGCATCTTGGGCGCGGTGTGCGACAAGACGGTGATGGTCCTGCGTCAACAAAAGAGCACCAAGAAGTCCTCTCAGGCGGCTTGCGACGAAATGTTGAACGTCGGGTCGCGTCTCTTGGGAGTGGTGGTCAATGACGTCCCGCGTCGCAAAGGCGAAGGGTATTACGGTCAGACCTACGCCTACGGCCGGCGTCCGGCCGCGGGCGCGATCACGCAGAGCAACGGTCATCGTCGCCAGCCCGACCCGGCAGAGGCGGAAGTGGTCGAACAGTAATTCGCGCCCGTGGCCCGAGTGCCCCGAGTGCGACCCGTTCCGTAGCACCGGCTTTCGCTTGCGGCGGTTCGGAACGTTAGCTGAATCGACGTGGTCGACGGTCCGTCGTGTGGCTTTGAAAAGCCTGGCGTGCACCGACAGGGACGAAGTCCGCGCAGGCGGTCGATGTCGTTTGTGCGACCGATGAGTGCCCGAACGATCGAAGCGGAGATTTTTGGTCGATCGTGAGGCGTCAGTTTTGAAGACGGAATAGCCGATAAGGTACGTTTCGCGATCAATTAGCCGATCGCTCGGTGTCGTTTGCTATGCTGAAATTGAGTGAGAATCCTCCGATGATCCCGCCGGAAGTCGCGTCGGTGACGCAACTGACGGGGAGATGGTGGGTTGCACACACCAAAGCGCGGTTCGAGAAAGTTTTGGCGTTCGATTTGCTTGAGCGCGGCGTCGGGTATTTTTTGCCCCTATCGCACCGCGTGAAAATCAGTGGGCAGCGCAAACGGCATTTGATGTTGCCGTTGTTTTCATCGTACGTGTTCTTCAACGGTGATGACGAAACGCGTTACGGCGTGATCTCGACCGGACGGGTTTGTCAGGTGATCGAAGTCAAAGACCAACGCCGCATGAGCAGGCAGTTGGCGGACCTGGAAAAGGCCCTGCGAGTGTCCGGCCGACTCGACCCCTACCCGACGACCGCGATCGGTCGTAAATGCCGGGTGATCGCGGGTCAGTTCGAAGGCATTACGGGCACGGTCGTGAGCTTCGGCCCGAAGGCAAAGTTCGTGCTGGAAATAGGACTGCTCGGTCAAGGCGCGTCGGTGGAGATCGACGCGGACCTACTTGAGCCGGTCGAAGACGAAAATCTGACGCATCAAAAGTGCGTCTGAAGCATCAAGGATGATCACCAGGAGTTAGTGCTCGATCCGTCGATTGCGCGGGCGTGAGACGCCGGCGAGTCGACGGGATGAGAAAGTGGAAGGATGTTTTTATGCAACCAGGCGATTCGCATTTCGGGAACGTGGATTCCGTCTCCGACAGTGTCGCCGGCGCCGAGCTCGTGCCCGGCGTGGGGACGCTTACCGGGTCCGGAGCCGGCGGGCGTCTGACGGAGGCAGGTCAAGTCGACCGTGCCGGAGAGAATGGCCTTTCGACGCACGCCGGGGATCGCGTGTCGAGCAGGGAGAGAGAGGGGCTTCGTATGAACGTTCAAACCCCAGAGCAACCCAAAATTCAACCGCGCCCGATTGCCCCCACCAAGGCGCCGCCCAAGCTCGCCGACGTGCGTGGCTCGGACGAGATCCGGACGCGTGAGCACATGTTGCACACGCTCCACCGGGAGCGCGCCCGTGCCGACCGCACGAACCACGAGTTCTCGCTCGTGCTGTTCCGTGTGAAGCAGGCCGCGAAGGTCACGCACTCGGTCGAAAGACTGATCCGTACGTGCGTCGCACGGGCTCGCACCACCGACGAGGTCGGCTGGTTTAACGAAAAATTCCTCGGGGTCATTCTCCCCGACACCAACTCCACCGGCGCCTGGCGCTTCGCGGAGGACGTCTGCGAACTGGTCGCGGGGAAGATGCACCGGCCGATCTACGCGGTGTACACCTACCCCAAGGACTGGTTCGAAGGGGACGACACCGACGGGTCCGACGGCGCCAAGCGTCCCGACGTCCTCCCGCCCAGCTCCAACGGGCACGGTGTGAACGGGCAGTCAAACGGTTCGACCAACGGTAACGGGCAAGTCCAGAAGGAAGCCACAACTGAAAAGTTGCCCGGCGTCCTTGCCGATCTGGCCGCGAGCGCCCCCAAGCCGCCCCGCGCGATGCGGATCGAAGATTTCTTCGTCAAGCCGCTCCCGTGGTGGAAGCGCATGCTCGACATCAGCTGCGCCTTGGTCGGCATCGTTATGACCAGTCCCCTTTGGCTTCTGGCTTACTGCCTCATCAAGATGCGGGATCCCGGTCCCGTTTTCTTCATGCAAAGTCGCGCGGGCCTGGGCGGAAAACCTTTTAAAATTTACAAGTTCCGCACGATGTACATGAACGCCGAGGCACGCAAGGCCGAGCTTAAAAAGCTCAGCGAGCAGGACGGCCCGGCGTTTAAGATGAAGAACGACCCGCGCATCTTCCCCGGCGGAGAGTTTCTTCGCAAAACCAGCATCGACGAGCTTCCACAAATGCTCAACGTGCTGAAAGGCAACATGACCCTCGTCGGTCCACGCCCGCTGCCCATGAGCGAAAGCGCCCAATGCGAAGGTTGGCAGCGCCGACGCCTGCTCGTCACTCCCGGCATGACCTGCATCTGGCAGGTGCGTGGCCGAAGCACCGTGACGTTCGCGGAATGGGCCCGCATGGACATCGCGTACATCAAGTCGCGCTCGATCATTGCCGACATCAAACTGATCCTCGCGACGATCCCGGCGGTACTGGCCCGACGCGGGGCGAAATAAAAGTCTGCTCATACACTTCACAGATCTACTGGCCCAGGTTCTATACCTGATTCTGTGTCAGTCTGTGAAACCTCTATGCAATATCCGGGCTCGCGGATGAATCCGTAGAGCCGGTTTTTAAGCAAAGGCTTGTCAAGCGACTTGCCGAACAGTCGATATACACCCTGGGTTTACCTCATTTTTTGGAGTTGGGATCATGGCAACTAAGGTTTTGGTTACTGGCGCAGGCGGTTTCATCGGTTCGCACCTGGTTTCGTACCTCAAGAAACGCGGGTACTGGGTGCGCGGCGTGGACATTAAAAAGCCCGAATACGCGGCGACCGACGCCGACGAATTCGAAGTGCTGGACATGAAGCGCTGGGACAACGCCCTTCAGGCGACGCGCGGCGTGGACGAAGTCTACGCACTGGCCGCCGACATGGGTGGCATGGGCTACATCCAGACGCACCACGCGGAAATTCTGATGAACAACACGCTCATCAGCTTCCACACGCTGGACGCCGCCAAAACGAATAACGTCAAGCGCTATCTCTACACCAGCAGCGCCTGCATTTATCCCGAATACAAGCAGACGACCACCGACTGCCTTCCCCTCAAGGAAGAAGACGCCTACCCCGCGTTCCCGCAGGACGCGTACGGGTGGGAAAAGCTGATCACCGAACGCATCTGCATGCACTACAAAGAGCAATACGCGATCGAAACGCGTACGGTGCGTTTTCACAACATCTTCGGCGAAAAGGGCACGTGGAAGGGTGGCCGTGAAAAAGCCCCGGCTGCGATGTGCCGTAAGGTCGCGATGGCCAAGCTCACTGGTAACCCGGTCATCGAAATCTGGGGCGACGGCGAACAAACCCGCAGCTTCTGTCACGTCGACGACTGCTGCGAAGGCATCTTCCGTCTGATGCGCTCCGACTTCTCCGACCCGCTCAACCTGGGTCAAGACCGCATGATCAGCATCAATCAACTTGCTGAGATGGTCGCCGACGCTGCGGGCATCGAAATCGTCAAGAAGCACATCGACGGTCCGCTCGGCGTGCGTGGCCGTAATAGTGACAACACCAAGCTGCGCGAAACCCTCGAGTGGGAGCCGGAAATCAGCCTCGAGAAGGGCCTGAAACGCACCTACGACTGGATCGAAAAGCAAGTCGTCGCCCAATACAAGGAAGAAAACAAAGCCGCCAAGGTCGCGGTTGCGGTGTGACGTAAATGGAGACGGTTGATTAAACGAACTCTACTCTGCGGCTTAGCGCGTTCCGACGCGCTAAGCCGCAGTCGATAGAGGGTAAAAGCATTCGCGACGGCGGGAAGCCGACTTCGTGAATTTGTCGGGTGCGGCTCGTAGATGAACGTGACCCTACGCCAATGAATTTCATACCACGGGCGCCCCGCCCGTGTCCGACGCGCTAGCGCGACTTACACGGGCGAGGCGCCCGTGCTACAAATCGCCTTACAACGTTCGATCTGTTTGTCTTTTAACAAAAATTATGACCGCGTTGAACCTTTCCAACTCCACCATGACCGAAGACTCGCTCAACCCCAACCGTTCACTGCCCGCGCACAAGCGTTGCGACGTGCTCGGCGTGGGCATTAGCGCCGTGAATATTCCGCTGGCGGTCGCGACCATTGAGCATTGGATCGCGACGCGGCAGCAGAATTTCGTCACCATCACCGGCGTGCACGGCGTGATGGAAAGCCAGTCGGACGAGAAACTCAAGCAGATTCACAACGAAGCCGGCATGGTCACGCCCGACGGCATGCCGATGGTCTGGATGAACAAGCTCGCGGGCAACAGTCACGTCAGTCGGGTCTACGGGCCGGACTTCATGCTGGCGGTGTCGGACGTGTCGGCCAAGAAGGGGTACAAGCACTTTTACTACGGCGGAAAAGAGGGCGTCGCGGACACGCTCAAGGCGAAGCTGACCGAGCAATTCCCCGGGCTTCAGGTGGTCGGTGTCTATTGCCCGCCGTTCCGGCCGCTTACGCCGGAAGAAGACGCCGCCGTCTGCAAGATGATCGACGACAGCGGCGCGGACATCGTATGGGTCGGGCTGAGCACGCCCAAGCAGGAACGCTGGATGCACTCGCACCTCGGCAAACACAACGCCCCCGTCATGGTCGGTGTCGGCGCGGCGTTCGACTTCCACGCGGGGCTGGTCAGCCAGGCTCCCAAGTGGATGCAGAAATCGGGCATGGAATGGTTCTACCGGCTCTGCACCGAGCCCAAGCGACTGTGGAAGCGCTACCTGAAAAACAATCCGCTCTTCATCATGAACGTGATGTTACAGTTCCTGCACCTCAAAGATTTTTCACAGAAAACCAAGTAAGCTGCCGACGTTAGGGCGTGCGTTGCATCCGAGCGCCGACGCGAACGACCGGCGGCTTTCGTGACGGACGCAGTCACGCCCGATTCATCGACGAATAAAGATTTACGAATGGACCAGTCTCCGACGGATAACACGGGCCAGGCGAAGAACGGCCTCGTGGCCGCTTCGCTCGACCCGCGCGACGCGATCTTCGATCCGCGCGACGCGATGTTCGACACCGCGCATCTCAAGGGAGACCTCAAGCGTTCCAGTACGCGTGGCGGGATGATCACGATGGTCGGGCAGGGGACCCGGATCATGCTGACGATCGGGGCGCAGTTCATTCTCTGCCGGCTCGTTTCCCCGGACGACTTCGGCCTGTTCTTCATGGTGACGACGATCACCGCGTTCGCGGAGATTTTTAAGGAGATGGGGCTGTCGATGGCGGTGATCCAGAAGGAGAAGGTCACGCACCGGGAGGTGACCAACGTCTTCTGGCTGAACGTGCTGGTCGGCGCGTTGATGGCGCTGATGGTCGCCGGCGCGAGTTGGCCGGTGTCGTGGTTTTACAATCGGCCGGAGCTGATTCCGATCACGCTGAGCATTTCGATCACGTTTTTGCTGGCGGGTTGCACCGCGCAGCACCGGGCGATCCTGAACCGGAAGATGAACTACAAGGCCCTGACGATCAACGAGTTGGACTCGTTGGTCTTGGGTATTCTCGCGGCGATTGTCGTCGGCATTCTGCATAAGTACGGAGCCGCAACGCCGACCACGCCTGAGGCGTGGTGGCACGTGAGCAACGGGTGGTGGGCGCTGGTGATGCAGATGGTCGTGACCGGATTCGCGCAGGCGATCGGCGTCTGGTACCTTTCCCCGTGGCGTCCGAGTTTGCCGGACAAATCGGTCAGTATTCGCGCGTACGTCGGCTTCGGCGCGAACCTGACGGGCTTTGAGATTCTGAATTACTTCGCCCGCAACGTCGACAAGATGCTGGTCGGGCGTGTGCTGGGGAACGACGCGCTGGGTTTTTACGGCAACGCGTACAAGCTGCTGCTCGTGCCGGCGTGGCAGATCAACACGCCGATCACTCGAGTCGCGATCCCGGCGCTGAGCCGGTTGCAGAACGACCCGCAGAAGTACCGGCAGTATTACGTGAAGTCGATCGGCATGTTGACGTTCTTCGGTATGCCGCTGGTCGCGGCGATGACCGCGATGGCGGAGTTTGCGATCCCCGTCATGCTCGGGCCGCAGTGGACACAATGTGTGCCGATCTTCCTCGCGCTCTCCCCCGCGGCGTTTTCGAGCACGTTCAACGTCGCGACCGGCTGGGTGCACTCCTCACTCGGCAGGCCTCACCGTCAATTCAAGTGGGGCATCGTCAGCAGCATCAGTTGCGTGGCCGGCTTCTTCATTGCGATTTTCGGGTCGTGGTCGGTCACGTTTCCATTCACAAACCATGTGATCCAGTCCGGTACAAGCGAGGCCGTCGCGTGGAGCTTCAGCCTGACCTACAGCTTGATCACGCTGGGGCCGGTGGCGTTCATCTATTGCTTCCAAGGCACGCCGCTGAAGCCGGCAATGTTCGTCAAGGCGGTCTATCGCCAGTTCGTGTGCGCGATCACCGCCGCGACGGTTACGCACTTCATGCTGACCGGGCTGACGCACTGGTTCGGCGACTGGTACGGGACCAAGCTTTGGATCCCGTTCATCCTCGGCTCGGCGACGCACGGGTTTTTGTACTTGTTGATGTTCTGGTTCATGCCGCACGGCCGGTCGTTCATGCTGGAGATCGTGAGTCTGGTCGAAAACTTCCGGAAGAAAAAGGCGTCGCCCAAGGATGCTGCGGCCGAACCGGAAGCCCCGGTGACGTCGCCCCCGGTCGACCCTTCGGCGCCCGACGTCGACCCGCGCGCCGTCGAAACCACCCGCGCCTGAAGCGTCGCGCGGGGACGGACGGCAGGCGACCGATCGCGGCACAAGACGAGCGTGCCGGTGGTCGATGAATGAGACACATGGCGAGCGCTACTCAACCATCCGCCCGACCGACGCGCGTTTGTTTCGTGGCGCTGGCGAACGACAAGGAATTCTGGGGCGCCGACCGCTCGTTGATCGACACGATCGACGTCCTGCGCGAGCGCGGGATCGAACCGCACGTCGCGCTACCCAAGGCCGGCGGGGTGGTGGAACAGGAACTGGCGAAGCGCGGCGTGCCATTCACCGTCGTCGGCTACCGCTGGTGGATGGGCTACAAAGGCCTGCCTGCTTACAAGGGGTTTGTGCGGATCGTGCTGTCGGTGTTGTCGTCGATCAAGCTCGCGTGGCTCGTGCGGAAGTGGGGGAGTGATTTGGTTTACACCAACACCGCAGGCATTTGCGTGGGCGCGATGGCGGCGCGGTGGCTGAAGCTGCCTCACTTATGGCATTTACGTGAATTCGTCGGCGAGGACCACGGGCTGCACTTTATCGTCGGTGAAAGCCGGGCGATCCGAATGATCGACCGGTGGTCAAATGTGGTGGTGTCCAACAGTCGCGCGGTCGCGGGCAAGTTCGAGCGCGACATGCCGGCTGGGAAGATGCGCGTCGTGCACAACATGATGCGCCTGAACGACAAGCCCCCGGCACCGGGCGACCCGGTCGTGCCGGCGCGGACGGGAAGGTTCCGCTGCGTGATTTCCGGGCGCGTGAGCGAATCCAAGGGTCAGGTCGAAGCGATCCGCGCGGTGGCGTTGCTGAAACAACAACGCGTCGATGTCGAGTTATTGATCTTGGGTGAAGGTAAGCCGACGTACATGGACGAAGTGAACGCGCTGGTCAAAGAGCTTCACGTGACCGACCGTGTGATCTTCGGCGGGTACGTGACGAACGTGTTTCCGTTCTACCGATCGAGCGACGTGTTGCTGGTGTGCAGCAAATGCGAGGCGTTCGGCAGGGTGACGGCAGAGGCGATGTTGTGCGGGATGCCGGTGATCGGCACGAACACGGGAGGCACGCCGGAACTGGTGAAGGAAGACGTGACGGGCTTGCTTTACACGCCCGGTGACGTTCAAAAGCTTGCCCAACAAATCAAGCGACTGGCCGATGCACCCGATTGGACCAACGACCTCGGCGCGAACGGCCTGAAGTGGGCGCAGGAAAACCTGTCGCCTCAGCGATACGCGGACAAAATGATCGACGCGATTCAAGCGGCGCTGGATGCAAAAAGCGGAACGAAATTGCATCCCGTCAGGTCGTCCGTTTAGCCGGGAGCTTGCTCCGGTTTTTCTGAGTTCGAAAAAGCGGGAGCGAGCTCCCGGCTGAACGGAAAAAATTCCGACAAGATTTATGCCCGAACGCGTCGCCGCCATTGTCGTCACTTACAACCGCAAGGAATTGCTGGGCGAGTGCGTCGTCGGGCTCTTGAATCAGACGCGCCGGCCGGACGAGATCATCGTCGTCAATAACAAGAGCACCGACGGCACACCCGAGTTCATGGCGACGCGCTTTCCGACGGTGACGACGCTGAACCAGGAACAAAACCTCGGCGGGGCGGGCGGCTTTGCCGAGGGATTGCGACAGGGATTCGAGCGTGGGTACGACTGGATTTGGGTGATGGACGACGACGCCGAGCCCGCGCCGGACACACTTGAAAAGCTACTCGCCGCCGCGTCGAAGGTGGGGCGACAGGACGTGGCGTTGTGTCCGTTGATCGTGAACAAACTGCAAGACCAGCCGCAGCTATTTCATCACAAGCGGCTGGACAAGTACCTCGTCGAACACGCGATTTCGCGCGACGAATTAAAAAAAGAGATCGTCCCGATCGACGGCAGTGCGTTCGTCGGGCCGATGTTCCACCGGAGCGTGGTCGAACAACTCGGGTATCCAATCACCGAATATTTCATCTGGTGCGACGACCTCGAATACACCTACCGCCTGCAATCGCTCGGCGGACTGTTTCTGGTGCCCGGAGCGGTCATTTGGCACAAAGATAAACCGTCGGCGATTCACCCGAGCAAGCGATTTTACGGACAGCGGAATTATCTGCATTTCATGCGCCGGCGCATCCCGTTGTTCATCCGTGACAAAACGGACCTTAACCGCAGGATTAGAATCGGCACGCTGATCATGGCGTGGAACTCGGTGAACTATTCCGCGCGGTATCTGGCGAAAAAGCTGCTGAAGAAACAACAACTGACGTTTCGTGAAGCAATGCTGCCGTTGTGGGGATTTTATTACGGGCTTGTGGACCCGACACGCAAGCCGGGGTGAGGTGATATGAATTAGGTTTGCTACACGCGATCCGGTGTATCACGGGCGCCCCGCCCGTGTCTTACTTTCTAAACAAAAAAGAGACGGGTGAGGCGCCCGTGGTACGAAGAATGCCGGGCGTGAATCGATCCCAATCACAATCCGTCTGATCCCGCCATCGGTTTGAACAACAGTCGATCCACTATGTCCGTAAAGGTTCTTTACATCGCCCGCGATTCTCCACTCCCGCCGGGGAGCGGTGGGCCGGTGCGGGTGGAGTCGATCTGGCGGACGCTGCAAAACCTGCTCGGTGACGACGCGGTGACACTCGCGGTGCTCGGGGACACGCCCAAGCCGGGCGTGCGACGACAACTTCACGAGATGGGCATCAAGTTCTTCCCTCCCAAGCGTGAGACGCGCGCCGGCAAACTGCTCCGTTACGCGTCGGCGACTCTGACCGGCCGGTGCCTGGTCGCGACGCGCTACCTTTCGGCGCGGCGTATCGCCCGCGTGGTCCGGTTCGTGAAAAAACTATCGCCGGACTTGGTGATTCTTGGTGATGTGGAACACGCGGAGCTGATCGAACCGCTCAAGCGCGGCACCGGCGCGAAGGTCGTGTGTGACACGCACAACGTCTGGTCGCTTTTGCACGAACGTGTCGCGAAGAACGCAGACTCGTTCGGGCAGCGCGTGCAGCACACACTCTTGAAACGAAACATGCTCGGTATCGAGCGCCGTCTGCTAAAACATGCCGACGCGATCTGGACGACCAGCGACACTGACGCGGCGCACTATCGGAACGTGCTGAAATTGCCCGACGTCACGACCGTCCCCAACGTCATCGACGTCGACAAGTTCACGCCCAACCCCGCCGGCGAGAGCGGCGCGATCGTCTTCACCGGCTTCATGAGCTATTGGCCGAACGAAGATGCGGCGATGAGGCTCGTCGAGATTTCCAAACGCCTGACGGGCGAGAGCATCGCGCACCACCTGTACCTCGTCGGCAAAGGCCCGACGCCCAAGCTCGAATCCGCGGCCAAGGGAATGTCGAACGTGACGGTGACGGGGTTCGTGCCCGACACGCGGGCGTATCAGAACAAGGCGTCGGTGTTCGTCGCGCCGCTTATGAGCGGGTCGGGGACGAAGATCAAGATTCTGGAGGCGCTCGCCGGCGCGAAGTGCGTGCTGACCACGCCGATCGGTGCCGAGGGGATGGACGTCGGGGACGCCGCCGTCGTGGTGGGGGAGCCGGAACGGTTTTATCAGGAACTAAAAAGTTTGCTGAACGACCCCGTCCGCTGCGAGCGCGTCGGACGCGCCGGGCGCGCATGGGTGGAGCGGTTCGGGTCGAGACAGGCGCTGCGCGGCGTGCTGGAGAAGGCGATCGGCATCCCAAGCCCGGCCGAGCTTGGCGTCGTTCGTTGAATCCGAATCTCTGTCCCTACCCAAATAGGCCGATACTGTAGATATGTCTGTCCCGCGAATTTATCTTTACTACAAGAGCTTTCCGCCGCGCGCGGAGGCGTTCCGGGGCGGGATGGATAAGGCCATTCACGGGCTGGCGCAGGGTCTGGCGCAAAATGGTGCCGACGTCACGCTGCTGTGCGAAAACGAAGCGGACGGCGGGACGCAAACGCCGTTCGGTTACACGGTCCGGTGCTTCCGATGGGTGGGAAAAGGGCCGATGTCGAAGCTCTCGCCGGGCCTCGTAAAGTTCCTGCCCGAAACGCGTGGCGGGCTGGTGATCCTGAACGCAGTGTTCCACCCGAGTGTCTGCGCGGTCGCGAAACGGTTACAGGCGTTAGGCGTCCCGTATGTGGTGGCCCCGCACGACCCTTATCACCCCAGCATTTTTGCCAAAAACCCGTGGATCAAGTGGCCGTATTGGTTTCTGCGCGAACGCCCGATGCTGCGCCACGCCGCCGGTGTGCAGGTGTTGGACGCGCGGCACGGGCAGTACCTGAAAGACCTGCGCGTTTTGACGCATGTGCTGGTGGGGCCGAATGGGTATGATGAGACGGAAGTCCCGGATGAAAAGACCCTTTCGTTCAACGAGTCAGGCCCGGCGCGGCTAGCGTTCTTAGGCAGATTTGATACGTCGAACAAGGGCTTGGATCTGTTGATCGACGCATTTTCGGGTTTGGACGGTTCGATCCCGGTGACGCTGACGTTGCAAGGGCCCGCCGGTGGAGACCGCGCGGCGTTGCAGCAACGCGCGGCGAAGTTAGGACTGGGAGATCGGGTCGAGTTCAAACCCCCTGATTTCACACGATCGGCGTCGAGCTTGTTGTCGCAGTACGACGTGCTTTGCCTGCCGTCGAGGTTCGAAGGGTTCAGCATGGCCGCGTTGGAGGCGATTTTGGCGGCCCGGGTCGTGCTGGTGAGTGACGTCGCCGGGATCAGCCCGTTCGTCCGAGAATGGGACTGCGGGCAGGTGGTCACGCCGACGGTTACGGACGTACGGAATGGGATGCTAAAACTGTTGGAACGGCGCGAACAATGGAAAGTAATGGGACGATCCGGCCGATCTTCAGCGTTAGTGAGACTGCGGTGGAACCGCATCGCCGCCGAACTGTTGCCAGAGTACGAACGACTGATCAAGGTCTGATCATTTGATAGACGTTGAGAAATTCGGGTCGAAGGGTTTTCGGGGATCTGAAGCTGGGAGTCCAAAATGACCGTCATGTCGAATGTGAATTCCACTCGACAGCGGTCATCGGTAGGTCGAGCGATGTCGAAGATTTTGATATCCGCCTATGCATGTCGGCCCGGTTACGGGTCGGAGTCGGGCGTGGGGTGGAGTTTCGCCTCGGAGGTCTCCAACACGCATGACGTGTGGGTGATTACGCGCTCCGAAAATCAGAAGTCGATCGAAGACCACCTCGCCCGTTTCCCGAACCCGCGTCTGCATTTCATCTTCCAGCCGATGCCGTGGTGGGTGCGGGTGATGTTCCCGGGGCAGGCGCAGTTTTGCCGCGACACGCGGTACTACATCTGGCAGCACACGATCGTCAAAACCGTAAAACAGTGGCACGAGGAGATCGGGTTCGACTTGTGTCACCACGTCACCTGGGTACGGTACTGGATGCCCAGCGGACTTCGCAAACTGGGGATCCCGTTCATCTGGGGCCCGCTCGGCGGGGGGGATTCGTCTCCGTGGACGTTCTGGAAGAAGATGGGCCTCTACGCGAAATTCGCCGAGGCGATCCGCGTGACCGCGCGGTGGCTGGGCGACCACGACCCGTTCGTGTCACAGACCGCGAACGCGGCGACGCTCGCGTGCGCGACCACCGAGGCGACTGCCAAAAAGTTGCGCGATCGGTGCAACTGCCCGACGATCATTCTCAGTGAGGCCGGCCTGACCCAGCGTGAGTTCGACGTGCTCGGCACTACCGAAGAACCGGACGACGGCAAGTTCCGGTTCATCAGCATCGGCAGGCTGTTGCATTGGAAGGGTTTTCATCTCGGCCTGCGCGCGTTCGCGATGGCGAATTTGAAGAACGCGCGCTTCCAAGTCGTGGGAGACGGTCCGGAACTCAACCGACTGCGGAATTTGGCGCGCGATTTGGGGATCGCCGATCGGGTGGATTTTACGGGGCGTCTGCCGCGTGAAGAGACGTTCGTGCATTTGAAAAAAGCCAAGGTGTTGGTGCACCCGAGCCTGCACGACTCCGGAGGCTGGGTCTGTCTCGAAGCAATGGCCGCAAGCAAGCCGGTGATCTGTCTGGAGCTCGGTGGGCCGGCGATGCAGGTGACGGAAGGACAGGGGTTCCGCGTGCGTGCCGATGACCCCGACCAGTCGGTGCGCGACATGGCTTTGGTGATGCAGCAGATTTACAGCGACGACGCGCTCCGCGAACGCATGGGTCGAAGCGGGCGCAAGCACGTCGCCGAGGAATACCTCTGGGATGAAAAGATACGACACATCAACGAGCTCTATGCCGATCTCCTGGGCCAACGAACGGCTCGGCGACCGGTACCTGCTGCTCGTTAGCATCGTCTTCACCGGTCTGGCCGTGACCGGAAAGGGCTTTGCTTACCTGCTCCCCGCCCCCTTCTTCGTCAGCGAAGTGGTGATGGCGCTGGGCGTCTATGTCGTCCTGCGCGCCGGCTCGATCCGGTCTCTCTTCACGCTCCCCCAGCCTTGGGTGATGGTCGCGATGTTTGCATGGGGCGCCTACCGCACGCTCCCGTACATCCCGAAATACAACATCGACGCCGTCCGTGACGCGATGCTGTTCGGCTACATGACCTGGGCGTTCGTGCTGGGAGGACTGATCGTCGCCAAGCCCGAACGCCTGAACATGATCATCAAGTGGTTCCCGAAATTCGTGGTGATCTTTCTCATCGCCTGCCCGATCGGGATGATCACCTACAAGTTTGCCGGCAAAAGTCTGCCCGGCTACCCCTGGGCACCGGACATCTCGTTCGTTTCGATCAAGGCGGGTGACACGTGCGTCATCCTCGGCATGATCATGGCGTTCTGGGTGACGGGGTTCATGACCAACATCCGCATCATCTATCTGGCCCTGCTGATGATGCTGCTCGCGTTCTGCGGATCGATCAACCGAGGCGGGTTGTTGTCATTCATGACGGCGATGTTTTTGTGCATGTTCTGCAAGCCGCGCAGCCCGTGGCCGTGGCGCGTGCTCGGAACGCTTTTCGTAGCAATGAGTCTTTTGTTCGTGACGAACGTCGAGATCGAAGTTCCCGGCACCCCCCGCACCATCAGCTTCGACCAGGTGATTGAAAACGTCCTGTCGATCGCGGGTTTGTCGGAGAACAAGAACCTTGGCGACACCAAAGAATGGCGCATGGCGTGGTGGGATACGATCTTCAGCTACACGCTGCACGGCCCGTACAAGTGGACGGGCAAAGGCTTCGGCATCAACCTCGCCGACGACGACGGATTTCAAGTCTCGATCGGTGAAGCGGAGCTGCGCAGCCCGCACAACGCGCACATGAACATCCTCGCCCGCTCCGGCGTGCCGGGGATCACGTTGTGGGTCGGGGTGCTTGCCCTATGGGCGCTGCAAATGGGCTACTGTTTCCTACTGTCATATCACCGGCGCGACGGGCAATGGCCGAACGTTTTCATGTGGCTCGGCGCGACGTTCGCGGCCTGTTGTTTGAATGCGTCGGTGGACGTGTACCTCGAAGGTCCGATGGGCGGGGTTCCGATGTGGACGGTGTACGGGGTGGGGCTGGCGTCGATGTATTTGTATAAGAACAAGCCGCACATTTTACGTCATCCCGCCGAGCCGATCCCCCTCTACGCCGACGCCAGCTACGACCGCTACGCCCCGCCGCGCGCGTCAGGCCCGACGCGATTCTTCGGCCCGGCGCCGGTCGCACGACCCGCCGGTAAGCCGGCGCAGTTCGCGCCGTTCGAAGACCAAAGTCGAAATTGATCGCACGAAACACTTGAAGAACGCCGAAGCACGGACCATAACCGGTCCGTGCTTTTTCATGCGCCGACGGGAACAACTGTCCTGACATTGCCGAGACTACGGGAACCGCAAATCGACGCAGAAGAACGCAGACCGACGCAGATGAACGCAGACCGACGCGGATGAACGCAGATGGATCCGATCGCGCACTCACGTAGCACGGGTGCCTCGTCCGTGTCTTTGTCTTTCCAAAAAAGCTGAACACGGGTGAGGCGCCCGTGCTACGAGTAAACGGCCGAGTCTTTTTCACTTTTGCGACTTCGGCCTGATTCTCGGGCCGCAAGTCCGCGAGCCTCCTACCTGATCACCTCGTCGATAATGTGATGGCGCCCCGTCCTTCTTCGGCGAAGCGAAGAACCTGCCTGACAGGCGAGGTCCGTTGACAATAGAGCAGGCCTTGAATTCCGCGCAGGTTCTTCGCTTCGCTCAAGAAGGACGGGTGTTCCGTTTGCAAACAAACAGGCAAGGTACACGGTGGCAGGTTCGTGTGGTCGTCGGGGGGAAATTAAACCTGATGCGGATTATCTACGTTCATCTGCGTTGATCCGCGTGCATCTGCGGTTCCCCCATGTGGAGACGTTTACAGCGTCATGCGGCAGAAGACCCACGCCGTCGCGACGAAGCCCCAGAGGATCGCGACGTTGGCGGCGGTTTCGTAAACGCGCTTACGGAGCAGGTGACGGGCCAACAAGACGATAGTGGTAAGCGTGAGGCCGACGGTCAACAGAAGTGTGGTCGCCGAAAGCGCGAAGTAGGACGCGTAGACGACGTTCTTATGCGGGCCGTGCCGTTCGAGCGTGACGACGTCGGTGGCGCGGACGCGCATCCGACCCGACACGGCGTCGGACCACCCGGCGATCTCCGGGCGCGAGATGCGGTAGACGTCGAACTCCACGTCATCGGGCAGAGGCGCGGTCACGCCTTCGAGGACATAGTCTGGTCCCGCCTGTTCGATCGCGGCGTCGGTGACGTACAACGACTCGGCGGGGCGCGACACCGGCTCGGGCGTCCGCGTTGTTCGCGCTGCGGGCCGGGCCTTGCGCGTCACGTCCGGCTGAAAGACGTCGGCGGGGGCGCGGCTGACGACCGTCGCGCGGTCGAACATGAGCGTCCACTCACGCGCCGTCACCACCACAAACGCCAGCCCGCACACGACCACACCCACGAGCGTCAGCGACGTGTACGCGCGCAGGTTGCGGTCGGACGTGACCATGTTTTTGAAACGTGACGCCAGCATCGCGCCGCCACACGCACACAGCAAGAGCGCGGTGCCCAGCGTCTGGAGCGTCTTGGGAAGTAGGCCAGAATGCGCACGGAACAGCAACGTCTGCTCTTCGCGCAGGACGAACAGCGTCGCCATCAGCGCAAGAAAAAGCATCGCGCCCGCGCTACACAGTAGCAGCGTCGCGAACCGCCCGAGCGGGACGGCGGGGAGGTTGGCGCGACCGTTAAGCGTCATCAGAATGAGTCGACGGACGACAGGCGTCCGAATGAATTGCATGTCTTTGCTATCGGCCGATCGCACACACGACTTGCCTCGGCTGACGACGAACTTCAGACGTTACGGAACCTTGTATTCGAAATGCTGCTCGATCTTCCCGTCGGCACCGACGTTCAGCGGTTGTTTGAGCGTCCCGTACGTTTCGTGCCACGCGACCAGCGTGTACTGGCCCGGCGGGACGTTTTCGATCTTGAACGTGCCGTCGGAGCCGGTCAATGCGAAAAATGAGTTGTCGAACACGCCCACGTAAGCGCTCATCCACGGGTGGACGTCGCAGCGCACGCGGAAGATCTCCGCCGACGTGAAGACCGCGGACTTGGAGTCACCGGGCCGGGTCATGCCGAAATTAGCCGGCTTGTTGAGCCGCGGGTCCCAGTGCACGTTGTGCAACGTCGGGTCGCCGGACTTCACGTCCAACCGTTGCCCCACCTGCAACGCCACCGCATGAGGCACGAACTGACAGTTGATCTGATCCAACTCGCCTGCCGGCCGCGCCGACCCGTCCCACGCCGGCGCGCCTTCGATCGAAACAAACACGTTCGCGAGCGTGCCGTTCGGGTTGACGATAACCGTCTCGGCAGTGAACGGCTTGGCCCCGGCATGACAACCGGTGTTCACGACCGTCTCCATCACCGGCGCGGTGCCGACGAAGTTGACCTTGCCTTGAACCGTCGTCTTTCCAACGACGGGAGTCTTGGAAAGTGCAGGTGTTTGCGTAGCGGACGATCCGTCACAACCGCACAACAACGCGACCGCGACGACGTGAGAGAGGATGCGTGAACCAAAAAATTTCATAATGAGCACGCCGTCAAAATACCGTCGTTCGGTCGTAGCATGGGCGCCTCGCCCATGGTCGTTGTACGCAACGACGATCGACCGTACCCGGTCGATGATCAAGAGCGAAAGCGGCTAACCGTTCAATGTGTTTACCGCTTTCGCTCTAGAATCTCAGTCGCGTACGCCCGAACATCACGGCCTACCGTGACCATGGGCGAGGCGCCCATGCTACGGCGGAAATCAGTAAAGTCCGCACATGCCCGTGTGAACAAAGTATCGTGCCAAACCAACGGCGGTCAGACGTACCTGCCGATCTTACGAACCGGTGACCGCCGCACGGTCGTAGCATGGGCGCCTCGCCCATGGTCGTTGTACGCAACGACGATCGACCGTACCCGGTCGATGTTCAAGAGCGAAAGCGGCTAACCGTTCAATGCGTTTACCGCTTTCGCTCTAGAATCTCAGTCGC